>Ga0307489_10002697_pt1 | contig 11869 bp, 14 predicted proteins | sample SB12metaG_FD_202247 | JGI IMG/M metagenome (GOLD analysis project Ga0307489, IMG submission 202247) | Sea-ice brine microbial communities from Beaufort Sea near Barrow, Alaska, United States - SB 1.2 | ecosystem: Environmental > Aquatic > Marine > Coastal | place: USA: Alaska | collected...
TAGGCTGAGGAATCGCCCGGGAATCCCTCGTGACGGAAGGTTTTTGCTTTTGCGCGGAACGGCGGCGCGTCTTACAACGGTGCCCTCATCCTTTGCTCACAACGTACACATACGCACTCGCATGCACCTCCCATCCACCTGCCGTCCACCTCCCGTCCACCTCCCGTCCACCTCCCATCCACCTCCGTGGTACACTGTGAGGTGAATGACGTGGCGAGCACCGTTACATTATGCGGTGGATCACGTGGCGTGGCGAGCACCGGCATACTATGCGGTGGATGGAATCGGAGTGAAAGTGGAATTGGAGTGGAAGTTGATTGGAGCGGAAGTGGAGTTCTCATCCAACGCACAGTATGCAGGTGCTCGCCATGCCACTCGGGTGAAACTGCATGATATAACGTGGCGAAAGCAATATCTGCCACGGGGCAAGGGCGTAAACCGGTGCCTCCCTATACACGCGTGTAAAGCGGTCCTCCCTCTCTCAACATCTGCTGCACCCTAGCACGGGGAGGAGTGCGGCGTAGCGGTGTGGCGGCGCGGCTCTGTCGGCACCCAGCTGTGTCTACACGCCGCGGCTTTGTCGGCACGCCACCTCACTCGAGTTCCGGCACCACACATCAGGCTAGTAGGAAGTGTACGGGGGGCAGGGCGAATGGTTGAAGGGGTTGTGTTTTTCTCTCCATGTGAAGCGCCTTGGGGCGCGATGAACGTGAGTAAAAAACAAGGAAAGAAATTGATTCATTGAGACAAGGCTGGCGCTATGTTGTTTTACTCGTCTTGGTCTCATCCTTCGGGCACCACATCTCGAAGTCCTCCGGGGGACCCTCCAACTCGCACGGCACCCGCGAGGAGGGGCACACGTTGAATTTGAAACCCGCACTTGAAAGCGGTTCATCGTGTTTCAGCACGGGTTTCAACTTGCACCACCCCGAACTCCGCAAGTTGGAATCAAAAGCGAATTTGAAAGCAGTTCATTATTACTTAATTTCAAGGGCCGGAACCATGCGCTTTCAACACGGGTTTCAACTGGCACCGCCCCACCAGTGTCCCGTCGAACGCGCCACCGAATCCCGGCCCCTCGCTTAGGGCCCGGCAGATGTTGCTCGCCACGTCACAGAATGTCATGACACTCAAGAAACAAGGGTTTGAAGTGCGTGTCGATGAGGAGGCGAGCCATATCTGCCTGCCACGTTACAGGATGTCATGACACTCAAGAAATGAGGGTTCAAAATGCGTGTCAATGACACATGACGTGGTGATCAATATCTATCAGGCCCTACCCACGCTGGTGTCATCTCCCACCATCCCCCCAGCGCACGTCGAGTTGTCCTCACCTATGAATAAGGCCCCGGTTGGATGATACCTCTCACCGCGGTCAGTTTGATCCCGGACCTTAGCGAAAAATACAGCCACGCTTACATGATACCACTCGAAGCGGTCGTTCAATACCAGACCAGCTCAGATTGACGACAGGCCAGCTCAGTTTGATACATGGCGAAATTGTTTGATCCCGGGCCTTGCCTATGAAGTCCCACCGGCCGTACCGCCTGTGCAGGTCATCCTCGCACGCCACCCGCACCGACCTGGCAGGAGTGTCGTCGAGAACAAGCACTCGACTGAGATCAGAGCATGACTTATCTTCAGGGTGAATGCTCATAGAGAGGCGTGGACGCGGTTGGTCGATTCAACGTCGGTGGAGTGCTTGTTTTCAATACCCCCCTGCCTTGCCCCAATCTTTGGTTTGAACCGCTGAAGCTTGGCGTACTCCACCAGAAGGTCGCGGACGTAGCGCCGCACACTGTGCTGGCCCAGCTTCATGAACCGCGCCCGCCCCGCCGCCGCTATCTAGGGCCTAGCGGATACTGTGCGCTACGTCATCCAACACACGTTGAACCCTCATCTCTTGAGTTATTTTGCACCCTATGACGTGGCGAGCGATATCCGCCAGGCCCTAGATTGCTTGAGTGAAACGGCACCCTGAGACGTGGCCAGCAATATCCGCTTAGATTGCTTGAGTTGAATGGCACCCAATGACGTGGCGAGCAATAGCAGCCAGCCCCGCCGCAATCCACCTGGCACGCTCCGGGTCCTTCCGCAGCTCCTCCACCGCCCCCGGGAGGTCCTCGACGTTGTCCACACCCACATAGTGCACCCCGTACTCGAGCCCCGTCTCGTAGAACTCCTCCACGTTGCCCGCCAGTACAGGCTGACAGATGCTGCCCGCCACGTCATCAAATGCCGCTTAACTTAAGAAACGGGGGTTCAAATAAGGATTCAGTGAGGGTTGAATGAGGGTTCTGCCTGCCAGGGTTCATGAGGTTACTTCCCGCCACGTCATCAGATGCTGCTCAACTCAAGAAATAAGAGTTCAAATGAAGGCTCATGAGTGTTCATTGAGGGTTCGACGAGGGTTCAACGAGGGTTCAATGAGGCTCTGCCTGGCCCTACCGCCGTATTTGACGTGCAGCACCACGCTGCCGCACAGAAATAGGTACTTCAGGCGTCCGCTGTAGCTCCCTCCAGGACTGACGTTAATCAGATATTTGTAGCGGCACACGTCATCCATGCTAAACTTGCACCGGTCCAGCACCTAGGGGCTGTCAGATAATGCTTGCCACGTTACGCGATTCCATTCACTTCAAGAAACGAGGGTCTTGATGTGGGGGATGACATGGCAGGCATTATCTGTCAGGACCTATGCTCGCCACGTCATGTGATTCCATTTGAGTCAAGAAACGAGGGTCTTCAATGTGGAGGATGACGTGGCAGGCACTATCTGTGAGGCCCTGCCAGCACCAAGCCTCTCCCGTGCTCCTCGATGTAGCGGCGCAGATTGAAGTTGAAAGCAAAACTTGAAAGCGGATCAACACATCGTAGTTTCAAGCGCTGAAACCAAGCGCCGTCAACCCTGGGTGAACCTGGGGTGAACTAAGGGTGAACCAAGGGTGAACCAAGGGTGAACCTGGGTTCTGCCCGTGGTCAATCTGGGGTCAACCCAGGGTCGGCCCGGGGTGAACCTGTGGTCAAACTGCCACGCTCTACCTCGAGCACTCCCTCCCCCGCGAACACGTCGGCGACGCAGCTCCGCTCGCTCTCCTCCGACCCCACCACGATCTTGTTCACGAAGATGAGCTCCGGGTGTTGCTCCGCTACTTCGACTAGCCGCGGCCGGGGAGCAGGGTCATCGAGAACAAGCACTGTACCGACATTGGAGCATAGCTGACTTTCGGGGTGAATGCTCAGAAGGATCATTGAGAGCAAGCACTCGAACCGACATCAGAGGATGACTTACCGTACTTGCCTTCAGAGTGAGTGATCATACATAGGCGCAGAGGAGGAGGAGGAGGCGGAGGGGGACGAGGGGGAGGGAGAGGAGGAGGAGGAGGCGGTAGACGAGGAGGAGGAGGCGGTAGACGAGGAGGAGGAGGAGGAGGAGGTGGAGGAGGAGGAGGATGAGGAGGAGCAGGAGGAGGACATCATACGTTGGTGTTTGTTCTCAACGTCGGTGCTTGTTCTCAACACCCCTCCTACCTGGGCGAGGTCTCCGGCTGATTGCAATTCCCAGAGAACAGTGCGCGGTCGATCTTTTTCTCCCACAGGTTGTGCGGCTCCTGCGCCGCGATGTAGCGGCGCAAGTTGGATTTGTAGAAAGCCAAGTTTGGAAGCGGTTCGTCATATTTCAGGTTCAGGCGCTGAAACCAGGAGCGGTCATCAAAGGGTCAATTCTGGGGCAACCTGCACCGCCCTACCGCGGCCATAATCTTGGGATGCGCCGTGCCCCAGTCGTCCGTCTTGTACCGGCTCCCCTTGCTGTAGCGGCGCAAGTTGAAACTGAAGGCAACGTCTGAAAGCGGTGCATCATGTTATGGCTGCAAGCGCTGAAACCACAGGCGCTTTCAATGCGGGTTTTGATGTTGTCAACCTGTTGCGCCCTACCTTGCTCGGGTAATTGAAGGTGAAGTCCGGGTACGGAATATCCAGCCAGTCCAACCCGGTGGCGGGAGAAAACACCTGGGAGTAGCAGCGCAAGTTTAATTTGAAAGCACAGTTTGAAAGCGCTTCATCACAATTTTGCTTCAAACCCTGAAACAAAGCGCGATCAACCTGGAGTCAACTCGGGGTCAACCTGGGGTCAACCTGCTCCAACCTACCGGGGGCGGGCCCAAATCCATCCACTTTTGATCCCCGGACCCCCAGAAACTTTTGCTCTTGTCCCGCGCCACGTTCCAGTGCATAACGCCTGACAGATGATGCCCGCCACGTCAAGTGATGCTATTTGACTCAAGGCCCAAGGGCCAAAGTTGCAAAGAATGACCTGGCAGGCATTATCTGTCAGGCTCTACCGGTGTTTGCTGACTATCGGATTGTCCCACTGGCTGAACACCAAGTCCACATCGGGTATCTCCTCCGAGTAGGGCCATGTAGATATCGCTCGCCACGTCATAGGATGCCGTTGAGTTCGGGAAACAAGGCTTCAAATTGCGTTGGATAACGTAACGGGCAATAGTCCAGGCAGATGTTGCTCGCCATGTCATAGGATGCCATTCACGTTAAGAAACGAGGGCTCGAAATTATCTGTATGACGTGGCAGACGATATCTGGTAGGCCCTACTCAACTCGTAAGAAACGATGGAAGAATATGCGTAGAATGACGTGGCGGGCATTTTCTGGCGGGCCCTACCCCCGGGAACGCCGCGAGGGTCTCCAACAGCATCAACTTGGGACCCATGATGCAGGGGCGCAAGTTGAAGTTGAAACCAAAACTTGAAAGCAGTCCATCATATGTAAGCTTCAAGCGCTGATACCAAGCGCGATCAATCCAGGGTCAAGCTGGGTCAAGCTGGGGTCAAGCTGGGGTCAATCTGGGGTCAAGCTGGGGTCAAGCTGGGGTCAAGCTGGGGTCAAGCTGGGGTCGGGCTGGGGTCCATCTGGGGTCAACCCGGGGTCAAGCTGGGGTCAACCCGGGGTCAAGCTGGGGTGAACCTGCACCGCCCCACCATGATGGTTGTGCGCTGGGAATGTGTCGCCGCTAAGTCTTCCAGGTACATCTTGCCGCCAATCACCTGCGTGAAGGATTCCAAAACATGGCGTGCCACGTGATGGACAGGTTGACCATAATGAGTGGTATCGCATTAGGTGAATTGACCATACTGATGTGGATGCTACTGGCCCTCAGTGGCAGTGGCAGTTGGGTACTCTCGTACTCTATGAGCACACAGTCTGGACGATACTTGGCGGGCGACAGGGATGCACTGGTACATTATGAGCAAACAGCCTGGATGCCGGACCCCACCTGAGCGCGCCAGGTGATGGATAGGTAGCGCACGAACGGCACGATGGGAATGGCCGGGTTCTAGGACCTGACCAATAATGCCCGCCAAGTCATGTGACTCCATTTAACTCAAGAAATGAGGGTCTACAATATGGAGAATGGCGTGGCAGGCATTGTCTGTCAGGAGCTACCGGATCCATTGGCTGTTTGTCCCACTCGCTCTCCAGCATCGGGGTCACCGCGTGATAGGGCCTGCGCAGATATGGCCTGCCACGTCATCGACACGCCCCGACATGCATTTGAACCCTCGTTTCTTGAGTTGACCAACATCCTATGACGTTGCGAGGAACATCTGCTAGGCCTATTGCCCGCCGCGTCATCGGCACGCATTTTAAGCCCTGTTTTCTCTGTTTCTCAAGTTGAGCGGTATCCGATAAAGTGGCGAGCAATATCTGCCAGGCCCAACCTCGTGCATGGCTAGAGCTGCCATGTCCAGCTGAGCCTCAGTGATGCCCGGGGGTAGTGGCGGCGCAAGTTGTATTTGAAAGCAGAACTTGACAGCGGTGCATCACATTTCACTTTCATTGTACCGCTTTCAACACGGGCTTCAGCTGGTTTCAACTTGCACCTGCCTACCGGGGCCGTCGGCGGCGCGCCAGGGGTCCAGTGAGTTGGCGATGAGCGGCGCCCAGTCCACCTCACCCTGCCCGGCATCCATCGCCACCTCACCCTGCTCTGCATCCACCTCACCCTGCTCAGTGGCGGTGGCGGTAGCATCAACACCACTGTGCTCGATGGCGGTGGTGTCCACCACAGAGGTGGGTACGGAAGCGGCGTCCTCATCGGAGGCGGCGGCGGCGTCAGCATTTACATCGGCTGCCTCTGCTTCGCTGGACGGAGACGGCACCTCCAACTTCTCGTCTTCTTCGCGCCCCGAGGATTCGGGCAAGGGATCCGCTGAGTACTCGCGCGGCCGCTGTATCGCCCCACTGGATGCCGCTTGCGCAAACGCCTCCTCCGCCGCCACCCTTGCCGCCGCGTCCGCCGCAGCCGCCGCCGCCTTCTTTGCTTCCGTCATCTTCGCCGCCGGTCGCGTGCCCCCGCCCCCTCGAACCGCAAGTCCCGAACCGAAGCTGAGGCATCCTAACGCGAGGAGGGCGAGGGTCCAGAGTAAACACGTCGCGAACGTGCGCCGTCGCCGCGCCGCGCGCGAGAGCGGAACTGTGAGCGGCACCGACGCCAGGTTGTTGGGGTGCATGGGCGCCGGGTTGGGGGTGCGAGTCGTCCCGCGTGCACACTGATGAGCCGACAGCGCTGTTCCGCCTGCTTCCGCCTGAAAAAAAACGGTCGCCGGGCGTCAAGGGCCGGCCGGACGAAGTCCAGTTTTCAGCTCAACGTGAGCACTTTTCGAGGGACGTATCCACTGATTTCAGTGATCAAAACGACTCAGGTTGAGCCGAGAAGTGGCCAACCGAAGCTTATGAAATATGATTGGCGACACTGATACTGTGAACTCGCAACGCTCTCGCAGTCATACCCCCCGCGCGCCCCACCCGCCGTCGCCCGATGAACTCCCTCGTAGCCTCCTCCCTCGCGGCGCGCCCCCTCGCGCCTCTCCGCGCGCGCCGCTCCGCCCGCGCGGCTCGCCCCACGCCGCTGTCGTCGCCTGTCCTCGCGGTGGCCCCCAAAAACCATCCCAAGCCACCTCAGCAATCCGTCCTGAACGTCAGCAACAAGCGCGGGGCCGCGGCGACGGGCAGGGGGGTTATTGAGGACAAGCCATCGACCGACGTTGAATCGCCACTTCCTCCTTCGCGCAGGCGTGGCCTGTATTGGCGCTCTGGCAGTCACTCTGAAGGTATCCGGTAAGTCATGCGGGCACGTCCAATACCATTCGTATTCTTGGGTCGAGTGCTCGTTCTCAATAATGACCCTTCTGACGGGCCTGTCCGCCTCGCGCAACCCGCTGGCAGCGGCGGCGGCGGCGGTGGAGGTCATCCCGGGCGACTACCGCATCGGGGGTGTGCTCCTTAGCGTCGCCACCTTCCTTGGTGGGGTCACCCAGGTCACTACTCGTACCAAACACAGGTGCTGTCTTGGATGTGTCGACGTGGCACTCGACATTGGGCACCCTATCGCAGTCTTGCTACGTCAGCACATCGGCATGGCATGGTTAGCAAACCACGAGTTGTTCCGATGGGGCGGCGGCTGTATTCCTCGGCCCCGTGTGCCACCTGTGGACGCAGTTCGGCGTGCACGGCATCCTCGGCGCGTTCCTGGCGTTTCAGGTATCACACCCACGCACTCCACCCGTCATTGAACCCATCGTCTCATTGACGCGACAGCAACCTGAACTACATGCCATCGCCCTGCTGACTTGTTCTGCAGGCGAGCCGGGTGCGGTTCCGGTTCTCGGACACCGACCTGGACGTGGTGTTCATCGAGCCCGGCGCGGACGACGCCACGGCGGGGCGGTGCAAGTTGAGAGAGAGACGCTTCCGCGTACATTAGGAGGCACCGGGCTTTCGCCCTGTCCCCTGTGGCGGTGCAAATTGAACGGGGAAATCTGCGTTGAAAGCGCCTCGCCGGAACGCAGCGCTTGATGCTAAAACATCATGAACTCATTTAAAGCCTTGCTTTGAATTCCAACTCGCGGCGCTACACCCCGGCGCTGGACACGGACTCAGCGGCCGACAACAAACTCCAGAAGGCGGGGCCCAGCATCAGTGGAACTTTTGATCTGGAGTTATTGGTAAACATTACCTTTCCTTTTCACTCACGTCACCAGTCGCACCAAGGTGGATGGTTCATACTACCGGGTGCGGCATCAGTGGAACGTTTGGTAATCAACGGAGGTAAATCATCTTTAACAAAAATCTATCGATCCCAAGGCACTCACACGGTGAGCATTAACCAACTCCTTGCGCCATTTGAATCGGCCAAACTCTAGGTCTGTCAGGGTTTGAGGTCAATCAATGGGCATTAATGCAAGACTATTTCATGCTGTTATTCTGTGGAGTCTTTGGTAACCAGTGGAGGTAAATATTATTTACCCTTTGTACTCCCGTCACCACGGTCACACCAACGTGGATATTTGATAGTACCGGGCCTTAACCGCCGGGCGGCGGCGAGAGCAAGTGGTCTTTCGACTCAATCGTCAACTGGGAGTACTGGTTCCCCGGCTTCCCTGTCCTGGTTTACTACAAGGCAGGTCCTGGTGGATGCTTGTCATAGGGTGCCTGTCAACTCAAGAGACGAGGGTTCAACGTTCGTTTGATGATGTGGCGAGCCTAGGGCCTGGCGGATATTGCTCGCTGCGTCATAGGGTGCCATTTCACTCAGGAGACAAGGGTTCAAAGTGCATTGGATGACGTGGCGAGCACCATTCTCCAGGCCCTGCTACATGGAGACGCAGACCGACCCCAAGGGCCAGCCGCACTTCTTCCCCATCATCATGGACGGCAAGGCACTTCGCGAATGTGCCGTCCATTCACTGACCGATCGGAGGCCGATCCCTTTCGTGGGTCCCTGTGAGGCGGCATGTGGTATCCGTCGGTATCGAGTGGCGCTGGGCGCAGCTTGCGGTTTCGTAAGTTGAGCGTGCCGGCTAAGCCTTTATTTGTATTCACCAGGCTATGTCCACTTGACATCCGGGCCCTAATCGGCGGCAAGGTGCTGTACGAGGAGATGCTGGCGAAGATGCCGCCGAGCATGAACCCCAAGCCGGCGCCATCGGACTGGAACCTGGACACCGCGTTCGAGGCCACCAGCTTGGGGAGGGTAGGGCCTGGCAGATCTTGCTCGAGTAAGCCATGTCATCCAACGCTTGTTGAACCCTCGTTCATCGAGTCAGATGGCATCTTATGACGTGGGGAGGGAACGGAGCCAGGCAGATACTGCTCGCCACGTCATCAATCCACCGCATGTCAAACCCTCGTTGATTGAGTGAAACAGTAACATATCACGTGACGAGGGGGGCAATGGGCCTCGTTAATGTTGCTTGCCTCGCATAGGATCCGACACATGTTGAAGCCTGAACCCTCGTTTCCTGAATTGTGTGGCATCCGTTGACGCGGCGAGCAACATCTGCCAGGCCCTCGTGGTGGAGCATCAAGGGGAGCCTGAGCGAGGTACGGCCTGGCAGATATTGCCCGCCTCGTCATCTTCCACATTGTAGACTCCCGAGTGATCTTCCACATTCTATACCCTTGTATCTTGAGTTCAATGGCATCACGTGACGTGGCGAGCAGTGTATGCATGGCCCTCGAGCGAGGAGCAGATCCAGAAACTCAAGGACACCAAGGGGTTCCCCTTCCTCGACAAGTAAGTCAAATACACCATCGAGAAGCACGAGCTGACGAAAGGGGCGCCGTCGCGGGCGGCGCGGGGGGCGGGAAGGCGGGGGGGGGGGGCAGGGCAGGGGGGCTATGCGACGCCGGGGGGGGGTACATTGGGACACGATGGGCAGAGTGTCAGCATTCTCACGCCAGGAATGCTGACGAGTTGAACCGTTCATCGGCCTAGTTTGGATATACGTCAAAGGGGTTTGATAATTGTTGAGTGTTGAGACATATTACCTCGCACGGGTTATAGTATAGCGGTGACGAATATCAAAGTCAGCTGCTGCTTCGCACGTGCAGCAGCCTTGATATCAGTTCCGCAACAGTCAGACAATAAGACGCGTTCGACGGTTGACCGTTGACACAGTTGACGAGCAGCAGTGCGTAGCTCACTATAGCTACTAGTATAGCCGCAGCCACGCTGAGAGTTGATGATTTGTATTGCCGCAGAACTTTGTACATATTTACAATGTTTTCACTCTGTTGTCCAGTCTCTGGCCTGTGTACGCGACGCGCCGCGCTCACGGTGTAGCTGCGCAAGTTGAAATGTAAAGCAAGCAGTTTGGGATGTTCTAGTTACAAGCGCTGAAATCAGACGCACTTTCAACACGGGCTGCAGCGTCCTATCAACGGATACTGTGTTCTACGTGTGAATCCTTGACTACATGTCTCGGCTCGGCATGCCTTCCTCCTGGCATCTGCACCGCGCCCATCAGTGCCCCCGTCAAAAGAAATTGAGCACCGGTACACTATGCGGTGGATGACGTGACGAGCACTGGTACACTATTATGCGTGGGTCTCCCGCGGGGCGGCGGGCGCAGCGGTGGTGGGGATGGGACCCACGTCGCTGTAAAGGTTGATGTCGCACTTGATGACGAGGGTGTCGTTAACGATGTATCCTTTCGACGTGTCGTTGAGGGCGGTGAGTGCGAGAAACTGAGGAAACCCACATCCCATGACGTAGCGGCGCAAGTTGAAATTGAAAGCAAAACTTGAAAGCAGCTTGTCATGATTTAGTTTGAAGCGCTTAATTCCTGGCTCTTTCAACATGGGTTTCGTCGGTTGAACTCGCACCGCCTTACCGTGACGCCCGCCTTGACGGTCGACCTATTCATAGGACCCTGCTTCATGTTTTTGCTCTCGTCAGTCTGGCTGACCACCGTGATGTAGAGGCCGCAGGTTCATATTGAAAGCAACGTTTGAAAGCGGTTTATCACAATTTGGCTTCAAGCGCTGAAACCAAGCGCGGTCTAACACAGGGTCAGAGAGATAGAGAGACAGAGAGACGCTTCGTCGTGTATGAGGAGGCACCAGGCGTTTTTCCTGGCCGCCGTAACCCAGGGTCAACCTTCACCGCCTCACCGTGAGCAGGGAGAAATAAGCGAGACGGCTCCAGTCGGAGGGCTGCGACTCGGCGTCGTCGGCGACCTCCATGAACACGGATAGGAACCCTTCCCCCGTGACACTGTGTCCGTGCATATCCGTCCCGGTAGCACCCTTTGGGTAGACCACCAACCGCCTGTGTTGTGGGGCGGCGGCGGGACCGGGGAATGGCGTCAGCGACTGGGGAGGGGGCGTTGGGGAGGGAGAGGGGGAGGGCGGGGGGATGGACTGGGAGGGACTTGGAGGGAGACTGGGGAAGGGGGAGTAGGGAGAGGGAGAGGGGGGGAAGGCGTCAGCGTGCATGAGGAGGCGCCAGGCTTCCGCCTTGGCCCTCGTTGGGGAGGGGGTTCGGCCGGCAATACGAACAGAAGTACAGCCTGTATCTAGACCAGGAGCTAACGCTCCAGTCTGCTCCTCACTCTTCGCGTGGCAGACTGGAGCAGGGCGTCGCTCGATATGTATACTTGACGGTGCTCACCACTTGTGTCCGCCGGCAGAGAAGGTCTCCGTGCGGTGCTCGCCTCCGCAATTCTTGGACCATTCCGTGATGACCCACTTGAAGGTTGCACTCATAGTCGAGCTACTCATGGCGTCCTCCGGCACGTTCAAAGGCGGCGGCGCGCGCTGAACCAGACCCCGTGCGAGCGCAGCCACGGGACGTGACGAAGCTGAATAACCACAAAAAACAAACGCTTATGCTGAGGGTCGGAGCTCGCTCTCAAGCTGAGGGCCGGTGGACGAGCTCCGCGCTCGCGGCTCGTGGGGTGGGTTGAGGTGCGAGGTGAGGACCCCCCGTGTGTGCGCGATGAGGCGCAGACGTGTTGCCCCGGACGCGCGAGGGAGAGTGGCACTGCGCGCAGGCGGAGCAACGACA
>Ga0307489_10002699_pt1 | contig 11867 bp, 18 predicted proteins | sample SB12metaG_FD_202247 | JGI IMG/M metagenome (GOLD analysis project Ga0307489, IMG submission 202247) | Sea-ice brine microbial communities from Beaufort Sea near Barrow, Alaska, United States - SB 1.2 | ecosystem: Environmental > Aquatic > Marine > Coastal | place: USA: Alaska | collected...
GGAGGAGGAGGAGGAGGAGGTTCAGGGGGAGGAGGAGGAGGAGGAGGAGGAAGGGGTGGAGGACGAGGAGGAGGAGGAGGGGAAGGGGACGGAGGAGGAGGAGGAGGAGGGGGGGGATGGGGAGGGGGAAGAGGAGGAGGATGAGGATGAGGAGGATGATACACGTCAGAAGCCCACGAAGATGGCGGTGGTGGCGTTGCGAGACATCGCGCCCGGGGAGTTCATCACGGTGGCGCCGTCCTCGTCCGACGAGGAAAACAGCGAAGACGAGGACGGAGAGGATGACGAGGACGGGGAGGAGGGGTCCGAAGAGGAGGACTAAATGTAGCCAACTATACGCAACTGTAGGCACTGTAGGCAGTGTGGGCACTGCAGGCAACTGTGAGCAACACGCAACTGCAGGCATTCGCCTGCTGAGGCCACCTAGTATGTGCCTACTTCTGCTGTATATCTACATGGACTATATTGACCCCATCAGGTCCTACGGTCATTTAAATTGTCGGCGCAGCGCTGGCCGGCCGACTCTTGACGCCAACCTTGGCGATACCAGCAGCTGCCAGCGCGCTCTCGCTGCCACTGCCGCGGCCACCGCCGCCGCCGCCTCCGCCTTCGACTAGGGTCATATGAATATTAACTTTAAGTTCAATTGTCAGCACTATCGAGGGATCACGTCAGTGATTTCAGGGATAATGCGGCTAATGTGAACGCGTATGTACTCCTACCGCTGCTGTTGCTGCCGCCGCCGCCGCCACCTGCAACGCTGCCGCCAACACTAAGCTTCCCGCTACTTCGCGCGCCGCCGCCGCCGCCGCCGTCACCGCTGCCGCCGCTGGTGCTGAGCAGACCGCTGCCTCGCGTGCCGCCATCGCTGCCGCCGCCGCCGCCGCCGCCGCCACCTTTCTCCGCGCCGGCTTTCGTCACGGCTTCGACGGCCATGCGTGACGCCCTCGGCGCAAAGCCGTTGCTTACGGTCAAGTAACTAATGCGCCCCACATGATACGATGTCAGTAGACCCAAGAAACGAGGATACTGGTATACAGGTGGTAGATGCCTGAACCACATTCCGCGGATGTAGTTGGTTAATGCTCGCCATGCGAGTGCCTTGGAGCCTGACCTGCACGTCAACGCCTACGATTCTGGTGGATGGGGTCGATTTATGGCTCACCATGTGGGCGCCTTGGGGGTCGATGAACGTTAGTAGAAGAACAAATGTGGAGGACAACGTGACCAGTGATCGGCATCATTCAATGGTCCCTACCACCTCCGCCCATGCCCACAGATGGACGCGCCGAGCCCGGGCGAGGGCCGACCGCCGAGACAGACACCGACCGCCGGCCTCTCGCCGAGCCCGCCACAGACCCCGCCGGCGTCCCCGCTGCTGACCCGGCGACCGACCCAGCCTTGGAGCAGGGGCTTACACTCGTCCACATTAGAGCTCAACTTGAGCAACTCCAGGACACATTCATGAGTCAAGTTGGGTCATACGGTGGACAGAAGAGCTCAAGTTGAGCTGAAATCGGAACGAGTGTAAGCCCCTGCGTTGGAGCCGCCCTTCTTTGCCTTTTCCGAGTCACCTCCCGATCCCGGGACATACATCTTCTTAGCACTAGAACTACTCGACTCTCCGGCCACAACGCTGGTGCCTTTGCCGAACAACAGCTGTGCCGCCCCGACTGCTCGGAACTTCGTCAGTGCCTTCTGACCGCTCTCGCCCATGCCGGTGGGCTTGTCCCCGATGTAGCGGCGCAAGTTGAAATTGAAAGCAAAAAATGAAAGCAGATTATCAAATTTCGGTTTGAAGCGGTTAGTTCCAGGCGCTTTCAACGTGGGTTTGATAGGGAGAACCTGCGCCGCCCTACCCCGATCCGCCCGTCGGCTCGCTTGGTCCACGCCTCCTGCGCTGCCTGCTGCGGTGGGCCGCGCAGCAGGGGCTTACACTCGTCCACCTTTCAGCTCAACCTGAGCCGTTTCTGCATACAAAATACACCCTAAACACCCCCAAATACCCCCTGACACCTCCTAAATAACCCCTAAATGCATCCCCTATCCCACAGAAAGCGCTTACGTTGAGCCTAAAAGTGGACGAGTGTAAGCCCCTGCCGCGCAGCTCCTCGTTGGACTCCTGCCACCGCTGCTCCAGATCGCGCTGCTTGCTTCCAGGGGCTTACACTCGTCCACTTTTCGGCTCGACATAAGCGCTTTCTGTGGGATTGGGGGTGCATTTAGGGATTGTTTAGGAGGTGGTAAGGGGTATTAGGGGGTGTGCAGGGGAGATTTTGTGTCATAAACGGCTCAGGTTGAGCAGAGAAGTGGACGAGTGTGGGCCCATGCTTGGTTCCCATCTCGCCCAGCTCATCCACAAACTCCTTGTGCGCCTCTTGCACCTCCTCCCAGATCTTGTCGGTTCGGTGCGTGTCGTTCGCGGTGTGATCCTCCAACCTCTTCACCACACCCTCCATGTACGGGCACTGTGGATCATCCTCGCCACGTCATATGTATGGTTAGGTGTTGATTAAATATGGTGTACCGGTGTACGCCACCGGTACGGCGTGACTGTGTGCTCATAGTTGTACCCATATACGCCACCGGTACGGCCTGACAGTTTGCTCATAGTGTACCGGTATACGCCACCGGTACGGCCTGACAGTTTGCTCATAGTGTACTGGTATACGGCACCGGTACTGCCTGACTGTTTGCTCATAGTGTACCGGTATACGCCACCGGCACTGCCTGACTGTTTGCTCATGGTGTACCGGTATACGCCACCGGTACGGCCTGACAGTTTGCTCATAGTGTACCAGTATACGCCACCGGTACGGCCTGACTGTTTGCCCATAATGACATGTAGCGGTATGAATGGTCAGGCGTATGTGACGTGGCCATATCTTTCTGGTAAAGATTATAAATTAACTTAATGCACAAGGGTTGAACGTGTGGTAGATGACGTGGCCAGCATGAGTCATCTGTATACTTGTCGAACTAGGCTAGTGCTGGCAATGGGGGGCGTTAAACTCAGCTAGTTTAAGCTAGTTTAGGGACTAGTGGTTAGTGGGTTAGTGGTTAGTATTGGGAATTACAGTGGGCGAGAAAAATAGGGGGGCTTAAACTAAGCTAGTTTAAGCTAGTTTAAGGGCTAGTGCTTAGTGGGCTAGTTTAGGGGCGACAATTATAGTCATCTGACCCCTACCTCGATTCTGTCCTGGCACTCGTCCCGCGTTGTAGTGGCGCAAGTTGAATTTGAAAGCAATATCTGAAAGCAGTTTATCATATGTTAGTTTCAAGCCCTTATATACAGGCGCTTTCAACGTGGGCTTGATAGGGTCAACCTGCACCGCCCTACCGCGTCAGCCTCATCTCCTCGTGCACCTTGGTGTAGCGGCGCAAGTTGAAATTGACAGCAAAGTTGGAAAGCGGTTTCTCACATTTCAGTTTCAAGGGCTTAGTTCCAGGCGGATTCAAGGTGGGTTTGATAGGGTCAACCTGCACCGCCTTACCTTGGTGACGTCGCGCTCCCAGCTGTAGCGGCGCAACTTGAATTTGAAAGCAAAAGTTGCCAGCGGTTCATCATGTTTTAGTTTCAAGCGCGTAGCTTCAGGCGGTTTCAACGTGGGTTTGATAGGGTCAACCTGCACCGCCCCACCCAGCGCTGGCGGTGCCGCTCCACAGCGTCGCGCGTCTCTTCCAGCTCCGCCGCACGCCAGGGGCTTACACTCGTCCACTTCTCAGCTCAACCTGAGCCGTTTCCGACACAAAATACACCTTAAACATTCCCTAATACCCCCTATCACCGCCTAAACAGCCCCTGAACAGCCCCTCAACGCACCCCCTGTTCCACAGAAAGCGCTTACGTTGAGCCGAGAAGTGGACGAGTGTAAGCCCCTGCCGCGCACGCCTCGCGCCCGTCCCGCATCTCATCCTCGATGACCTGCCTCTCCTCGTGCTGCATCTTGGTCGCGATGACCTGCCTCAACGCCTCGTTCTCAGCCGCTAAGCAGGGGCTTACACTCGTCCACTTCTCAGCTCAACCTGAGCCAGTTCTAACACGAAATACACCCTAAGTACCCCCTGATACCCCCTAATACACCCTAATACACCCTAACACCTCCTAAACACCCCCTACGTACACCCCCAATTCCACAGAAAGCGCTTACATTGAGCTGAAAATTGGACGAGTGTAAGCCCCCGCCGCCAAGACCACCACACGGGCATCCGCGTCGCTCTTCAGCCGCGCCACCTGCGAGTTCAACCGATCCACCTCCTCCTCGTAGTACGCCCGGAGCTCACCCAGCCCCAGGGGCTTACACTCGTTCCCGTTTCCGCTCAACTTGAGCATACTTTGCCGCTTTCCGCTCAACTTAAGCTCACTTTGTCCCCTGTACAACCCAAATTCACCGGTGGACGTGGCCCGAAGGTGCTCACGTTGAGCTCCAACTGGCGAGATGTAATCCCGAAGGTCCTCAAGTTGAGCTTTGAAGGGAGCGAGTGTAAGCCCCTGCCCAACCCCAGTCGTAGCTGCTCCACCTCCGCCTTGCTGTAGCGGCGCAACTTCAATTTGAAAGCAGAAGTTGAAAGCAGTATATCACAATTTAGTTTCAAGCGCTTAGTTCCAGTCGGTTTCAACATGGGTTTGATAGGGTCAACCTGCACCACCCAACCTTGCCCGCGGCCTCCACCCGCCGAACCTCCGCCCCCGCGCTCTCAATATCTGCGGCTAGGGCCAGGCTGATACCGCTCGCCCTCGCCACGTCATCCAACGCTTTTTGAACCCTGATTTCTGGAGTCAGACGGCATCCTATGACGTTGCTCTGCTCGCCACGTCATTCGACGGATTTTAAACCCTTGTTTCGTGAGTTAGACTGCATCCTGTGACGTTGCGAGCAGCCTGCCACTAAACCCTAAACCCTAAACCCTAAACCCTAAACCCTAATATCTGGCAGGCCGTACCTCGGGCGCCGACCTGGATGTGGTCCACCATGGCATAGTGGCGCAAGTTGGATTTGAAAGCAACGTTTGAAAGCGTTTCATCCAGATTTTATTTTCAAGCGCTGAAACTAGGCGCGCTTTCAACATGGGTTTTGATACTGTCAACCTGCACCGACCTACCATGGCGGCCCGCACCACGTCCACCTCCTTCATGTAGCGGCGCAAGTTGAATTTGAAAGCAGCAGTTGAAAGCAGAACATCACACTTCAGTTTCAAGCGCTTAGTTCCAGGCGTGTTCAACAGGGGTTTGATAGGGTCAACCTGCACCGCCCTACCTTGTACCACGACCTGAACGTCCCCGCCACCAGGGGCTTACACTCTTCCAGTTTTTGGCTCAACGTAAGCGCTTTGCGTCGGATAGGGGGTACATGCAGGGGTTGTTTAGGGGGTATTTAGGGGGTGCTTGGGGGTGTCTGGGGTGTATTTTGTGTCAGAAACGGCTCAGGTTGAGCTGAGAAGTGGACGAGTGTAAGCCCCTGCCCGCCACACCCTCCACGGAGAGCATGACCAGGCGCAGGTGGCGCGGCGCGTCCTCCTCGCTGTATCGGCGCAAGTTGAAATTGAAAGCAAGCGTTAAAAGCGTTTCATCATATTCTAGGTTCAAGGGCTGAAACCGAAGGCAGCTTCAACACGGGCTTTGACACTGTCAACCTGCACCGCCCTACCTCGCAGTGCTGGTCAAGCTCCGTGCGGGACCCGCGCTCCGTGCACCAGGGGCTTACACTCGCTCACTTCCGAGCTCAACTTGAGGACCTTCGGGACACATCCACGGATTAACTTGGGTTATATGGGGGACAAGTTGAGCAGGAATGGGATCGTGTGCAAGCCCCTGCCGTGCACCCATACTTAGCAAACTCGCATAGGAAGGAGCCGCTGCCGCAGTGCAGGGGCTTACACTCCTTCACTTTTCAGCTCAACTTGAGCCGTGTCTGACACACACAAAACACCCTACACACCCCTAAACACCCCCTAACACCCCCTTAACACGGGCTACACGACCCCGACGCGCACCCTCCATTCCATAAAAAGTGCTCAAGTTGAGATGAGAAGTGAGGGAGTGTGAGCCCCTGCCGCAGTGGTTCTCCGCGTGGTCAGGCATGCGCCGCTCCAATATTTAGCGGCGCAAGTTGAATTTGAAAGCAAGATTTGAAAGCAGTATATCACACTTCAGTTTCAAGCGCTTAGTTCCAGGCGGTTTCAACTTGGGTTTGATAGGGTGAACATGCACTGTCCTACCAAGATCAGCGCCCCGCATCGCTCGCACTGCACCCGCCGGTCCGCGCACGTCGTCTCGTGCTTCGTCATGTGCCTGGCGCCAGGGGCTTACACTCGTTCACGCTAGAGCTCAACTTGAGCAGCTCCAGGACACATTCATGATAGAAGTTGGGTTACATAGTGGACCGAAGAGCTCAAGTTGAGCTGACATCGGAACGATTGTAAGCCCCTGCCTGGCGCTGCACCCCTTGTTACAGTGCGGGCACGTCAATGACCGGTACTCGCACTCCGCCTCATGCACCTCCATCCACTAGGGTCTGGCGCATGGTTTAGGGTTTAGGGTTTAGGGTTCGGGGTATTGTCCGCCACGTCAGCTCACGCATTTCCAACCCTCATTTATTGAGTTTGATGATGTGGCGAACAATCCCATGACGTGGCGAGCAATCATCCGACGTGGCGAACACTATCTACTACGTAGTTTTCCAGGGTACCACAAATGGCGATCAACGGTGCGCAAATTTGGGACCTTCAGTAAATAGACGGTCGGATTTGCCACACAATGGTACAATATGGCGATTCGACTGTCTATTTCTCAAGAATTGGCGACCGCCATGTAAGGTACCTTTGAAAACTGCGTAGTACAAGTCCTTGCCATGATGTAGCGGCGCAAGCTGAAATTGAAAGCAAAAGTTGAAAGCGGTTCATCATGCTTTAGTTTCAAGCGCTTAGTGCCAGGCGGTTTCAACTTGGGTTTGATAGGGTCAAGCTGCACCGCCCTACCATGAATCGGCGCTCCGCCATGAAGCTGCAGAATGTCGTGGGGTCCTCCGTGTTGTAGCAGCACAAGTTGAATTTGAAAGCAAAGTTTGAAAGCGTTTCTGCATATTGAAGCTTCAAGCGCTGAAACCATAGGCGCTTTCAACACGGATTTTGAAAGTGTCAACCTGCGCCGGCCTACCGTGTCCTCCCGACCGCACGTGATGAGCTCGATGGCGCAAGACGACTTGTGCGTCACGATCTCGCTGCGCCGCCCGTGCCACTGCCCAGGGGCTTACACTCGTCCACTTTTCGGCTCAACGTAAGCGCTTTGCGTGTGATAGGGGTTGCATGAAGGGGTTGTGTAGGGGGTGTTTAGGAGGTATTTAAGGGGTAGTAGGGGGTGTCTAGGGTGCATTTAGTGTCAGAAACGGCTCAGGTTGAGCTGAAAAGTGAACGCGTGTAAGCCCCTGCCACTGGCACCCGTTGGGGCACTCCGTCATCTTAAACTCGCACAGACTGGCGTGTTGCGCCTTGCGGTTGAACTGCACGCGCTTCTCGCAGCCATAGAGTAAGGCCCTTATGCTTTTTGAGGTTTACAATTGTTGTTATGGCGGCGTGTATCTGTATACCCAGGGCCGTTCATCCCGTTTGCCCATCCCCACACTCCGCATCTCTTGTTGTGAGTTGGGGGCCTTATTCATCCATGCGAGTATATGAAGTTCGTCCTTATTGGAAGTCTAACAATCAAACGCAGTGTAGAAACGAAGCCATACAAAACCATACTATGTACGTGTGGTCAGTCTATACGATGCCAGACCTCACCAATGACTGGGCACGTGGTGAGCCGGAACGGGCACTGCGCTTGGTGGTCCAGACGCTCATGTTTGAACACCATGAGAGGACAGCTGTCGTTGTCGCGGCGCCCCCGGGGCACGGGCTTACACTCGTCCACTTTTCGGCTCAACGTAAGCGCTTTGTGTGGGATAGGGGGTGCATTTAAGGATTGTTTAGGGGGTGTCTAGTGGGTGTCAGGGGTCATGAGGGGGTGTCTAGGGTATACTTTTGTGCCAGAAACGGCTCAGGTTGAGCTGAAAAGTGGACGAGTGTAAGCCCCTGCCCCGGGGCAGGCCGCACTTGGAGCGCAGGAAGCCGCACTGCAGGGGCTTACAATCGTCCACTTTTCGGCCCATGTAAGCATATTTTGTGGGATACGTTGGGTGCATGATTTTCACCCAGTCTATTAGACAGGGGGACACGGGGAGGTGCGACCAAAACGGCTTAGGTTGAGCTGAAAAGTGGACAAGTGTAAGCCCCTGCCGCACTCGCGCTCGTGCTTCTCGCGCACCTCATACGGTATCGCCGACCTGTAAAGCCTGGTATGACAAAGTGCTTCAAACCACTTAGCGACTTAGCGACTTTGAGTACTAAGTTGTCCAAATGGACATTTCTGATTGGTCAAACGGGACGACTTATCACGAAATGTCACCAAGTCCCTAAGTGGTTTGACGCACTTTGTCATAGATATTGCTCGCCATGCCATGTCTTATGATACCGTTTCACTCAATAAACGAGGGTTCAAGTGCGTGTCGATGACTTGGCGGGCAATTTCTGCCAGACCCTGCCTCGCTGCACCCCTCGGGGTTATACACCCATTAGTAGGGCCTGGCAGCTATTGCTCGCCACGTCATAGGACGACATTTCACGCAAGTCACAAGGGTTCGACATGCGTTGGATGATGTGTCAAGCAATATGACAAAGTCCGTGAAACCACTTAGACATTTAGCAACAAGTAGTACTGAGTCGTCAAAATGGAGCTTTCTGATGGGTCAAGCGGGACGACATAGCACGAAGTCTCACTAAGCGTCTACGTGGTTTCACGCACTTTGTCATATCAGTCAGGCCTATACTTGTCGCTCCTAAAGTAGCCTACTACGCACTAGCCCCTAAACTAGCTTAAACTAGCTTAGTTTAGGCCCCCCTATTTGACCAACCCACTGTAGTCCCCTAACCACTAACCACTAACCACTAACCACTAGCCCCTAAACTACCTTATACTAGCTTAGTTTAACACCCCCCATCGCCAACACTAGCCTAGATCGACAAGTATAGTCAGGCCCTACCCATTGGTTGACCCCGACGGCGTTATCCTTCGTGATCAAACCGTTTCTGCACAATATATGCATCGCCAGAATCTTCTCCCACACCTCGTGGTCGGCCACCAGGCAGGGGCTTACACTCGTCCACTTTGCAGCTCAACCTGAGCCCTGTATGACACGAAATACACCCTAAGCACCCCCTACTACCCCCTAACACCCCCTTCACACCCCCTAAACAACCCATAAATGCCCCCCCTATCCCTCAGAAAGCGCTAACGTTGAGCCGAAATGTGGACGAGTGTAAGCCCCTGCCACCAGGTCGTCCGGACTGAACTCGTACTCGCCGACTCTGTCCAGCTCGCCCAGGCAGAAGGGTCATTGCCAACCAGCACTCGAACCGATATCAGAAATACCCGCATGACGGACTTACCGTCTGGGTGAAAGCTCTTGTACAGACGCGCGGATGGGGGAGGGAGATTCAACGACGGTCGAGTGCTTGGTCTCAAGCACTCTAACCGATGTCGGACGTGCCCGCATGACCTTCCATCTGGGTGAATGCTCGTACAGGCGCGCGGAGGGGGAGGGAGATATAAAATCGGTCGAGTGTGCTTGTTCTGAAGAACCCCCCTCGCCAGGTGGATGACATGGCGGCGGCGGTGGCGGCGGACGAGTACACCGGTACACTATGAGCAAACAGTCAGGGAGGAAATAATGCTGCATAGGGGGGTTCTGGCATTTATTACAGTGAGGGAATAATGATGCGTAACCCCCCCTTGCCAGGCTGGGCGCGCACTTGCGGCAGTACGTGAAGCCATCGTTGGCGATCACGGGGTCCTGGAACCAGCGGCTTACACTCGTCCACATTACGGCTCAACGTAAGCGCATTTTGTGGGATACGTTGGGTGCATAATTTCCCCCCAGTCTATTAGACAGGGGGACACGGGGAGGTGTGACCAGAACGGCTTAGGTTGAGCTGAGAAGTGGACGAGTGTAAGCCACTGCCTGGAACACGTCCTTGCACACGCGGCAGATGACGTTGTGCGACGGCCGCGTCACAAACACCGTGGGGACGCCCGCCGATGTGTAGGGCGCAAGTTGAAATTGACAGCGAAACTTGGAAGCAGTCTGTCGTAATTTGGCTTCAAGCGCTGCCACCGGGTACTCCCAGGTTTAGGGTCTAGGGTTTAGGGTTTAGGGTTTAGGTTTAGGGTTTAGGGTTTACCCTAAACCCTGAACCTTGCGGCACCCCGCCTCGGAGGAGAACATCCTGGCCTCCTCAGTGTAGCGGCGCAGGTTGAATTTGAAAGTAAAGTTTGAAAGCGGTCCATGATATTTTAGTTTCAAGTGCTTGGTTCCAGGCGCTTTCAACTTGGGTTTGATAGGGTCAACCTGCACAGCCCTACCTCAGCAAGCATGACCGGGTCCTTCTTGTCCGGGTGCGGCAGCACTGAGGGGATGGGCTTCAGGCTCGCCATGCTCCAGGGGCTTACATTCGATCTGATTTCAGCTCAACTTGAGCTCTTCTTTCCACCGTGTAACCCAACTTAACTCATGAATGTGTCCTGAAGTTGCTCACGTTGAAGATTAGCGTGAACGAGAGTAAGCCCCTGCCATGCTCCCCACGGGCGGCGGCGCCGGGACCTTCATGACCATCTCCTCGTCCTCCCCCGCCATGAGCGGCGCCGCCGCGCTCTTGCGTGCGATACTGTAGGCGTTGCAGTTGTTGCAGTTTCCGCAGCTGGTATCGCCGTTGCCGGCGCCGCGCTGCTGGAGCCACGGCACCGTGGCGGAGGACACCTTGCCGCCCCCGCCCCCGCCCCCGCCCCCGCCCCCGCCCCCGTCGCCGCCGCCGCCACCGGTGCCCGGGATGAAGCTGCACAGCACCGCGTCGTCGTCAGCACCATCCTTGGGAATCCCGGCGAAGGTGACGACGGCATTGCCGCTCTCGCCCTTGCCGCTACCACTTTTGGGCGCGGTGGTGGCGGGGCCGGTGGCGGGCAGCGCGAGGAGGCCAGCGAGCAGGGGCTTACACTCGTCCACTTCTCAGCTCAACTTGAGCCGTGTCTGACACACACAAACACCCTACACACCCTAAACACCCCTTAACACCCCCTCAACATGGGCTACACAACCCCTACGCGCACCCCCTATCCCATAAAAAGCGCTCAAGTTGAGCTGAGTGTAAGCCCCTGCCGGCGAGGCGCGGGTCGGAGACGTCGCCATTGGACGAGCCCGCGCCGGTGCTGCCCGCCACCAGAGGCTTACACTCGTTCACTTTTCAGCTCAACTTGAGCAGTGTCTGACACAATAAAACATCCTACACACCCTAAACACCCCCTCACTCCCCCTCAACACGGCCTACACAGCCCCTACGCTTACCCCCTATCCCATAAAAAGCGCTCAAGTTGAGCTGAGAAGTGAGCGAGTGCCAGCCCCTGCCCGCCACGAGGTCGTCCAGGCGAACGTACCGGCGCTGCCCCTCGTGGTTGGGTGACAGCCACAGGTCCAGCGGCTCGTTGAACGTGTCGCGCACCTGCATTAACGGCATGCTGCCCGCCGCTACGACGCCGACGCCTCAGCGCCGTCACACCACGACGCTGTGCCTACGAGCAGGGGCTTACGCTCGTTCACTTTCCAGCTCAACTTGAGCCGTGTCTGACACACAAAAACACCCCACACACCCTAAACACCCCCTGACACCCCCTAACACGGGCTACACAACCCCCACGCGCATCCCCTATCCCATAAAAAGCGCTCAAGTTGAGCTGAGATGTGAGCGAGTGTAAGCCCCTTCCTACGAGTGTGCCTATAAGT
>Ga0307489_10002700_pt1 | contig 11865 bp, 15 predicted proteins | sample SB12metaG_FD_202247 | JGI IMG/M metagenome (GOLD analysis project Ga0307489, IMG submission 202247) | Sea-ice brine microbial communities from Beaufort Sea near Barrow, Alaska, United States - SB 1.2 | ecosystem: Environmental > Aquatic > Marine > Coastal | place: USA: Alaska | collected...
CCGCCGCCGTCTCCGCCGCCGCTGCCGCCACCGCAGCCGCCGCCGCCACCGCCGCCGCCACCGCCGCCTCGGATGCCGCCTCCTGCTTGGCTGTCGACACCGCCACCCCCGCCGCCGCCGCCACCGCCATTTCCTTCTCCCAGGCCGCCGCCGCCACCGCCGCCGCCGCCGCCGTCGCAGTCGCCGCCCCCGCTGCCGCCGCCAAAGCCGCCAACGCCAACGCTGCCTCCGCCGCCGCCGCGGCCTCCTCCTCCCCGGTTGCCACCGCTAGGCTCAGCCGTAGCCTTCTGATGTTGTACCGGTGCACCACACTGCTGCTGCGATTGGTGCATCTCAAGCAACGAGCGGACCAGAGAAGACTCCTGAGACTGATGCCGTGGCTCCAACGGCCGTGGTTCAGGGGCTTACACTCGTCCCCATTCTCAACCTGAGCTCTTCTGTCCACCGTATAACCCAAATTAACTCATAAATGTGTCCTGGAGCTGCTCAAGTTGAGCTCTAACGTGAACGAGTGTAAGCCCCTGCCGAGATTGTTGTTGTACCGGTACACTACGTTGCTGCTGCTGCTCGTGCTGCTGCTGGTGCTGCTGCTGGTGCTGCAGTTGGGGCTGTACCGGTGGTTCAACTCACAGATTATGGCAGTTCAGCGAAGGCCCAGTGAGGATTTGGGTGGATTCCCGGTGGTTTTGCTCATAAGATTGGGGAGTTCAGTGAGGACCCTTGCAGAGGTTGGGTGGTTACGCACCTGCTGCTGCTGCTGGTGCTGCTGCTGCGCCGGTACACCACGCTGCTGCTGGTGCAGGTTCTGCTGCTGCTGCTGGGAGGGTCCGACACTTGATGGTGCTGAGAATGGTTGGCGGTCAACTCAACAAACGAGGGTTCCACACGTGGTGAATGAGGTGGCGAGCACTGCACATATCCCTTATGTACCCTACCTGTTGTTGATGCTGATGCGGCGCCGGTGCACGACGGTGCTGCGGCGGTTTGTCCAGCTCGAGCAACGAGCTGACCAGACACGACTCCCGCTGGTTCTGCGGCTGCTGCCGTGGCTGCTGTGGCTGTGACTGATGGTGTACCGGTACACTACGCTGGTGCTGGCGTGCCTGCGTCCAGGGGCTTATACTCGTCCACTTTTCAGCTCAACCTGAGCCGTCTCTGACACAAAACACACCCTCAACATCCCCTAATACCCCCTGACACCTAGTAAACACCCCCTGAACAATCCCTAAACGCACCCCCTATCCCACGGACAGCGCTTACGTTGAGCCGAAAAGTGGACGAGTGTATGCCCCTGCCTGTGTCGTGCCCGCCTCCGTCGGCGCATCATCCCCCGCGTAGGGTCTGGCAGATATTGCTCGCCATGTCATGGGATGCCATCTAACACAAGAAACGAGGGTAAAAAATGCAACGGATGACGTGGCGGGCAACATCTACCAGACCTTACCTCCATGCCGAGCTGGCCCATCAGGCCAGCCACCGCGCAGGGTCTATTCATACCAGTGCCCGTGGTGGCTCAACCTCACTGTTTGCTCAACCTGTTAGTACACCCTCGCCGGTCGCCGCATGTTTCAGGGACAACAAAACTGCTCAAGTTGAGCTGGAGAGGGAAGCGTCCCACGGCGCAAGGCCCTACCATCGCGAAGCGCGTCGAGGCGTACACGGTTCCAGTGTGAGGGCCTGACCACACGCGCCCTTTCTAGCTCAACTTGAGTCGTCCTGTCCCTAAGAAGAAAACAACTGGCAGTGTCGCTGTGCATTCCATGAGGACCGTATGATGCCTTCGTAGAAGAGCATCCCACCTTATATTCAAACCGCTTATAGGATGGCCCGGCGAGCACTGGTACTGGTACACTATGTGGTGTCGGGTGCAGCGAAATGGTGACGGTGAGACCCTGCCCGGTTCCTCTGCGTGCGCCATCGCCGGAACCTTCGCGCACATTGTGCCGCGGAACTTTGCCGAGATGCTCCGAGAGGGAGTGCTGATGCGTGCGCGGCCGCTTCGTCGCGGCGGCAGCGGCGGCGGCAGCGGCGGCGGGGGCGGTGGCGGCAGCGGCGGCGGCGGAGACGGAGATGTTAGCGGCGGAGGAGGCGGATGAGGCGGGTGCGGAGGCGGCGGCGGCGGCGGCGGCCTCGGCGTTTGCGACGGGGCGTTTACGATGCGGGAGCGGAAGCGTTGTAGGCCCCGTGAGCATTTTGGCTGGTGTCGTCCTGACTCTCTTTTTTATTTCCGTGGCAGCGGCGGCGGCAGCGGCGGCGGCGGCGGAGACGGATGTAGCGGCGGCGAAGGAGGCGGAGGAGGCGGCGGCGGCGGCAGAGGAGGCGGCCTTCCCGACGGGGCGTTTACGTTGCGGGAGCGGAAGCGTTGGTGCACCCACGTGCTCTTTGGCTGGCGTCCTCGTCCGGACTCTCTTTTTTATTTCCGTGAACTTGTCGTCGGCGGAGCGCGGAGGCGGCGGCAGCGGCGGCGGCGGCAGCGGCGGCGGCAGCACGGGCGGCAGTGCTGGGATGGGTTCGAGCGGCATCCCGCTTCGCGTCTGCGGGGTCTGGGGCCGCGCCCGCCCTGTTGTGTGTATCGGGGAAGATGGAGGGGCGGAAGACGTGAACAGGCGTCGAACGAGTCGCGCGCCTTTTCATCTACCTCCGGGAGGGGGGGTATTAAGGGGGTATTCAAAAGGATGTTTTGGGGGGTATTTTATCAGGGGGCGGGTGTTGGCTGTTTGCAGCGAATGAGCGTTTGGGCACCCTGTTTGACTGTTCACCTGTGCGCTGTGGCGTGTGGGTCCAGGCACTTGCCCCTCCGGTTTGCACGGCGCGTGCCCGAGCATGCAACCGAGCTATCACCACACCACCCTGCAAGCTCTCAACCGGGCCCTCTCCGTCGCCGGGCGTTGTGATTGACCTTGACGCGGGTTAGCGGTCAGCCGACGAGAAGAAAACGGGCGCACAACAAATTATCTAAAAAGTCGGCCCCCAGTGGTAGCCGATGGGTTCGGCAGCGATGCTGCTTGTGGCGGGGGCGGCGCTGGCGCTTAGCGCGCTCAGCGGCGCACATGGAGCGGCGACGGCCAAGATGTGAGTGTGCTGGGCGGCGCTGTCGCCTCGAATAACTCGCCTTTCACCTCTCACAAATTGACTGAACATCTCTCGAGAACGCACAGCTGTGCGTTCTCGAGCAGCCGAACGGGTAAATTAGTAGACGGGCTCCTCTACCCCACGTGGGTGTGTGATGCGGTGTCGGTGTCGGCTCGTGCTGTCTTGCCGCGTGAGGTGTGCGGGCTGCTCCCGGCATATGTGAGGGTGTTGGTGCTCCGCCCGGCGGGTGCGATACGGCGCGACCGCGTCAGTTGTGCTCACTTCTCACCTCGAAAGGCAGCTAGACACGTTCGTGTTGAACAACGTGTTCGGAGGCCGCGCCAGCGTCGTGAACGTCTGGGGAAACGCCGCCGCTCTACTCTCCACCCTCTCATTTCTCCTCTCTCCTCTCACTCACTTCTCCCCTCTCTCCTCTCTACTCTATGATCTCTCTCGCCTCTCTCTCGCGAGACCCACCTGTCTGTTGTTCTCTTAATCCACGTTCCCTCTCCTTATCCCTAAACTCCTCTCTTCTTAAACCTCTCCTCTCATTCCTCACCACTCCCCTCACAGGTACGACGACTCCGGGCGCCTGCTGCTGGTAGGCCCCGGCAAACATCACTCGCCACGTCATAGTATCAGGTTGTACTCTATAAATGAGGGTTCAAATACGTGTCGATGACGTGGCACTGGCGGGCGACGGGCCTGGCGGACTTCACTAGCCACCTGATAGGACACCGTGTAACTCATGAAACGCGGGTTGAAAATGCGTGTCGATGACGTGGCGGTGCAGTTTCCATTTTTTCCTTGGCCGCTGGCCAGTGGCGCGGACGCTGGCAGGGACGAACAGATGGTGCCCGCCACGTCATCAACACGACGCATCTGTACCCTCGTTTCCTGAGTTACACGGCATCCTTTGACGTGGCAAGCGAAACCTACCAGGCCCAGTGCCCGAAGCGTCATCGACAAGCATTTTGAACCCTCGTGTCTGAAACTCAGTGTCGGGTCTGGTATCGAACATATGGTGTCGTGTCCCGTTCGACCAATCAGAGCTGTGCATTTCGAGAATCCCACCGACCGACACGCCGACAGTCTGACCGGGTCGTGATCCTTTAGTAAATAGACCCTTGATTTCTAGTACATCAGCGTGACATGTCACGCCGACACTGGGTTTGAGTTCGGGTCGCTCGGAAGGGGCGGGCGGGGCGGGGGGTCAACGTGCTGTTGGCGCCCCACGTCATTAGCTCCGTCTCCGCCACCTCCGCCGGTGCTAGCCTAAACCCTAGACCCCAAAACCCTAAACCCTGGGGTTTCCTACTCGTATGCTGCAAGTCACGCGGCGCCCAGATGCCACACGGTATCCTATGACGTGGCGAGCAATGTGTCCGGGGCCCTGTGACCCGATGACTGCACGTGCAGCACCACTGGGTTTGACTACCTCGGTGCGTGGAACTATGACCACACCGGCGCCCAGTGTACGGAGGGAGGAGGAGGAGGAGGAGGCGGAGGAGGTGGAGGAGGAGGAGGAGGAGGAGGAGGAGGAGGAGGTGGAGGTGAAGGGGTGTGCCGGGTGCGGGGACCGCAGTTGGGCACGCGATGCGCCACGGGCGACTCACCCGCGCTCACGCGCTGCGCGCTACCCCAGTGCTCCGCTGCCACGTGTCACATTCGCCAGGCAGCCCAAGAGGCCACGGTGGTAGGGCCGGACCCGCCGGAAATTCCCAAAAACACACTTCAGCGTACCTGACAATCCTCGTTTCTTGAGTTTAAACGTTCTCGTAGAATAGAATTAGTATCGAATCGAAGCTTTTCTACCGATCTGAACGTTCCAATGCAAACCGAAAGAATCAGTGTACCCGGTACTCTTCTGAAAGCAGTCGTCCTGTTGACCAATCACAGCACGGTATGTAAACGTTACATGGTATGCTGACACAGAGTATAAATGCCACCTGACTAATGTGTTGAGTGCATTGTGTGCCGGGCCCGAGACGGCGGCGAAGACGGTCTGCACGTGCCCCGCGGGTTCGTCGGTGCTCATCCCGTGCGTGCCCACCAGCCGGCAGGGGCTTACACTCGCTCACTTCAAAGCTCAACTTGAGGACGTTCTGGACACATCGCTCACGTTAGAGCTCAACTTCAGCACCTTTGGAACACATCCACGGGTTACGTTGGGTGACATAGGGGACACAGTCAGCCTAAGTTGAGCGGGAAGGGGTAAATAAGCTCAAGCTGAGCGGAACTGGGAACGAGTGTGAGCCCCTGCCAGCTGGCCGTTCGCCGACGTGGGGGGGAGCGACGCGCTGTGCGGGAATTGGACCGACATCATCGTCAACAACTTCGACGACATGCTGCCCAAGAGCGGACCGGGCGCGCGCTCGTGTGTCTATCAACTCAACATAACCACGCCGCGCTCGAACACCACTGTAGGGCGGTGCAAGTTGATAGTATCTAACCCCGCATTGAAAGCGCCTACGATTTCAGTGCTTGAAACTGTAATATGATGAACCGCTTTCAAACTGTGCTTTCAAATTCAACCTGCGCCGCTACACCACGGATGGGTTGTGCAACCTGCGCGCGGCAGTGGAGCTGGCGGCAGGGGCTTACATTCGTTCCCATTCAGCTCAACTCGTGCTCCTCTGTCCACCGTATAACCCAAATTAAATCATGAATGTGTCCTGGAGTTGCTCAAGTTGAGCTCAAAAGTGAACATGTGTAAGCCCCTGGCTGGCGGCGGGCACCGAGGCGATCGAGTACGTGGCACCCGTCCCGGCGTGTGCAGGCGGCGGCGCCGCCTGTGGCGATTGGGCGCCGGGGGTCAAGGTCGGACATGGCAGATGATGCTCGCCACGTCATAGGCTGCCATTTGACTGAAGAAATGAGGGTTTTAGTTTCAACTTTGGGTGAGGTTCATTTCAAAACATTTAGTCTAGTGCCTAGTCTGTAAAGCTCTAGTATCCTAGTACTTTAGTACTTACGTTTGGCGAGTCGTGACTCGCCAAACGTAAGTACTAAGATACTAGTACTAGTACGCTTCACAGACTAGGCACTAGATCGACGGAGGTACTGAGATGGAGCCACGGCTAGAAATTCAAATTGTTACGAGCTCTGCGCCAAATTAAACAGGCTTGAATTGGGTGCCTATGACGTGACGGGCAATGGTTGTGTAGTCCCTAGGTGAAGGAGGTCAAGAGCGTGCCTGCGGTGGCGGCCGCCGCGGTGCGCATCTCGCTCAACGCGTCGTACAAGCTGACATTAGATGGCTTTGTCAATATGAGCGTTGATGGTGTCTATTATACGCAACTTGAGAATACCGCTATCACTGTGGGCTCGGAGCCCGTGCTTATCATCGGCACGACCGCGGCGGCCGAGATTGTTGGCTTCGAGGAAGCTACATCCAGGCTGGACTTTCCGCTGGTAAATCCTATGTTCGCCGTCCGCACGCCGAGCTATGACGTCCAGGTCGCGAACACGCCCGAGATTCCTGACCCCAGCGCCGATGATTTTGATAATGTGTTGATGGTGGGGTGGTGCAAGTTCAGACTTAATTGAAACCTGTATGGAAAGTGCCTGTTTTCAGCGCATGGCCTCGATTGCAAGCCTACACGAGGCAGGTTGACGTCTCAGTTAGGTCCGAGCAAGGGCCGATAAAGTGACCCCAGATATTAACAGTAAAGAGGCGTATATTTTGATTTCTGGGGGGTACTAGGGGGTTATTCGGAGGGTCGTCTCGTGAAAATAAAACCCTGATACCTAAACCCTACACCCTAAAGTACTTCTACAGTCTGTTCACTGGTAAATTGTGGGGTCACCTTATCGGCCCTTGATCGGACCTATCAGTGGGCCTCAAGATAGCATATAGCTCTATAGCAACCGCACCCACCGTTCGCCTGGAGAAGCTACATATGACAATATGCGTCAAAGTGTTTATGAGCAAAGCAAACTGGCAAAGCATAGCATGGACCAATCACAGGCTCGGGTCAAACCGTTCCAAGCCTGTGATTGGTCCATGATTTGCTTTGCTTTTCTTTGCTCGTAACACTCTGACGCACTTTGTCATAGCAACTGCATCCACCGTTCGCCTGGAGAAGCTACGTATGATGAACTGCTGAAATGCTTTCACGCTTGGCTTTCAATTTGAACATTGCCACCCTATATCTGGCCGGGACCGAACGACGTCCTCATCTTCACCCCCTCTCAGATAATTTCGCGCACCCGGGGTCTGACGCTGAAGAACCTGAAGCTATCCACCTGGGAGCCTCGAGGCGGCGGTGGCGGCGGTAGGGTTGCATTCTCACACACCCACCTCTCTTTGCACTGGTCGCGTACCAACCAGATCCACACCAATGAGGTCAGGTGACCAAGAAACAATTTACCTGTGTTTGAGGGGGATTCATGACTCTACCGAGCGGCGGCGGCGGGGGCGGCCCCGGCACCTCAAGCCCCCCAACCTTCAACTACCTGTACGCCGAGGAGTACACCTCGATCATTGTGGAGGGGTGCACGGCAGGGCCTCAGGCCAACCCGATTTAATATCGAGATCCAGTCAATCCGCCCCCTCGATATTGGGCAATTTCAGTGGAATCGGTTTTGGGGTCATTTTGCCCGTACGACGCGGTGTATATTGGGTTTAGGATCGCTCGTGAGTTGACGGTTTATGTCAGGGGTCGTTCTGCCCATACGATGTAGACCGACTCGCCGATCCAACTCGCCCGCCCTAAATGTTGACCGGATCTCGAGATTAAATCAGGCTGGCCTTACACTCGTCCACTGTTTTAGCTCAACCTATGCCATTTTGGTCGGTGAGCCGTTTCGTGTCCAGTTTGCGACGAACTATAACCCTTTGATTGTGTTACACGCCGCTGATACCACTCAGCATTTCCCACAAAGAAGTGCTTACGTTGGTTGAGCTGAGAAGTGGACGAGTGTTCGCCCCTGCAGAGTGTCGGCACGTGATGAGTCGATGGTGAGTCGACGTGAATCTTGAGTTATTAGACCTTCAAGTGCTCACGTTGAGCTGAGAAGTGGACGAGTGTGCGCCCGTAAGTCACGGTGACGGGCATCTCGCTGTCCTGCGAAGGGTGCTATGCAGTTGTCAAGGACTCGATCCTCGCCCAGCTGGAATTCACGGACGACCCAGGTGGGATTAACCAGCGAAGCGATTCTGGCTTTGCGAGTCTCGGGAAGGTGGATGCCGCCGAAATGCAGGGTAGGGTGGTGCCGGTTGGCAGTGTCAAAAGCAGTGTTGAAAGCGCACCTAGGTCCAGCGCTTGAAACTTAAATGTGGTGTACCGCTTTAAAGTGTCGCTTTCAAATTCAACTTGCGCCGCTACAGATAGGCAACTCGTGGCGGTCCATCACGCGCCTGGTGAGGCGGTGCCTTGACCCTATCAAAGCCACATTGAAAGCGCCCGGAACTAAGCGCTTGAAACTGAAATATGATGAACCGCTGTCAAAATTTGCTTTCAAAATCAACTTGCGCCACTACATCCTGGACGTGTCCAACTCCACCTTCACGCGCCACGTCAACGACAAAGGCCAGGGCGGTAGGGCCTGTCAGGCCGACCGAAGTGGGTTTCGGGATCCGAGCAACCCCCCCGCTAATTTTGGGCGATTTCAGACGAGTCGAGTCGGCTTGTTGAGTCAATTTGCTCATACGACGTACTCTAGTTTGGGTTTAGGCTTATTCACGGCTCAGGGTTTATGTCGGCGGGTCGTTCTGCTGATGCGATTTACACCGACTCGCCGATCTGACTCGCCCGCCGCCCGGCCGCGAGTCCACCCAAAATGTTGGTCTGATCCCAAAATCCACTTGGAGATGTTGCTCCGGCCCGGACATTGCTCGCCACGTCATGGGATTGTAAGCAACGAGGCTTCTAAGTGCGTTGGATGACATCTGCGCGGTACGCACACCTACGAATGTGAGGGGTGCAGTGTGATGTGATGGAGTGCCGGGAGAATCGACCGACACCCGGCCGACCGGTTTCAGTACCTTCTCGAGTCATTAGTCCCCCAACTGATATATCATTGTGATTTGTGAGTACCCCCCAGTTTCTTACAGTAGAGGGGATCGGACCGCGTAGGTGGGAAGCAATACGAGTGCACCCTTTATATAATGTTCCGTACCAACCCAGGAACCTGGAAACGAGGTGTGATTTGGGAGCGTACCTACGCTAAAATCGCCCAAAATTGAACAAAATCGCCCAAAATCGCCCAAAATTGCCTCGTACACAGCCCGGAACTTCCAGGACAACTACGGTGCGTACCTTCAGGACAACTAGGGTGCGTATTGGCTCGGAATATTTTTTAAAATATTTCACTCGTACGTGACAGTCCCTGCACGGCGGGGGGGTGGTGTACACGCCGGATCCCTCCACGACAGTTGTCTATCCGGTGGTAGGGTGGTACAGGTTGAACCGATGATATCCATGTTGAAAGCGCCTAGGTCTAAGGGCTTGAAACTATACAATGATGAACCGCCTTCAAATGTTGCTGTGAAATACAACTTGCGCCACTACACCGTGGTGGCACACTTCACGGATTGTTCCTTCAACAGCGGCTCCACCACCCTCGGGGGCGGGGTGTTCTCCGTCACCAATGGCGCGCTGATGACGTTCCGCAGGTCCTCGTTCGACAGCAACACCGCCACCAACTACGGCGGCGTGGGGCAGGGGCCTACACTAGTCCACTTCTCAGCTTAACCGAAGCCGTTTTGGTTAGCGGGGCCTTTTTGTGTCCAGTTTGTGACGAGCTGTGAGTTGTGACACATCGATATTTTTACGCGCTACTGAAACCACCCAACGTATCCCACAGAGAGTGCTGACGTTGAGCTGAGAAGTGGACGAGTGTAAGCCCCTGGCGTGGGGTACGTCGACGGCGGCGTGGTGATGATGGTACGGCCCTAAGCCCTAATCCCTAGACCCTGAACTAAAACCCTGAGACCTGAAACCTTCAAACCTGGTGATGATGGTACGGTCTGGCAGACATTGCCCGTCACTTCATCGACACGCATTGATTGTGCCTTGACAGACGCAGGCACTATGACAAAGCGCATGAAAGTGTGGAGTGAAATGAAATGAAATACAATGAAATGAGCCACGTCGGACAGTTTTGACCAATCACAGGCGTCAGATCAATTCCACGTCGAACGGAATCTCGGAACCGTTTCATCATAACCAATTCTTCCGACGTGGCCGGCAATATCAGTTCAGCTATCGTCAGCGCAACCACGTGATAGAACCCCTTTGTTTGAGTTTCATAGCACCTATACGATGGAGGATTGCACGGCGGCCAGCAGCGAGACGGGCGGGTCCGGCGGCTTCATCTACGCCGTCGGCAGGGGATTACACTCGTCCACTTCTCAGCTCAATCTGAGCCGTTTCTGACACAAAAGCACACCCCAAACCTCCTCATGCACCCCCTGATACCTCGTAATCTCCCCCACATTACCCCCTAAACGCATCCCTCATCTGATACAAAAGCGTGTTCGTTGAGCTGAAAAATGAACGAGTGTAAGCCCCTGGCCGTTGGCACGTCGCTCGCGACCTCGACGGATCCCGTGGTGATCGTGCACCTGAAGAACGTCACGCTGATTTCAAGCGAGGGGCTGTCCGGCGGCGCGCTGCAACTAGACGGTGGCGCGCGCGCCATCCTCCAAGGCAGGGGGGGGTCTTCAGAACAATCACTCGGCTCGACCTTCCATCTGCTTCTTCTCCTTCACGCATCTGTATGAGCATTCAGCTGAATGTAAATTAAAAAATCGTGCTCCGATATCAGTTCGAGTGGTTGGTCTCAATGACCCTCCTCAACGGGTGCAACCTGAAGGGCAACTCCGTGGCATTTGGCGGGCAGGGAGGCGCCATCAAGGTCGCGGCTGAGTCGAATCTGGTCGCCATCGACACGGTGGGGTGGTGCAAGTTGAAATACCCTAAACCCTAAACCCTAAACCCTAAATCCTAACCCTGAACCCTAAACACGTGGAGTGTTGCAAGTTGAAATACTTGTCCGCTCCACCTGTGCCCCAGATCTCACCTGTTAGTCTCCTGCTGCTGTCTATGTCTGAGGATATCTAGTGCCTGGTCTGTTAGCTAAATGAGTTAAGTAAGTAATCATGTGATCGGACGAGTCAGTAACTCGTCCGAGTACTTACTAGCCAAGTAATTACTTGCGGCTCACAGACCAGGCACTAGCTGGCGTTGCCCCTACAACACGGTGTTCGAGGGCAACATCGCCGACGGCGGGTTGGGCGGCGCCATCCAGGCAGGGGCTTACACTCGTTCACTTTTCAGCTCAACTTTTGCCGTGTCTGAAACAAAATAGACCCTAGACACCGCCTAGACACCCCATAATATACCCCGCAACATCCCCAAAAGACCCCCTGAACAACCACTAAATGCAGCCCCTATCCCACATGAAGCGCTTACGTTGAGCTGAAAAGTGGACGAGTGTAAGCCCCTACATCCTGGCATCAAGCGACCCCGACAAGATGCCCTCGCCGCTGACCCGCATCTCAACCGGCGCCGCCATTGACCTCCTCAACTGCACCTTCCGCGCTAACTCTGCGGCAGGGGCTTACACACGTCCACTTCTCAGCTCAACCTGAGCCGTTTCTTTTCTGACACAAAATACACACTGAACACCCCTTCAACACCCCCTCAACACCCCCAACCTCTCCTAAACATCCCATCAACAACCCCTGCGTACAACCCCTATCCCACAGAAAGCGCTTACGTTGAGCTGAAAAGTAAACAAACGAGTGTAAGCCCCTGCCCTGCGGTGAGCGGCGGCGGGCAGGGG
>Ga0307489_10002701_pt1 | contig 11865 bp, 18 predicted proteins | sample SB12metaG_FD_202247 | JGI IMG/M metagenome (GOLD analysis project Ga0307489, IMG submission 202247) | Sea-ice brine microbial communities from Beaufort Sea near Barrow, Alaska, United States - SB 1.2 | ecosystem: Environmental > Aquatic > Marine > Coastal | place: USA: Alaska | collected...
ATCCTTCTTGTTCTCGAGGTACCCAATGGGGACAACTTGAGTGGTTTCAGCTAGGGCCTGACATTCGCTCACTTCTCAGCTCAAGTTGAGCATGCGCGCAGCACCGAAGTCTGCAACCCCCCGAGGCCGAGGAGGCGGAAGCTGGCTAGCGGCGATTGTCGTCGTCGTGGCGGCAGGGCCAGACAGATATTGCTCTCCACGTCACAAGTTGTCACCTGATTCAATAAACGAAGGTGCAAGATGCGTATCGATAACGTGTCGTGCAATGTCTGCATTAGCTAGGGCCAGGCAGATATTGCTCGCCACGTCAAAGGATACCATTTGACTCAAGAAATTATGGTTCAGATGGGTGATATGACGGTGGGTGACATGTCGTTGGGTGACGTGGCGAGCAATAATCTGCAGTAATAATGGGCCCTGTGTGACGGCTATGTTCGTGTGTGTGGTCTTCGCCAACTACAGCTGGCAACAACACAGCTGGCACGCGATGCAATCGCTCCAAGCTGGCGGCGCGCTCGCTCCTGCGCCTCTCACTCCTGCTCTCGCCTCCGGGTACGCCGCCGAGTGGAAAGCCGTCGCCGCGGAGCCATGCCACGAGCAGCAGCCGCAGCCGAAGCCGCAACACGACCACCTCCAACACCACCCGCAGCAGCAACAGTGGGAGCGGCGGGAGCAGCCCACCACCTCCGCATCTGAGTCCGTCACCACCTCCAAGGCAACCACTCTCAAGTCCATCTCCCACAAATCCGAGGGGCAAGCTGCCGCCGCGCGGTTTAGCCACGAGCAGCAGCCGCAGCAGCGACAGCATCAGGTAGGGCATGGCAGATGTTGCCCGCCAAATCGACACGCATTTTGATTCCTCCTTGATCAACCTAGACGGCATCCTATGACGTGTCGAGCAATATAGATATCAGGCCCTATTAGCAGCAGCAACAGCAGCATCAGCAGCAGCAGCTGCGTCATCAGCTCATGGACGTGTGCCCCGCCTGTGCCAGCTGTGTGCCTCCCGAGCCGTGTCCCCTTCCCGGGTGACCACCTCCTGACCAGTGCCCGCTGTCCGAGCACAGCCAGCCGCCGCCTCCGCCAGAGCAGCAGCAGCATCAGCGGGAGCAGCATCAACACCTCCAGCAGGAGCAGCAAGCCGTGTACACGCCCTTCGTCACCGTTTCCGAGACTATTGTATCGTCAGAGACATCTCCTCCGCCAGGGCAGCAGCAACAGCGACACCAGCAACAGCAGCAACAACGCGAGGCGCTTGCCGGTGACCCGGGTGAGTACTACCAGCAGGGGTACCTTCCGCAGCAGCAGCAGCAGCATGAACAACATCAGCCGCAGCAGCAGCAGCAGCAGCCTCGCCATTCGCCGGAGCAGCAGCAGCAGCAACGGCAGCAGCACGAGGCGTACTGGCAGTCCGAGGAAGTTAGCGAGACGCTCTTGGAACATTTCGCAGTACACTATCGGGCGGCAAACCCTCCAGAAGGCAGTAATGATGCCGTCGCTGCCGCCTTTGCTAAAGCCGCGATGAACTACACGTTGAACATCCCTGAAGGCGCCACCGACGCCGAAATGGACGCTGCAATCTGGACCATTGTGGAGAAAATGGCGCAGCTCACGGCAGCCAAAGAAACGCTCAACGCGATGTTCTACGCCGCAGCAGACGCCGTTGTCGCCAATGCCCAGTCCCCCAGCGCCGCCACCACCTTCGCCCGCCAGGCTGCCGTGAAGAAACTCGATGCAGCCAACGCGACGCACCGTGCCGCCGCTGACGCCTTTGTCCTGCATAACATAGCGGTGAGCGGCAACACCCACACCCACGCCCCCGCCTCCGCCACTGCCGCCGCTGCCCCCGCCTCCGACACTTCCACCACCGCCTCCGCCTCCGCCTCCGCCTCCGCCACTGCCGCCACCGCCGCCACCGCCGCCGCCTTCTGCAGCGCCGTGGAAAATGTCGAGGTGCTTCAGGAGACGCTCTTTGCCGCCTATTTCGCCTGTGTCGTGCTGAATCACATCGAGGACAACGCGACCACCGCTGAGAAGCACGTGCAGCTCAAGGTGAGATGGTGCAGGTTGTCCCTACCAAACCCACGTTGAAAGCGCCTGAAATATGCACTTGAAACTGGAATGTAATGAAGAGCTTTCAATGTGTGCTTTCAATTCGACTTGCACTGTATACCAAGGACGCCGACGCGACGCTCCAAGCCGCCGTTGCCGCCTTTATCGAGGGAGGTGCGGGCAACACAGTCACCAACGTGAAGCTCCACGCCGCCGCCATCGCCTTTGTCGCGATGGAGCGGGAGGTGCGCGCACATCAGAACCCCGCGCCTGCGTATGCACCTCCTCCGCCAGAGCAGCTGCAGCAGCAGCAGTAGCAGCAGCCACAGATCATGGACGTGTGCCCCGCCTGTGCCAGTTGTGCACCTCCCGAGCATTGCCCCCTTACCGAGTGCCCACCTCCTGACCGGTGCCCGCTGTCCGAGCACTGCCAGCCACCGCAACACGCGCCGCCGCCACGTCCCTCATCCTCCGCCACCACTCCCACCGCTGCCGCCTCAAACGCTGCTGCCTCCGCCTCCGCTACCGACCACCGCCGCAACATCCCGGTCAACGCCACCGCCGCCGCCGCTGCCGCCGCCGCCATCTGCACCGCCGTGGACAACGTCGCGCAAGTGGAGGCCACCTCCGACGCGACGCTCTACGCGGCCGACGCGAGGCTCTTCGCCGCCGCTGCCGCCCGTGTCGTGCTGCATCACATCAAGGGCAACGCCACCATCGCAGAGAAGTACGTTCAGATGAAGGACGCCGACGCCACGCTCCACGCCGCCGCTGTCACCTTCGCCGCAGGAGGTGCGGGCTACACGCACGCCGACGTCAAGCTCCACGCCGCATCTGTCGCCTTTGTCGCGCTGGAGCAGGAGGTGCGCGCAACTCAGAAACCTCCGCCAGGGCAGCAGCAGCAGCGGCGGCAGCAGCAGCACCAGCATCAGCAGCAGCAGCCACAGATCATGGACGTTTGCCCCGCCTGTGCCAGCTGTGCGCCTCCCAAGCCGTGTCCCCTTCCCGAGTGCCCACCCCCTGACCAGTGCCCACTGTCCGAGCATTGCCGGTCGCCGGATCACGCGCCGCCGCCGCAACACGCACCACCGCCGCATCCTTCATCCTCCACCACCACCTCCAACGCTGCCACCTCCACAGCTACTGCCTCCGCCTCCACCGCCGACCACCGCCTCAACATCCCGGTCAACGCCACCGCCGCCGCCGCCGCCGCCGCCGACTTCTGCACTGCCGTGGTCAACGTCGCACAACTTGAGGGAGCCAACGCGACGCCATTCGCCGCCGACGCGAGGCACGCCGCCTCCGCCGCCGCCGCCGCCTGTGTCGTGCTGCATCACATCACAAGCAACGCGATGGCCGTGGAGGAGAAGCACGTGCAACTCATGGACGCCGACGCGACGCTACGAGCCGCCGCTATCACCTTTGTCGCCCGAGGTGTGGGCAACACAGACGCCGACCTGAAGCTCCACGCCGCCGCTCTTGCCTTCGACGCGCTGGAACGGGCGCCAGTGTCCACGGATGAACCTGCGCCTGCATCTGCGTCTGCAGCCCCTCGTGGAGCGGAAGGCTGGCTTGAGGTGATTATTAGGCGATTGTCTGGCGATTGTCAGGCTCGCGGCGACTGTCAGGCTATCGGCGCGGTGGCGTTTGTTCTCGCTGTCGAGGTGGCAGGCTGGACCGCGACGACCGTCGCTGTGGTGGTGGCTGCGCTCGCTGTAGCGGTGTTCACCTACCACATCACCGCCGCCACCGCCGCCACCGCCACTCTTGGTTCTTGTGGGGTGTTGATTGGGATTGCTATTGCGAAGGCCTTTGCTTTTTCCTTCGCCAGTGCTCTGGTCTGCAGTGTCCTCATCAGAATTGGCATTGCACCTTTGTTTTGGCGGTTGGATGGCTCAAAGGTGAGGTGTTCGGGGGTTGTGTTCGCGGGTTCGGTGTTGGCCTGCTACTTCTTCATGGTCAACGTCAGCCTAACCGCTGCCCTGGTCATCATCGGCGCCAGCTTTGTGATTGCTATGGTGGATGTTGTTGTTGAAGTCCGCACCAAGGCGGCACGCGATAGGCTCAAGGAGGAGGCCCGCCCGAAGCTGACGCCGGCGGCCCGACGCAAACACAAGCACAAGATGCGCCAGGATCGCGATGAACATGCGGCGGCGGCGGCGGCAGCGGCGGCAGTAGAGGAGAAGGCGGCGGCGGTGGCGACAGCGGCAGCTGAGGTAGAGGCGGCGGCGGTGGCGGCAGTTGAGGTCAGGTGGGCCGAGTTGGAGGCAAACGCGGTAGGGTTTGCGGCGGCGGAAGCCGAGGTGGAGGAGGTGGCAGCATCGTTGGCGGCGAAGGAGGTCCATTTGGAGGCGGTGTCGGCGCAGGCGGCGGCAACCGAGGTGAAATTCGAAAAGGATAAAGCGCGCCAAGCGAAGCTCGAGGAGGAGGAGCGCATGAAGCTGAGGCAGGAGGCCCGGCACAAACACAAGCTTGAGATGCGCCTGAGGCGCGAGGCGGAGGCGGTGGCGGCGGCATCCGAGGTGGAGGCGGTGGCGGCAGCGGCAGCGGCAGCGACGGCGGCAGCCGAGGAGTTGGAGGCGGAGAAGGCAGCGGCGGCGGTAGCCGATGAGGCGGCGGCGGTGGCAGCGGCAGCGGCAGTCGAGGATGCGGCGGCGGCGGCGGTGGCGGCAGCGGCGGCAGCAGAGGAGGGGGTGAAGGCAGCGGCAGCAGCGGAGGTGGCGGCGGCTGCGGTGGCGGCAGAGGCAGCGGCGGCGGCGGCCGAGGAGGACAAGGCGCGGCAGGAGCGCGTTGAGGCAGCGCGCCAGGCAGGGGAAGGAGTCATTGTGTCATTCATAACAAGCACTCGACAAACATTGACTTTCCTCCTCCTCCTCCTCCGTGCGTCTCTATGCACATTCACCCTGGAGGTCAGTCACGCTCCGATATCCTTGCATCTGCATGCTCCCCCTGTAGGCTAATTATGCTCCGGTCCCGATTCGAGCGCTTGTTCTCAACGACCCTCTCCTGCCAGGAGCTGAAGCGCGAGAAGGAGGAGGCCCGCCGTGTCCGCGAGGAGGAGGTTGGGTCTGGCAGATATTGCCTGCCACGTCATCGGCACGCTTTTTGAACTCTCGTTTGCGGAGCTAAATTGCATCCTATGACATGGCGAGCTATATCTGGCAGGCCAACGCATTTTGCAGCCACGTTTCTTGAGGGCGCATTATATGACGTGGCGAAGTATATCTGCCAGGCCGACGCATTTGCACCCATCGTTTTTTGTGTTGAATGGAATGCGATGAAGTGGCGAGCAACATCTGCGGGGCCCGAGTAGAAGGCGCGCCAAAAGCGTGAGGCAGCACGCGAGAAGCTCAAGGCAGGGGGTTCACTGAGAACAAGCACTTGACAGACGTTATATCTCCTCCACCTTCTCCGCATGTCCGTGTGACCATACACGCAGCTGGCAAGTCATGCTCCGATCTCGATTCGAGTGCTCGTTCTGAATCACCCTCCTGGCAGGAGGCGGCGCGGCAGGCGAACAAGGAGAACCACCCGCAGCAGGAGCAGACCGAGCAGCGCGAACACGACAAGCGCAAAGTAAGGCGCTGATAAGCTGCTCGCCCGTTATTTATGTCAACGAACAATCATCATGCAGCGCGTCAGGGAACATTGTGCTCGATCTCGCCTCCACGACACTCAACTACAGCAGTACCATCTAGAGATACCTTTTGATGAGCAGGTTATGGGCCAACCACGTTGCCACTGCGTACTGACAAGCTGTGATGGCATGACCACCAGACCCAAACTAACAACGCAACCCTGGCGTAAGGAGCGGGCTGCGGCGGCGAACCGGTCGAGGGCCGCGGACACGTGCAAGCGCACCGCCACCGCCGCCGACTACAGCGCCCACTGCATAAAGTTCGAAAAGCTCAAGATAGGGCCTGGTCTGGCAGATGTTGCTAACCACGTCATAGGATGCCATGCGATCCAAGCCACGAGGGTTCACCATGCGCTGAATGACGGGCAATTGGCCTGGAACGTATTGCTCGCCACGTCACATGATGCCATTTAACTCAAGACACGACGGCTCACAACGCGTGTAGATGACTTGGCGAACAGTATCTGCATGGCCCTGAATCCAGACTGCCGCCGAGGGCACCTTGGGCGAGCGGGACATCCCGTGGCCGGCTACGACCAACATTGTGCTCGCCTGCCCGGGAGACACCCGTCAGGAGCTCAAGGCGAAGGTGACCCAGGCGATGATGCGCGGGTGGGGCCTGGAACCGTCCACACGTCAGCAGCAATTTTCTTGTTTCCTTCCCATCATCCAGACTATGGCGAGATGCACATAAACACATCAGTATGGCCATTCAACCAAGGCCTGGTACCATCAATCCATGTCAGTATGGCCATGTCAATATGGCCACACAGAGTCACCCACCCGTCACACCAGCCCACCACAAACGCAAGTAATCACCCCTCTACTCCCAATCTGATGACACTCACTACAACTCAATACGGTCGGTTTACCACATCAGCCTTGCGGTGAGGCACCCGGACAAGTTCACCCAGGTGTACGGCGCGAAGCTGCGGGCGGCGGAGATGAAGTCCATCATGGCGCGGGTCACTGAGGTGTCCATGGCGGTCCTCGAGCTGCGCCACGTCTTCGACTGAGTTGCTTCAGAGAGAGATGAGATAAGTATTTTAGACAGATAAAGAGAGACGCTTCCGCGTGTATGAGGATGCACAGGGCTTTCACCCTGGCCCCCGTCTGACTTGCTTCAGCGCATCAGGAGACTCCCGCGTACATACGGAGGCATGATAACTGACGCGTAACGCACAAGTGCACTTTACTTTTATTTTCGGACACAAAGTGTCCCGAAGTGCACACACATGTCATAGTGAGCTTTGTTTGTACTATAGTAGGCGCATTCTCGCACCGATGGCCCAGTGCCATCGGATGGTTTGGCCATAGTATACTAGTGTAACCCTACGCCTCTATGGCCCGGTACTTGTACCATCTGACAGTGTGCCCATAGTGCACCAGTGTACCAGTCCACCTCTAAGGCCCGGTACTCGTAGAATCTGACAAATCGACCGTAGGGAACCAGATCCATGTACTCGTTCGCCTCTAATGCCCGGCACCATCCGTCTGTTCGGGGGGCGGGGGAGCGAGGGGCCGGGCGTGCACGCCAGGGGCACGTGTTCCAGGGCTGACAAACGTAACTCAATAATAAGGTAACGCATGCTGTTACAATGTCACTGTGCGAGCGTCTGTGCGTGCGCGCGCGCGTGCAGACGTGAGCCGCGGGCCCGGACGCCTCCTACGGCCGGTCGATGTCGGATGCGGTCGGCAGTATGAAGCTTGCTATGTATTCAATTCGAGCTGAAACGAGTGCGTCGTCGTCGTCTGTCATCTCATTCAAAGTTTTCAGTATCCGGTTTCTCCCTATCAAAACACCTGCATAATCATCACCCGCCATATCGTCATCCATAATTACCATGTATACATTCTCATAAGGATCAATCAATCGCCATGTCTCATACTCATCGTCCATCTACTCGGCGGCTTCAAACGCTGCTTCTTCATGTCCACTCAGTCTGCTCAATGTGCATAGTGTACCGGTGTATCCGCAGACAGTCACTCATAGCATCCTCCTCCCGTGACCTTCAACCCACGTACATCTTCACCAAGCTGGCTGAATAGCACAGCGAGCTCGTTGGACTGGGCGGCCGCAGCGGGGTATGGGACGCCCTCGCCCTCGCCCTCCCCACCGACACCGCCTCCGCCGCTGCCTCCGCCGCCCTCCCACATCCATACTGTCGTCCGTCTTCACTGGCTGATGAGGGCAGCGAGCGTCCGCCACGGTGGCGGCGGCGGTCAGGGCGTTTTTTTCTCGCCCCCACCGCAGCCCTCGCCGCCGCAGCCGCCTCATTCGCCGCCTCCGCCCTCACCACCACCGCCGCCCTCACCACCACAACCGCCTCCATGCCGTGCACGGTGCCGGGAGTGCCGGATCCTAACGCTCGTCTTCAGCCAGCTGTGCGTCGTCAGCCATCTTGCCGAAGCGCGCGGCCAGCTCGTCCTCCTCGGCGGCGCCCACGCCCTCGCCCTCGTTCTCGCCCTCGCTGTAGCGGCACCATTTGGGATTGAAAGCGAAACTCGAAATTGAAAGCAAAGCTTGAAAGCGGTTCAGCACATTTGAGCTTCAAAAGCTGTGACCAAGTGCGGACAACCTGGGGTCAAGCAGGGGACAACCAGGGGTCCATCTACACCTCCTTACCTCGCTGTCGCCGCCGTCCGCATCGTGCAGGCCGCGGGGCGCCTTGGAGGCGGGCTTGTGCGCTTCCCAGGGGTAGGGCCAAATAACAAAAGAATTAAGCCATCAATGAACGATTCCAAATTTACGATACATTTCAATACATTTTATCCTCTCGACCACGTTCATAGCTGAACAGCGTCACTTGTCTTGTCACACACTAGCGCCCAAGGAAACCATAACTGCATATGAATCAGTAACTATGCAGCATCCTCGAAGTAGTGTGTTGCGGCCGTGCATGCTATATTGCAGAAACTACCTTCGTGTGACGTGTGAGGCCCTGAAAACTTGAAATGACTAGCCTAATGTGACGTGCGAGGCCCTGGCAACATGAAGGGAGTCAGTAGCACGGCCCTGCCTCGGGGCTGGAGGAGTCGGGGCGGGCGCGGGTGCCGGCGGGGCCGGAGCTCGCCGTCACCATGAGCCCAGGGCTGGCGGTGGCGGCCGCGGGTGAGTCGGCGCCGAACGGAGAGCCCGCGCGGGTGCGGGATACCGGGAAGCAGCCTGGCACCGGGCCAGGGCTGGCGGTGGCGGGGCTCGACATCAGGCCGGGGGGCGGGCCCGGGCTGGCGAATGAGGGCGAGACGCCGCCGCCGAACGGGGAGCCGGAGCGGGTGCGGGACACGGGGTCGGGGCTCAGCGCCATGCCGGGGCTGGCGGCGGCGGGGGTGGCGCCGAACGGATACCCGGCGGCGAGGTCCGTGTCCGGCCGGATGTCCATCGCCTCGCCAAACGTGAAGCGGCCGAAGGGCCCGGGGTATAGCGTCGCTAATTAAATTCGAAAGCCAAACTTGAAAGCACTTCTGAATCATTTAATTTAGTATAAAGCGCATGATTCCAGGCGGTTTCAACGTGGGTTGCATTGGGTCAACCTGCACCGCCCTACCGTAGGCGTCGGGCTCGGGGGACTGCGAGGCACCGAACCGAGAGCCAGCGCGAGTGCGGGATACGGGGGCGGGGCTCGGGCTCATGCCGAAGCTGTACTCGGAGGAGGAACCGTCGGAGCCGGGCCCGGGGGAAGGCGAGGCGCCAAACGGGGAGGCGCCGAAGGGAGAGCCAGCGCCGAACGGGGAGCCGGCGCGATTGAATGAGGTGCCAGCGGGGCTCGATGTAGCGACGCAAGTTGACATCAGTATCAAAGTTAGAAAGCGATCCATCATATGACAAAGTCCGTCAAAGGGTTACGAGCAAAAGCAAAAGTAAAAAGCATCGACCAATCACAGGCTCGGATCAGACCCCCTGTGTCATAGCTTAGCTTCAAGAGCAAATATACAGGCGCAATGTACGTTGGTTTGATACGGTCTAACTGCACCGTCCTACCTCGGGGTCATGCCGGGGCTCGCGGCGTCGGAGTCGGAGGTGTAGCTGGTGCTCATCCGCGCGCCGAAGGTGTACTCGGGGTTGCTGGAGAAGGTAGGACCGGGGGACAAAGCCGTCGTAGCAGCGACGGAGGCGTCGGCGGCGGCGGCGATGGTGGCGCCAGCGGGGGAGACCACCCTCAGCGGCGCGGCCCCGAACAGGAGTGTCATTCAGAACCAGCCGTCAAAGCGATTTCGGAGCATGACTCACTTTTCTTACTTTAGACTTCTGCCTTCAGGGTGAATGCTCATACGGACGCTCGTGAGACGAGGCGAGGATTCATCGGCGATCAAGAGGATAATCTGAATGACCCCCCTGCAGGACGCGACGCCACCGCGCACGCCGGAGCGGACGCCGGCGCTGGACAGGGTGAACGGCCACGGGCTGGTCGTCTGGGCGGCAGCTCCGGCGGGGGTCGGCGTCAGGCCGGGAGTGAGGGCCGGACCATACATTCCTCTGGACCTTCCTATCATTCCAATTATGCCGAATTCCCGAGCATTCTGCGAATGAATCCCCGAAACATTCCTACAAAACCCAAATACGTGACCAAAAACGCAAGTTTAAACGCCTAGAACGCTGACGAAATGGCATTTTTTCAAAAGAGTACCCAAGCTTACCGGGGCTGGTGGCGGCGGGGGAGGGGACCGTGCTGCGCGGAGCGGCGCTGGAGTTGACGCCAATCGGGGCGGTAGCGCGGATGCGGTTGGCGCCAAACGGGCTGGGGCTAGCGGCGGCGCCGGCGACGGGGGAGCCCGTGATGTAACGGCGCAAGTGGAATGAAATGCTTCATTTAAGAGCAGTTCATCATAATTCAGCTTCTGCAGCTAATACAATCGGAGCCTCCCCGGGATGAACTTGGGGTCCACCTAGACCGCCCTCAACGGCACAAGCTCGAAATGCAATCAAGTGGTGAAAGCGGTTAATCATATGTCAGCCTCAAGCGCTGAAACCTACCACGGTCAACCTGGGGTGAACCTGCCCCGCCCTACCGTGATACCCATGTTGGTCAGCGGGGAGGCGGCGGACTCAGTGCCGCGCGGAACGCTGGGGCGGGCGCGCGCGACGGCCCCGCGGCAGGCCAAAAGGCCAGGGCTGTCACCGGCGGCGGGGGGCAGCTGGGTGGACCCAGGTGCAGGGCCCGTCACTCAAACCCCCGTGGTACCATGACTTGATATCAACTGGGATAACTTCAAGGGGTTCCATGGTGAAGGGGTTTGCATTGAAGTACTTAGTAAGCTAGTACGTGCTGTGAGAACTTCGTTGGCGCCATGGGGGGGTTAGCTTCAGTCAAGCTGACAAGGAGCCTGGTGGAGCGCCCTGCCCAGGCGAATCGGGCGGCATGGGCGACATGCCGCGGGTGCGGGCGCCAGGCCCGGGCTGTAGCGGCGCATTTTGAAATTGATAGCAAAATGTCGAAAGCTGGTTATCATAGTTCAGTTTCAACCGGTTTGATCCAGGCACGTTCAGCATGAACATCATCGGCTTAAAATGCACCGCCTTACCATGGCCAACCGACGGCGAGGGCGGCTCGGGCGTGCCGAACTGGCGGTGATCGAGGCTGCCAGGCCGCGGGGCGGGGAGGTACAGAGATCCGCCGGTGCGGAAGGTGTTGGCTGCGCCGCCGCCGAAGCCCGCGTTCACGCCGTTGCCACCGCTGCCGCCGAGGTAGGGGCAGCTGCCGCCGCTGCCGCCGCTGCCGCTGCCGCTGCCGCAGTTGACGCCGCTGCCCCTAGCGCCGTTGTTAGCCGCGGTGCTCTGGTGGCTGCGGAGCTCAGGGCCTTACACCAGTCCTGGTGTCGGATGAATGAACTTCGAGATAACAAGTTAATCAGTGGGTAGTCAATAAGCTTGCTAGGAAGTACGTAACGTCAATAACTCATTTGGTTTCAGGCTGGGCATTAATGAGAAAGAGCTGCTCTTATTAAGTGGGATAATGCAAAATGGTTCCAGGGGCATGAAGGCTTCGGCTTAGGTGCTCTGACAATGGGGGTAACGTACGGCCCTGCCCGAACATGCCGTCGTGGCGCAGGCCGTCAAGGGCCGTCGCCGAGGGGTGCTGCGAGGGCACCGGGGTGTAGCGCCGCAAGTTGCAATTGAAAGCAAAATTGAAGCACAATTGTAAGCAATTTATCATATTTTAGTATCAATAGCTTAG
>Ga0307489_10002702_pt1 | contig 11862 bp, 16 predicted proteins | sample SB12metaG_FD_202247 | JGI IMG/M metagenome (GOLD analysis project Ga0307489, IMG submission 202247) | Sea-ice brine microbial communities from Beaufort Sea near Barrow, Alaska, United States - SB 1.2 | ecosystem: Environmental > Aquatic > Marine > Coastal | place: USA: Alaska | collected...
CAACTCGGATAAACCCTAAACGCAGCGGCGGTGCTGAGAAACCCTAAACCCGGAGAAACCCTAAACCCGGATAAACCCTGAACCCGGAGAAACCCTAAACCCAGAGAAACCCTTAACCCGGATAAACTCTAAACCCAGATAAACCCTAAACCCGGAGAAACCCTAAATACAGAGAAGTCCTAAACCCGTATAAACCCTAAACCCAGAGACACCCTGAACTTGGGGAAATCCTAAACCCTAAACATGGGGCGGCAGAGCCTGACTGTTTGCTCATAGTGTACCGGTGCACCCATGGGGCGGCAGGGCCTGATTGTGGCGGGCCTGACGGTTTGCTCATAGTGTACCGGTGCACCCATGGGGCGGCAGGGTCTGACTGTTTGCTCATAGTGTACCGGTGCACCCAAGCGGCGGCAGGGCCTGACTGTCGTTGTCGTAGTTGATGAGTCAGCAACCTTCCAAAAACGATTTCGCAGGGTTGCCCACTTCAAAAATTGATCCATCCAATGAAAACTTTTCGTCTCATTGTCTGTCCATTCGATGGTCTGTTAACTCAAAAACTTTTCGTCCCACTGTCTGGACATTCGATGGGCTGTTAACTCAAAAGCGAGGGACTCGTGTTCCATTTTCAGATTTTTGGTGGTCTATTGATTCGCCAAAGCGAGGGACTCTTGTTAGATTTTGAAGGTCGATTTCCCGTGTAGAGGCGGCTACGCCGAATATTGACCCATCCTAGGTGAGCCAGTAGGCGGCTTAGAATGATACAAGTCAGTGCGCCCACGGGTTTGTTTGGCAACGTACCAATATGCATTTTGACTTTCGGTCATTTTGCCAAACGATGACAATTACTCCGACCAACAAATTCCTGGGAACGGGTGCGACCCCGGGATGCCAAACGCCGCAAACGCCGCACACAATAAACGAGTGTGGAAAGTGCAGAGGAAGGTTGTGGAAAATTCTGTCAAAACGATTCGGGTCCAGGAAGGGGACAAGTTCTTGCAACGTACCGGTGCCAAAAACAGAACTTTCTACACAGGTTCGCTAGGATGGCGCCGTGACGAGACCGGGCCAGTCGGCGCAGCGGCCGCGGTGGCGGTGACCGGGGCAAGTGTTCGAAACCTTTGACGTTTTCAAAAATATTTCATTGGCAGTCACGCACATTGCGGAACGTAATTGTGTATGGTCCGTGATGGGACCATGGACAGGTCCGCCATTATGTCGTGTCCGTGTTGGCCTAGAGGCTGTATTTGGGGGAGTTTGGGGGCAGTCACATCAGAGACTGGGCTTCGTTCGGGTGGAACAGAGCATGCCAGGTGGACCGCTAGGTGAAACTCTCCACATATCAAAGTGACAGTCTTGAACGTGCTTGATGTCATCACTGGAAACTAACGCATGATGTACAGCAGTCGAGTGCTGCTTTCAAATTCAACTTGCGCAAGCGCCACTACACGAAAGAGATGTTCTTGGACCGCGCGTTGGCGGACTCAGGGGTGGCGGGGGTGAGGGTGGGGGCGTCCTCATCCACGGCAGGGTCACTCACGAGTACAATCGTTCCTTCTTCAGCTTCACTGGCCGCCGCTTCGAGGGATACTTTTGGGTCAGGGACAAGTTGGGTCACGGAAATGTGAGGACGCGCAGAGACAACGGACAAAACAGCTCAAGTTGGGAAATGTGAGGGCACGTGCGTGGGGTCAAGGACAGCGGACTAAACTGCTGAAATTAAAGCTGCGCTGTGCAACGAAGGCCCTGGTCCACGGCGGGCCGGGCGGAGAGGCGGGGGGGGGCGGGATCAGCGGGCTTGGCGGTGCGGGCGGTGATTATACATTGAGCCTGTTGTGGTCGATGTGCCCATCCCGGTCTCGGTTGGGCGGTGCAGATTGACACCTATTGATACCTGTGTTGTCATCGCTGGGCTCCAGCCTTTGACACTGAAATGTGATGGACTGCTTTCAAACTTTGCCTTCAATTTCAACCTGCGCCGCAACAATCCGGTGCCTGCCCCCGTCCCCGTCCCCGTCGCCCCTCCCCCCCCATCCCCCGATCCGAGCCGTGATGAGAATGGGGCGGCGTTGATCAGGAACTGGCGCGTCGATGGCAGCGGCACCGGCAGGGCCTGGCGCTCGCTTCCTTGTTCATTTTACTCAAGCACTTTGTCCCTGACACCAGTCGAATCATCCCCGCGGAACACCTCGAAGTTGCTCGAGTTGTACAGCCACTTCATTGGTCATTTACGCAGAGCTACTTGCATCTTGTCCTTTATGTGAATAGAAAACACTGTTCTATAGTCTCATGATTTGGCTCATTTTGTCCGTCTAGTCTGCTTTCGAATACACACACGCACTCGCACACGCAACCATTGGAACGAGTGGTCTGGTCAAGCCCTGGGCGCGGTATGGGGGACATCGTGATGACCGCGGACCCCGCTGGAACGTTCACCGTTTCGGGTGCGCCGGGTGCGCTGAAGCACGTACGACAGCGCGACTCAAGGCCTCCACAGCAACACGCGCACGCAGCTCGCCCCTGAACGCCAACGTTGCCAACCTTGGGCACTTGGTGTTTGGGGTGTGTAGGGTGTTTTCGTGTGTCAAGGCACGGCTCAAGTTGAGCTGAAAAGTGAACGAGTGTAAGCCCCTGAGCGGCGGGCGACACTGGCTCCACCCAAATTGCGCAGGCACTTCAGCACCTCGGGCGCGTTGTCGGCGACCTCAGCTCCCAGATTAAGACGGCGACGGAGGACATCCGCACACTTCGCGCCGAGCTTTCGGCTGCGCGAGGTGCGCCGGCGGCGGCGGTGGAGAGCGGGGTGCAGGAGGAGGCAGCGGTGGGGGTCGGTGGCACCACTGAATCTACTCCTCAAACCGCGATGGGGCGGCTGGATCTCACTTCACTTCCCCCTTCCGCCGGTACCCCTTCTTCCGTGCTCACGCTTTTTGGCGTGGGCGCAGCGGAGCTGTACATGGACGTGATGGAGCGCGGCGGCGACCGCGGTGGCTACGCTGACGGAGACGCGTACCGGGTGCGGTTGGTCAAGGCATGGTTCAACGCCATGGCGACACAGGAGGAGCGCGCCTTCCTCATCTCCCGTGAGTTCGGTGACAAACGCTTCCGTGTCGTGGCGAGGCTTCACGAGCTGGTGGTGGCACGCCTTGTGAAGGCGTTCGGCGCGGAGTGCCCCAAAATGCTGAAGGCCCAACGCTTTGAGTTGGGTGCGGGCGCGCTTGAGGGACGCTTGAAAGAGTTGAAAAATAGGTGCGGTGTTCAGGTAGTGGTGGACGCCACCGAGTTTCAGGCCTTCCGCAAGGAGTACGAGGCGGGTAAGGGTGCAGCTGCGGGGCAGTCGGAGCCCCAGAAGCACCAACGCACGGAGGATCCCCCGGAGAGTGGTGGAGGGAGTGGGAGTGGTGGGGGTGCACTCGGTATGTTGGGGTTCTTAAAAAAGGTCGACAAGACTTGAGCTTTATGCATTGAGTGTGTCGCTGTTTATAAGGTCACCGGCATAGACATTAACCGATGTGCCTTCTGTGTTAAGCGCGCCTCACCAGTATATACAGACAGAGCGCATGGCGTTGTAGCGATGGCGCCATCCTTACTTTATCAAGATTTTGGCACACCATGCCACTTGTTGTGCGCTGTTTTCTTAGCAGTAAGCCCGAGTGTAATAAATTCACCTACGTGGCTGTTCCTCACATTCGCGCGCCTCGTAATACGGGGCGTGTGGCGTTGCGACGACGACAGCATCTGCTGGATTTCACCTTTTCATTTTACACAACAATTCTCTTGCAGCCACAGACTACGGGTACTCTGGTTTACTCGCCTGCTCGAATATATTATTCAAGCATCTCAGGGCTTCGGTCTGGCGCAGCGATTGCGCCGTTGTTCGAAGCGCGTGAGTCGACACTGTCGTTCGAAGCGACGGCTTGGACGAAATACCTGCTAGGAAAATGCGTGCTACGTCAGTACGGAGCTGTCGCGGCATCGCGGCGATGGTACCCTGCTCTGGTTTTCGCAGCTCGTTTTCTTTCCGCTTGACTTGGAAGCAAGCACCTGGAACTCGGCTGGCGGAGCGATAGCACCATTGTGCACGATTTTTTCATAGCTCGTCAGTGAGCAATACCATTCGTAGCGACGAATCGGACGGGACTGCCTCCTAGCGCTCCGGCAAAAGTTACGGAGCTGTCGCGGCATCGCAGCCGTCCGGTGGTGGCACCACTCCTCTGTGTTGATGTCGAGCAAGAAGCCACTCCAACACGTGTCTTATATTTCGCCATCTCATTCACTCAACCACGTGCCTTTTTATTCGCCACGTGCCCTTTTATACGAGACTTCTCGATCGCGGGTAGTCTCCAAATTGAAATCTGGGTCCGCCTAATCGCAGGCACGCCCCGCACTTTGCGGGGCAATCACACGTAACTTTTCGAATTTTTGTCGCATAAAAATTGTGAAAACTCAGTGCGAAAGCGCTCGACGAGAGCGTTTCAGCGCACCAGGTTAGAGGTTCAGCGAACCAAAATTCAGGGAGGAGATAGGTTTCCAATATGCAAAAAACACCCCGATCAACGCCGACCGACCACTGATTCAATCCGATCAACGCCGACCGACCACCGATTAATCGCAATCAAGCCTGTCCGTACATGGTCGGTCGGCTGATTTCTTCAATATTTCAGATCCTCGGATTAGGCGCGTACGTCAGAAACGAAACTTTCCTTGAGTTATTAGACCACCAGATTGCATGATCCGAACATCGTCACGTTCCACGTCCCCCCTCGATTTCACTGAATTCAGTGTCCGCAAGTGATAAGTCACTCCTGGGTCCATGATTTTCTTGAGTTATTAGACTGAGGATTATTATACGCTCATTTGAATCTCTATCGACTCCGTGAACCTCCCCATTATGTTATGTATCCGGAAAGGTGCTGCAAAACTGAATGCTCGCCGCAAAAAAAAAATGGGGTTCACGAAGTCGAACTGAGCGCACTGCACGTGGAACGCGGTTTATCAGCTCGTTTCTGACGTACGGATTAGGCGGACCCAGATGAAAGGGGAAGATTCATTTTTCACTGGCATGACTGGGTTCATTATCTTGGTCTTGGAACTGATGAAAAGGGCTTGATGCGTTCAAAACCTCGGAACTCTATTTCGTGGTTCTCCGTCCTTCGAAGTCCTTCGGCGGGTGGGTGGGTCGTAGCTTTTGGCGTCGCCTTAACACCGCACCCCGCATTTACGATGGCGGCAATGGCAGTCGACGAGGTTCCGGAAGAGACGTGGACGCTGGAGCGGCAGCTGAGCCGCCCCGGCGCCGTGACGTCGTGCGCGTGGAGCCCCGACGGCATGCGTCTGGTCTCCGTGGGCGGCGGACGCGTGGGCGTGTGAGACGTCTTCACCGGCCGCGAGGTGCGGCTCCAACACTATCACTCCGCCCCGGCCCCCGCCCTCCCCAACCCCCGCCGTCCCCACCCTCGCCCCCAACCCCATTACTCCTCCACCGCCCCCCCCCGCCCTTCTTCTTCCCCTGTTTAACAGTTGCGGGGAGTTCTTGGCGTCCGCGTCCTCCTCCCGTATGGTGGCGACGGCGGCACGGACTGAAGATCACGAAGATCATGGAAGATCACGGAAAAGCGTGAGTCATCAGTCTGAAAACGCGTGGTGGGACGGAGTGCCGGAGCCCTACGGGCAGGTGGCGCTGGAGGGGCACACCGACAACGTGACGTCGTGCGTGTGGAACCCCGACGGCACGCGCCTCGCCACCGCGTCCTCTGCTGTCACCAAGACCGTGGGGGGCATGGTCGCACGGGCACTTCGTGTTTGTTTTAGCTCACCCTCAACGTTTGCTCATAGATAGTGTATCGAACCCGCCCTCCTCCCCCTCCCCGTCGCCCTCCTGTCCGCCCGTTTCCTCCTCCTGCTCCCCCTCCCCGTCCAACTCCCCGTTCGTGTCCTCCCCGGTCGTGATGTCCTCGACTTCGATGCGCACGAGGGCGGCGCGCGGCCCAGGCGCCGGCGACCGCGGGGACCCGGGCGGCAACGCCAGCAGTGTGCCCGTACACTGGTACAAAATATACTTGAGTTGAGCTACAAGGAGCACTTATGTGATAAGGCCCTGGCGGGCGTGTGGGATGCCGACACCGGGCGCGAGGTCGCAACGCTGGAAGGGTACGGCGGCATCCGTGCGCGTGGAGCCCCGACGGCACGCGGCTCGCCTCCGCGTCGGACGACACCACCGTGCGGGTCTGGGACGTCGTCACCGGGCGCGAGGCAGGGGGGTTATTGAGAACAATCACTCGACCGATGTTGAATATCCCCTCCTCCTCTGCGCGTCTGTATGGGCATTCACACTGAACGACTGAAGTCAAGCCATGCTCCGATATCGATCGAGTGCTTGTTCTCAATGACCCTCCTGCCAGGTGGTGCAGCTGACGGGGCACGAGGACACCGTGGACTCGTGCGCGTGGAGCCCCGACGGCACGCGCCTGGCGTCCACGTCGGACGACCGCACGGTGCGCGCAGTATCCATCCGCCCCTCATGTATTGAGTACCTTCGCACAACGACATCCTACGACAGGTCGAGTGTTATCTTCTGACGTTCGTTAACGTCTGCCAACCCGCAGGTGCGCGTGTGGGCCGCTGACTCATGGTGCGAGATTACCACGCTGCGGGGCCACGAGGCGGGGCGGTGCAGGTTGACCCCAGGTTGACACCGTTTGAAGCTTAAATTTGATGAACCGCTATCAAACTTTGCTGTCGATATCAACTTCTGCCCCTACAAGGAGGACATCGTGTGTATGTGCGCGTGGAGCTTCGACGGTAAGGCGGTGCACGTTGAACCGATGAAACCCATGTTGTAAGCGCATGGGACTGATCGCTCGACACTAGCATGTGATAAACTGCTTTCAAGTGTTGCTTGCAATTTCAACTTGCGCCTCTACACGTCGGCACGCGTATCGCCTCGGCGTCCAGCGACAAGACCGTTCGCATGTGGGATCCCACTGCGGGGTGGGGCCTGACATATCATGCTCGCCACCTGACAGATAATGCTCGCCACGTGACAGATACAATTGCTCGCCACGTCACGGGGGCGAAGGCGGAAGCCTGGTGCCTTCTCATACACGCTGACCCCAGAGTGACAAGATATCCAATATCGATACTGTCATCTTCCATATCGATACTGTCATCTCCCATATCGATGCTGTCATCTTAAGGTCATCTTCCATATTGATACTGTCATCTTCCATACCGATACTGTCATCTTCCATATCGATACTGTCATCTTACGGTCATCTTCCATATCGACACTGTCATCTTCCATATCGACACTGTCATCTTCCATGTCGATACTGTCATCTTCCATATCGATACTGTCATCTTAAGTTCATCTTCCATATCGATACTGTCATCTTAAGGTCATCTTCCCTATCGATACTGTCATCTTCCATGTCGATACTGTCATCTTGAGGTCATCTTCCATATCGATACTGTTATGTTGTCATCGTATGGACAGGATGACCAGATCATATCTCGTCACTCTGCCTGACAGATAATGCTCGCCACGTCATGTGATTCCGCTTGACTCAAGAAACGCGGGTCTTCAATGTAGAGGATGGCGTGGCAAGCACTGTATGTCAGGTCTTACTGCGGGGGTTGAGCTGGCGCGGCTGGAGGTAGCGCGGTGCAGGTTGACAGTATCAAAACCCGTCTTGAAAGCGCCTATTATGGTTCAGCGCTTGAAACTGCCTTCACATTTTGCTGTCTCAATTCGCGCCACTATATGGAGGGGCACGACGCCAGCGTGTTCGAGTGCGCGTGGAAAGGGGGATCATTGAGAACCAGCACTCGACCGACGTACAATCGATGAACTGAGTCCGTGCGTCTGCGTGAACATTCACCCTTGAAGATAAGTCATGCGGTTACGTCCGATATCGGTTCTAGTGCCTGCTCTGTTGTGTAGTACGGATCCTAATTTGTAGTACCGTCTGACTTTTGGCCAAATCACCTAAACACGTATGACTTTTGGCCAAATCACCAAATTCCAACCCGAGTACATCTAGTACGAAGTACTAGATCTAGTACCGAGTACAGACCTGACCAGGCACTAGTGTTTATTCTCAATGACCCTGCTGCGCGGAGCCCCGACAGCCTGCAGCTCGCCACCGCGTCGCGCGACTCCACGGTAAGGCGGTGCAAGTTGAAACCAGCCGAACCCCGTGTTCAAACCGCCTGTTTTCAGCGCTTAAAAACTAACATATCATAAGCGCGACTCCACAGTGCGGCGGTGTAACCAGGAAGGGCTTGAAACACATGTTTGAAGGGCCTGGTTTCAGTGCTTGAAACTATAATATGATGATCCGCTCGGGGGCCAGGGCGAATGCCTGGTGCCTCCTCATACACGCGGAAGGGTCTCTCTCTCTCTTATGATGATCCGCTGTCAAGTTTTGCTTTCAATTCCGACTTGTGCTGCTACATCACGGCGCGCGTCTGGGACGTCGCCACGCGCCGCGAGGTAGGGCAGAGCAGGTTGACCCCAAGTTGACTCTGAGTTGACCGCGCTTAGTTTCGGCGCTTGAAGCTCAAATGTGATGAAACGCTTTCAAACGTTACTTCCAGATTGAATTTGCTCCCCTACAGCGAGGTCGCCAAGCTCTCCGGCCACACCGATGCCGTGCGCGCGGTGGCGTGGAGCCCCGGAGGCCTGCGGCTCGCCACCGGTTCGTGGGACAACACCGTGCGAGTCTGGTGGGGGGAAGCGACGGGGTGATCAAATAATGGCATTAGTTCCGCCGCATGAGCTTCCACATTTCATTTTAAAATCATTTCCAGAGCTGAACGCTATCTTACGACGTGGCGAGCACCAGGGGCTTCCACTCGTCCACTTCTCAGCTCATCCGAAGCTGTTTTGGTTTCTGAAGACTGAGACCACCCCAACGTATCCCACGAAAAGTGCTTACGGTGAGCTGATAAGTGGACGAGTGTAAGCCCCCGGCGAGCACTGTGAAGCTGGCCCTGGCGTGCGGTACCACCGCGGCGGCAGCAACGCCCAGTGCCCCGACTCCTCCCCGGTGTGGCTGGTTATTGAAACATGCCTGCCACGCCAAACGCCATATGCGGGGCAGCGTACTAGAGCTATTCTGCACGGTACCGCCTTTGGGCGTTAGGCGACCCCCACACACTACGAGTGCACACATCTGAACGTCAGTCTTCAACTTCTGTAATTCTCATATTTTGCATTAACTTCTCATCCATACAAGCGGTTACAAGGCGTTTTACCTTTTTCCAGGAGGCGATTCCCAAGACACCGATCAGCGCCCGTCGTCATGAGATGATGGACGTTCAAGAGAACACTGAGCTGCGTGAGGACGCCGAGCTGTTGGCGCTCGAGGGCGCCGAGAAGCGGGGCGATGACGCCGAGGCCGCCGCTGAAGATAGGGCATGACATATAATGACCGCCACGTCATCCTCGCCACGTCATCCTCCGCATCGTAGACCCTCGTTTCTTGAGTTAATTGTAATCACATGAAGTGGCGGGAGAGAGAGAAAGAGACGCGTCAGCGTGTATGAGGAGGCACCAGGCTTCCGCCTTGCCCCCCATGACGTGGCGAGCATTATCTGTCCGGCCCTAGCTGAAGATGCCGGCTACCGTGCCGAAGCCACCGTCGCGGCCATGGCGGAGAAGGAGAAGGAGCTCGTCGGCAGGCTCTTTCCACGCGTCCACTTCTCAGCACAACCTGAGCCATTCTTGTCACTAAATTCCACTTACAAACACGTGGACTCAACCTACTTGTCCCTTTAAAAAGTGTTCACGACAAGCTGAGAAGTGGACGAGTGTAAGCCCCTGCTCGTCGGAGTGAAGAAGGAGCTTGCTGAAGCTCGCGCCCTCGCCACCAGCGGCGGCAGCGGCGCCGCCGCTGGCACCTCTGCCGCCGGCGCCGCTGGCAGGTCCTGACAGATACTGCCTGCCGCGTCGTCGTCCACATTGTAGACCCTCGTTTCTTGAGTGAATGGAATCACATGAGGTTGCGAGCATTATCTGTCAGGCCGAAGCCGCTGGCGCCCCCTTCACCGCCTCCGAGCAGGCCGCCGCCGCCGCTTCCGCTGCTTCCAGCGCCGCCACTGCGGCCGCCGGCGCCGCAACCGCGGCCGGCGCCGCCGCCTCCGCCGCCGCTAACGCCGCCACCGCCGCTGCGGGTCAGGCCTCTGGTGGGGCGGTGCAGGTTGACACCAGGCTGACCGCACTTGGTTTCAGCGCTTGCGACGAAAATATGATGGACCGCTTTCAAACCTGTCTTTCATTTGTATTTTGCGCCGCTATACTCTGGCGCCGCCACAGCCGCCTCCGCTGCCACCGCTGCCGCTGCCGCCGCCGGCACCGGCGCTGAGCCCGCCACCGGCGCCGGCGCCGGCCCCGGCGCTGGCATCGCCGCTGCGGGGGAGTCCGCCGCCGCCGGCGCCGCCGGTAGAGCCTGACAGATGATGCTCGCCGCCTCATGTGATTCCATACATCCAAATCACGAGGATCTGCAATTTGGAGGGTGACGCGGCAGGAGAGAGAGAGAGACGCTTCCGCGTGTATGAGGAGGCACTAGGTTTTCGGTTGGCCCCCGTGTGATGACCCGCGCGCAAGCGCGTGGGGACCAGGTCGTGTTATCCATCGTTTACTTGTCCCTCGCAACGTGACGCGGCAGGCACCTCTGTCCGGCCCTAGGCGCCGGCGCCGGCGCCGCTGGGGAGTCCGCCGCCACCGGCACGCAGCAGCCGTCTCCGCCGAAGCGGCAGCGTGACACTCCTAAGCGCCTCCAGGACTGAGGGATGCGCCTCCTTGCGTGAGTGAGGGAGTGAATGCGTGAGTGAGTGAGCGCTTGCGTGCGTGAGTGCGTGCGTGAGTGAGTGCGTGAGTGAGTGAATGCGTGAGTGCATACTCGAATGAGTGAGCGCATGCGTGCGTGAGTGAGTTGAGTGAGGGATGCGCCTCCTTGTGTGAGTGAGTGAGTGAGTGAGTGCATACCCGAGTGAGCTCGTGCGTGGGTGAGTGCGCTGGTGATGAATGATGATGCGCTTTGCTCGGGTGGATGTGTTTTTTTACGAGGCAGGGACAGCCAGTATCAGCCAAGCCCGTTGATAGGAGTTTTCTCACTCCGTTGATAGGAGTCTCGCTTTGAAAATACGATATTCGGATTCAGACGCTCCGCGTGGTCACCATAGACGCCACTCAGTCGCGCGATTCGGCCGCGACGCGCAATTTGCAAGATGGAAACGGAAGATGCGCGCGAAATCTCGCGACTGAGTGTCGTTCACCGTGACCACCGTAGTCGATAATCCCCCATCGCCGCTCTCCGCGGCCCGAGTCGCGGCGCCGTCGAGTGAGAAACACGCGCGGAAGATGCGCTTTCGCATCGCGAAGCTTTCGATCAACCGATCTTGGGTCAACTGCCATCAATCAAGATTTTGGTTTCAAATTCCAAGAAAAACACCTTTCAAAATAAGTTTCCCGCGCGAAGCGCCAATGGTAGATCTTGGCTGTCCCTGTCTTGGCTGTCCCTGCCTCGTAGAAGGCAGTTTCTGCAATGTTTGTAACAAAAACGGATGTCCGCCACGCGCTGTGCGAGGACGGCGACGATACCGCAATGCTACTCGAAAAATTCAGAACGCCCCCCATCGCGCCGGATGTGAAAGAGTTTGGATTGTGCTGGTGGACGCAACCATCCTGCCAAATTAGCAATATGGAAGGGATCGACATTGACAGGCTGGTGTGGATTGAAGGACACACGGAATCAGATGGGCTGCATGCGTACTTCAACGTGGGCTACACAGGACAAAGAGTGAGAAAAAGGATGATGAGGAAATCAGACATAGAGAACGACTTCGACCTGCTCATCG
>Ga0307489_10002703_pt1 | contig 11859 bp, 15 predicted proteins | sample SB12metaG_FD_202247 | JGI IMG/M metagenome (GOLD analysis project Ga0307489, IMG submission 202247) | Sea-ice brine microbial communities from Beaufort Sea near Barrow, Alaska, United States - SB 1.2 | ecosystem: Environmental > Aquatic > Marine > Coastal | place: USA: Alaska | collected...
TTAAAAATGCCATCATTAAGGCAATTATTTCACATAAGGCAAACCTTAAAACACAAATTTTGAATAATTCTTGTTAAAGAAAAAAATTTAAGACTCCACCAAGAATATAGGAACCAAATACGATACTAGCATCAATTAATGTTGCACTTTCTAAAGTTATAATTAACCATAAATTACGGTTAAAATAGTAACAACAATAACAGATAATACTAATATCTCAGTATTACTCATCATAACCTTTTTTATTTATCATATTATCCATAAAGGATTAAAAATGCCATCATTAAGGCAATTATTTCACATAAGGCAAACCTTAAAACACAAATTTTGAATAATTCTTGTTAAAGAAAAAAATTTAAGACTCCACCAAGAATATAGGAACCAAATACGATACTAGCATCAATTAATGTTGCACTTTCTAAAGTTATAATTAACCATAAATTACGGTTAAAATAGTAACAACAATAACAGATAATACTAATATCTCAGTATTACTCATCATAACCTTTTTTATTTATCATATTATCCATAAAGGATTAAAAATGCCATCATTAAGGCAATTATTTCACATAAGGCAAACCTTAAAACACAAATTTTGAATAATTCTTGTTAAAGAAAAAAATTTAAGACTCCACCAAGAATATAGGAACCAAATACGATACCAGCATCAATTAATGTTGCACTTTCTAAAGTTATAATTAACCATAAATTACGGTTAAAATAGTAACAACAATAACAGATAATACTAATATCTCAGTATTACTCATCATAACCTTTTTTTCTTTATCATATTATCCATAAAGGATTAAAAATGCCATCATTAAGGCAAATAAGGCAATTGCTTCACATAAAGCAAACCCTAAAATACAAATTTTGAATAATTCTTGTTGAAGAGAAGGATTTCGGGCTACACCAAGAATATATGAACCAAATACGATACCGATACCAGCACCTGAACCTGCTAATGCTACCGATGCAATACCGGCACCAATTAATTTTGCACTTTCTAAAATCATAATTGAAATTTACTATTAAGAAGTCGGGTATTGCAAAAGTACTGGTCTTTAAACAATTGAATTAGTATCGGTGTAACCATATTTTAATACCAAATATACCATATTTAGTTTTGCCTGTCAATTGAACATAATCAACTTTAGTACTAATTTTAGTTAAAGGTATAGAACCATATCTAAACCACTCCATTTTTGCTATAGGTGTTCGACCAAGTCGACCAGAACAATTTATTCTTAAGCCTCTAATGTTAGACTTATTTTTTATTTGCTTTAAAGAATCTCTTAAAACTCTTTTAAAATTCATATTAGGTTTTTCTAAACTATTTGTTAAAAAATGTCCTAATAGCGAAGCACTGTCTCCAATATCGTTTTTATAAATAATTGAAATATAAATAGACTTATCAAAATGTTTGTTTAATTGATTTTCTATATGATGTAAAACTTTCTTGGGGTTAATAAACCAACTTTTCTTTGAAGCATTATAGTTAAAAAAAGGATTTATAGAATCCTTTTTTAAATTAATGATATCATTTTTATACCTAGAAACTCTCTTTGAATGAATTAAAACATCCCTGCGTGTTTTAAGACCTTGCTCATAAATAAAAACTTTAACTAAATATTTGTTGTCGATCTCTTTAATATAAATTTTATCCACTAGTATTTTCAATTGTTTAAAAACACTTTGTATATATTCTCGAATATATATATCTAAATGTAATTTTCCCATTTCTAATCCAATATATTTATAATTACTATACCAAGCAGATTGCCAAGTTTTATTATTACTAATTCGAAAAGATATAGGATTTACTTTTTGAGACATATGTTTACAAGTAAAATAACTACCTAACTCAAATAAATCATTAGTGTCTTTATTATTAGTTTGATTTATTTCTTTTATATTCCAAGATTCCTTTTTATTATTATAAATATATAAAGAATTTTCTAAATACATTAATCGTGTTGAACGTCGAGTCATAATTAAGCTTTTTTACCCTTTTTTTTTTTTATTCCATATCTACGTGTTGAAGCAAACTCCCCAAATTTATGACCAATCATATCATTAGTAACACGTAAATTAATAAATTTATTTCCATTATGAATGTCAAATTCATGATTAATAAACTCTCTTAAAATAGTAGAGTTCCTAGACCAGACTCTTACACGTTCAAAATTATTTTTTAATGTTAAGATTATTTTTAATAATTTAGCATCAAAATAAGGACCTTTCCATTTTGATCTACTCATGATGTGTTATTTTTTTATTTGTTTCCTTTTAGTTTTATAACCTTTTGTTGGACGTGCCCAAGGTGTTACAGAAATTCGACCACCAGAAGTTTTACCTTCCCCACCACCATGTGGATGATCTACAGGGTTCATAGCGACACCCCTAACTACTGGTCGTATTCCAATGTGTCTAGAATGCCCCGCTTTACCTCCTTGTAAGTTTTTATGATCTGGTTTAGATACTATGCCTATGCTAGCTAAACAATTAGAAGAAATTACTATTTCTTTTTTTGATTTAAGACGTATTGTTGCTTCTTCGCCGTCTATCTTTATTAGTTTAGAAAATGTTCCAGCAGCTCTAACAAGAGAACCTCCAGAATAAGGATAAGTCTCTATATTATGAATTTTATTACCAACAGGAATTTTATTTAAGGGCATGGCATTACCTATTTTTATATTTATGTCACCATGCCTAGTAAATAATAATATATTACCTACTATAATACCATCCGTTGCTAGTATATATTTTATATCTCCAGTTTTATATATAATTAAAGCAATATAAGAAGATCTATTCGGATCATATTCAATACGATAAACAATACCTGGTATGTCTAAAATTTCTCGAAGAAAATCTATTATTCTATAAGATTTTTTATGACCTCCTCCTCTATGAAAACTAGTGATTAAGCCACTATTATTGCGACCCCCTGTTTTATTTATTCCAAAACTAAGTCTTTTAAAAGGAGAACCTCTCCAAATATTATCTTTAATATAATCTATCTTTATACTATGACGTCTCGTAGAAGTTGTTGGTTTATGATATTTTAAACTCATTTATTTTATTTATTTTTTATTTTCTCTAGTAGCTCAGTTGGTCAGAGCGTGTGGCTGTTAACCATAAAGTCGTTGGTTCGAACCCAACCTAGGGAGTTAAATTTATTAAACGTACTTTGTAATTACTTTATTGTTTAAATATTTTAACAATAAACTATATTATAGATTTTTAAACACTAATTTAAATTATATTTAAAATTAGGATACTATAGAAGATAAAAATTGAAGTAAAAGGATTCGAACCTTTGCGTATCCATATCAAAAACGGATGCCTTACCACTTGGCTATACTTCATTATATAGTTTAACAAAATTTTTGCGGGAATAGGATTTGAACCTATGACCTTCAAATTATGAACCTGATGAGCTACCGAACTGCTCTATCCCGCATTATTATTATATAATATTATACATAAAACAAAAAAATGACATTAAATAATTCAATAAACGATGCTATAATAAGAATTAAAAATGGTTATAGAGCTAAAAAATATACTATTGTCATAAATAAGTCTACATTATGTCTCAAAATTTTAGAAATATTACGTAAAGAAGGTTATATTAGAGGTTTTAAAATAAAAAAATACTCAATTATTGTTATGTTAAAATATTTTAACGATAAACCTGGTATAAAAGATATTATATATTATTCTCCTCTAAATCTAAATAGTACAGTATCTTTTGAACAATTAAACGAATTATATTATAATACAAGAAAGAGAACAAATGGATTGACATTAAATATTTTATCAACTTCTTCAGGCATATTATCAGACTATACTTGTCTTAATAATAAATTAGGAGGTAAACTTTTATTAATGATTATATAAAAATATATAAAATGTCAAATTTAGGAATAAAAAAAATTAAAATACCTTCTAACCTTGAGTTAAAAATTCATCAAAATTTACTTACTATAAAAAGTAATTTTGGTTATTTGACTTATAAAATAAACGATAACTTTATGTTAGAAATAGTAGGAAAAAATAATATAAAAATTTTTCCTAAAAAAAGAGAAAATAAGTATATAAATTGTATATGGGGTACTCAATATAGTTTATTAAAAAACCATATAAACGGATTATCTAAAGGTTACACAAAAACCTTAGAATTAATAGGAGTAGGTTTTCGAAGTCATATCGATAATAATCATTTAATACTTAAATTAGGTTATAGTCATAAAGTAAGTTATTTAATACCGTATGATGTTGTTATAAAATGTACTAAACAAAATAAAATTATTATTTTTGGCATAAATAAACAAAAAGTTAATGAAATAGTATCAAAAATACAACTTTTAAAAAAAGTAGACCCTTATAAAGGTAAAGGTATTTTATTAGAAAATATTAAACTTCGATTAAAAGAAGGAAAAAAAAAATAATAAAAAAAATAATGAAGAAAATAATAAAGTCTAAATTTTTATTCTATGAGTCTAATACTTGTAATTATGGTCAATTATTATTAAATAATAATGTAATATTAACAGTTAAGTCCGATTTATTTAATAATAAAATTCATTTAACAAAATTAAATATTTTAGAAAAGTTATACAATGATAAACTCATTTCTTATACTACCTTAATCTTTATATTATATAAAAATAATAAAGTTATTAATTATAAATCAGATCTTTACTTTTTACAAGTATTAATTGAATTTGGTTGGGAATCTGGTACTTTATTCAAAAATAAAAAAAAATATGAAAAAATTATATTTTTTAAAAAATAAATTACCAACTTGATTTTTTTATCCCATTTATCATACCTATACTAATTAATTCTCTTAATTTAATACGAGATATTCTAAAAGATTTTAATACACTATGTGTTCGACCAGTCATTAAACAACGATTAGTTAAACGGATTTTTGATGAATCTTTGGATAATTTATTTAACTCTAGTTGAGTTTTATATCTTGTAGATATATTTTGTTCTCGATTTTTTAACGAAACTTTTAATTTTTCACGTTTTTTAAATAATGTTAAATAACACTTTCTTTTTCGTTTATCTCGTTGAATAAGATTAGTCATTGTAATATATAATATTATCTTTTTTTAATTAAAATTTAATGAGTGCATTGGGGTTCGAACCCAAGACCCACAGGTTAAAAGCCTGATGCTCTACCGACTGAGCTATACACCCTTTTTACTTTATATTGTTATTTAAATGTATTTTTAAAAATAATAGTTTTATTATGATAATTAATTCACCACTAGAACAATTTTGTATAAACTCTTTAATTTATTTTGAATTTTGTACTATTGCTTTGTCTTTTACAAACTCGTCTTTATTTATGCTGATTAGTTGTAGTTTAATGTATTTTATATATAATATTTCTATTTATCAAGCTACAATTATTCCGAATAATTGGCAATCTGGAATAGAATTTTTATACGGATTTGTAGCTAATACATTAATACAATCTATTGCTGATAAAAAAGAGGCCACAAAATATTTTCCATTTATATTTTTTTTATTTTCTTTTATTTTATTTAATAATCTAGTAGGAATGATTCCTTATAGTTTTTGTATAACAAGTCATTTGTGTATTACGTTTACCTTAGGTTTAATTATTTGGTTTGGTACTACTATTATTGGTTTTAGGACACATGGATTACACTTTTTTAGTTTATTTATGCCATCAGGAGCACCTTTTGGTATTATGCCATTTTTAATTGGTATTGAGTTACTTTCTTTTATTTTTAAAGGAATTTCTATTTCTGTACGACTTTTTGCTAATATGATGGCGGGCCATTCTCTTTTAAAAATTCTTGCAGGATTTGCTTGGATAATGTTATCAGCAGGTACGTTAGGTATATTCGGTGCAGGTATCACTTTAAGTATTGTTATTATTATTAGTGGTTTAGAATTCGGTATTGCTTTTTTACAGGCTTATGTATTTATTATGTTAAGTTGTATGTATTTAAATGATTGTATTGCTTTACATTAATAAGATTTATATTACTTAATATAAAATATTCAAAGTTTATATTAATATATAAATAAAAGTGGGTAATTAGCTCAGTTGGTAGAGCATCTCGTTTACACCGAGAACGTCATCGGTTCAAATCCGGTATTGCCTAAATATAATTAGTTATATTATAATTAAAATTATTATAAATATTTATGATAATTATTAACTCATAACTAATAAATAAAGGTATGGCTAATAAAACTTGACTTATAATATCAGGGGGTGATAACAAAGCACCAAATAAAAAAATCAAAATTAAAGCAATTTTTCTTTGCTTTATAAGAATACTTAAAGAAAGTATTTTTAATTTAAGTATAATGAAAAGTATTAAAGGACTCATAAAAAGACAAAATATAGAAAAGAATACTTTTAATAGGGCAAATATATATTCACTTAATTTACCTTCAAAATGTATATTCATTGAGTATATTGTATTTGAAGTATCATTACTTAAAAAAAAATACCATATAAGAGGTATCATAAAAAAATAAGTAATCAATACACTAATAAAAGAAATGAAAAATATAATTTTTTTTGTTTTAATTAAAAATAAAGTCTCTTTAATATATAAACCAGGCGTTAAGAAATATATAACTTGATGAATTAGGAATAAAACACTAAAGACAAAAGATACACATAAACTTAGATTTAAATACGTGAAAAATGCTTCTGTTATGTTTGTATAAATTAAAGAATATTCGAAATGATCTATTTTCAAATTTATTAGGGGTTTTGTAAACAAATAAAATAATTCTAAAGAATAACAATAGGTTAATAAAAAAGTTAGTATAGTAGAGAAACATATATAGCCCATTCTACATTTTAATTCTTTAATATGATTTAAAATAGATATATTATAATTGAACATAAAAAATTTGTTTAGAATATTTATTATAAACTTAATAATATGTCATTCGGATGAATGACTGAGCGGTTTAAAGTACCAGTCTTGAAAACTGGAGTATTCATAAATACCGTGGGTTCGAATCCCACTTCATCCTAATAAAAAAAATATGATACAATTAAATTCTAATTTAAATGTTATTGATAATTCAGGTGCAAAAATTGTTCGCTGTATAAAAGTATTAAATAATACACAATATGCATTTACAGGCGATATTATTATAGTTTCTATACGGAAAGTAACGCCTAATAAAAAAATTAAACTTGGAGAAGTGCATAAAGCACTTGTTGTTTATACTAAAAAAAACAATAAACGAATAAACGGTAGTTATATAAAATTAGGTAAAAATACTGCCATTTTATTAAACTCTAAAAGTTTACCCCAAGCAACAAGAATATTACGGCCAGTACAAAGGGAATTGAAATTTAAAAATTTTAGTAAAGTTTTATCTATAGCAAAAAAAGTAATATAAAAGATATGTGCCCTAATAAAATATATTTTCTTAATAAAGATAATATACCTTATAATAAAAAAGCATTTTTAATAGAACAATTTATCAATTATAAAACTTTAATTGGTAATAAACTCAGGTTTTCAAATTCAGAATCATATGATTATATATTTCGTATTAATTATATAGGTAATACTATATTTAATATCGATAAATCTTTAGTCTTATTAAAAAGAGCTTTAATATTCATTAAACAAATAAAAAAAAACAAGGGTAATATACTTTTTGTAAGTACACGATATGATTTAAGAAAAGTTATTAAAGAAATAGGTACTAAAACAGAATCACCTTATATTAATTATAGATGGTCTAAAGGTTTGTTAACTAATTGGGAAAATATAAATATTTCAATAAAATTTTATAATTTATTTCTTAAAAATCTTGATATGGGAACTAAAAAACGATTAAAAATGGAGAACACGTTTTTAGGTATAACTTCTATGACTTGCTTACCTGATGCTATCTTCATTTTTGATTTAAATACAGATTTAGAAGCTTTTAAAGAAGCAAAAGCATTGAATATACCAATAATTTCTCTTGTAGACACAAATATATCTATTAGAAATATTGATTATCCTATATTAGCTAATACGGAATCTATTTTATCAATAATTTTCTTCGCTAATTTAATTATAGCATCATTAAAAAAAGCGTAATTATACTAATTTTAATGATATATAAAAAATAAATATAATTTTTTGTATTTATTTTATGGCGAATATAACTCAGTTGGTTAGAGTGTCAGTTTGTGGCTCTGAAAGGCACGGGTTCAACTCCCGTTATTCGCCTTTTTATGTAGGTATTTTTATACCACTAAAAAAATAATTAGGAATAACTCTTGATTTATTATTCTTTAATATTAAAGTTATATTAAGACCTTGAGTATTTTTTAATAATTCATATTGACTTTCTAATTCGGAAAATATAGACAAATTTTCAATTCCTATATTTATAGAATTAAAATTTGATTTAATTTTTTGAGTTTTTATTTCTAACACTTGTGGTAATATACTATAAATAATTTTATCTAGTAAAGAATACATTATTTCTTTTCTTAACGTAACTTTACACCCTATGGCTTTTCCTTCTCTTAGTTTAAATTGAGCTATAGACTTTCTTGCTTTAGTTATCTTTGGTTTTTGACCACTAATTAATTTTAACAACATTAGAGTAATAAAAAGTTTATTACTATTTGTTAATACTTCTTTATTTGTTGAACTTATTAAAATTTTATCCATTTTAGGATAATTCATTACATTTTTTATAGTTTTCTTTAACAATAAATCCCTAAATAATTGATTATTCTTATAATATTTTATTGATTTTATCATATCTTATTTTTAATATATATCTATGTATTTTATGAGTTTAAATGCAATTGAATATGCCCCTATACTTTTATTATTAATTCTTAGTACAATATTATCTACAATTATTTTTTTTTTATCTTTCTTTGTATCTTCTCAAAAACCAGATAATGAGAAAACATCTGCTTATGAGTGTGGGTTTGATCCTTTTGATGATGCTCGAGGTAAGTTTGATATTCGATTTTATCTTGTAGCAATTTTATTTATAATATTTGACTTAGAAGTCTCTTTTTTATTTCCTTGGGCATTAATTCTAAATAAAGTTAATTTATTTGGGTTTTTTACTATGAGTATTTTTTTAGTTATTCTAACTATTGGTTTTATTTACGAATGGCGTAAAGGAGCTTTAGAATGGGAATAAAATATTTTAATTTTATTATATAACAATAAAAGCTTCAATTTAAAATGTTTGAATATCCTTCAATTTTATTATCGTTGATAACATTACCTTTAGTAGGTATACTAGTAATAATAATACTACCTCAAAATCAAGTTAATTTAATAAAAACCGTAAGCCTTAAAATTTCACTTATAACTTTTATTATTTCTTTAATATTATGGCTACGTTTTGACTTAAGTACACCTAAATATCAATTTATTGAACATTTTTTTTCTGTGCCTTATTCTAATATCAATGTATTTATTGGAGTTGATGGTATTTCATTATTTTTTATTTTATTAACTACTTTATTAATACCTATTTGTTTATTAGCAAGTTGGGACAGTATTATATTTTCTGTTAAAGAATATAATATTGCTTTTTTATTCATGGGATCGTTATTAATTTGTGTTTTTACTGTTTTAGACGTTTTATTCTTTTATATTTTTTTTGAAGCTATATTAATTCCAATGTTTCTTATTATAGGTGTTTGGGGTTCTCGAGAGCGTAAAATTAGAGCTTCTTATCAATTTTTTATTTATACTCTTATAGGTTCTGTATTAATGTTATTAGCCATTTTAACAATGTATGCTCAAATAGGTACTACAGATGTTCAAGTATTAAATACGATAACTTTTAGTCAAGACTTACAATTTTTTTTTTGGTTAGCTTTTTTTGCCTCTTTAGCAGTAAAAGTTCCTATGCTTCCAGTCCATTTATGGTTACCTGAAGCCCATAGTGAAGCCCCAACAGCCGGGTCTGTAATTTTAGCAGGTATTTTATTGAAAATGGGTGGTTATGGATTTTTACGTTTTTCTATACCTATGTTTCCAGATGCTAGTATTTATTTTACACCTTTAGTTTATACTTTAAGTGCTATTGCTGTAATATATACATCCTTAACAACCTTAAGACAAATTGATATGAAACGTTTGATAGCTTATTCTTCAATAGCACATATGGGGTTTGTAACTATTGGTATGTTTACAATAAATTTACAAGGCATTGAAGGTAGTATTTTCTTAATGTTAAGTCATGGTATAGTTTCGAGCGCTTTATTCTTGTGTATAGGAGTTATTTATGATCGACATAAAACACGTATTATTAACTATTACAGTGGATTAACTATATCTATGCCATTATATTCTATTTTATTTTTATTTTTTATTTTAGCTAATATGGGTTTACCAGGTACAAGTTCTTTTGTAAGTGAATTTATGGTTATTGCAGGTGTTTTTAAATCTAATATATTTATTATGGTTTTAGTAGCTCTTGGTGGTATTTTTGGTGCTGCTTATTCACTTTGGTTATATAATAGAATAGCATTTGGTAATATTCGATTAACTTATATTAGTACTTTTCAAGATATAAATCGCCGAGAGTTTTTCGTATTATCTCCTTGTATCCTTATTGTTTTATTAATGGGTATTTATCCCAATATATTTCTAAAGACTATCCATATATCTATACAACATTTAATAGAACAAATCTAATATATTTACTTTAATTTAAAATTCTCTTTTTAATGAGTTTTTTAAACTTTTTTAAAAACGACTTTATAATATTTTTACCGGAAGTTTTTATAACAGTCTCAATAATATTTTTATTATCTTATGGAGTAATGTATACTACATCAAGTACTTATAGATATCCTATTTTATCTATAAATGTTAGTTGGTTAAGTTTCTTAGTCCTATTTATAACTCTTTTATTATGTTTAAATAATTATTTATATTCTATGGTTATATTTAATAATTTATTGATAGTAGACTCTTTTATAATTTTTGTAAAAGTTATTATCTTATTAACTTCAATACTGTGTATTTTGATATCTTTAAATTATTTAGAATATAATAAAATTAATAGTTTTGAATTTACTCTCTTAATGTTATTCTCTATTTTAGGTATGCTGTTGTTGGTATCTTCCTACGATTTGTTATCTTTATATTTAGCCATAGAATTAATGAGTTTATCCTTTTATATTTTAGCGTCTTATAAAATAAAGTCAGAATTTTCTGGAGAGGCTGGTCTCAAATATTTTATTTTAGGTGCTTTTTCTTCGGGGCTTTTATTATTTGGTTCTTCCTTACTATACGGATTTACTGGTATGACAAATTTTGAAGATATTGCTAAATTAATATTAGGCATTGGTATTGTATTAGATATATTATCATATAATGGTATTTTTATTGGTATTTTATTTATAACGATAGCTTTATTATTTAAGGTAGCCGCGGCACCTTTTCATATGTGGTCACCAGACGTTTATTTAGGTTCTCCCACTCCAGTAACTGCTTTTTTTTCTACAGTATCTAAAGTAGCTTTATTAGCTCTATTCATACGTTTATTTTTTTACACATTTTATGATTTTATATCTGTATGGCAAGAATTATTTTTGATATGTGGTATGATATCGATGATTTGGGGGTCTGTCACAGCACTTTCTCAAAAACATATAAAACGTTTAATGGCATATAGTGGTATTGTAAATATTGGTTATATGCTAGTTGGTGTTGCTTCTGGTAGTATTAGTAGTGTCGTAGGCTTACTCGTGTATTTAATTATTTATATTATAATGACTATTGGTTTTTTTAGTTTTATTTTAGGAATGCAAAAATATAAAAATAATAATTTAAATACTTATTTAAT
>Ga0307489_10002704_pt1 | contig 11855 bp, 11 predicted proteins | sample SB12metaG_FD_202247 | JGI IMG/M metagenome (GOLD analysis project Ga0307489, IMG submission 202247) | Sea-ice brine microbial communities from Beaufort Sea near Barrow, Alaska, United States - SB 1.2 | ecosystem: Environmental > Aquatic > Marine > Coastal | place: USA: Alaska | collected...
GTAAACGGCACGCCGGCGCGGGATTCGAGGACGGCAAGGATCATCGCAAGTCGCGAGCCATCCCAGCCCACGACGGTGCGGCGTGGTTGGCTGTGGGGGGAGGGCGCAACAAGCGCCTGAAATTCGCACAGCATTGGCCGCGATCCTTCGATGCCGGCGAAAACGACGGATCCAGGTGCAGGATCGCCGCGTTCCGACAAGAACATCGCGGAAGGGTTTTTGACTTCGGCGAGGCCTTTGCCGGTCATCTCGAACACGCCAATTTCATCGGCAGGACCAAAGCGGTTTTTGACCGCCCGTAAAATGCGGAATTGGTGGCCGCGTTCGCCTTCAAAATATAGAACGGTATCGACCATGTGTTCGACGACGCGCGGGCCTGCAATCTGGCCATCTTTGGTGACGTGGCCGACCAAAACCACGGCGATGCCGTTGGTTTTGGCGAAGGTCGTGAGTTCGTGGGCTGCGGAGCGGACTTGGCTAACTGACCCCGGTGCAGCCTCAACGGTGTCCAGCCACATGGTCTGGATGGAATCAATAATGACGAAGTCGGGCTTTTCCGCTTCAAGCGTGGTTAGGATGTCGCGCAGATTGGTTTCGGACGCGAGTTTTACAGGACTTTCGGTCAGTCCAAGACGGCGCGCCCGCATTTGAATTTGCGCGGCCGATTCTTCGCCTGAGACGTAGAGTACTTTCAGCCCGTTGCGCGCGAACCGTGCGGCGGCCTGCAATAACAACGTCGATTTGCCGATGCCCGGATCGCCGCCAACCAGAATGGCCGATGCTTTGACCAGACCACCGCCCAACGTGCGGTCCAATTCACCAACGCCAGACAAGGTGCGCGGCGGTTCGGGTTCTAGCGTCGCGAGATCGGTCAGGGTGATCTGCTTGCCACGCCCGCTGCCCATGGATTTCTTGGATTTCGGGCCATTGGAGAGCGGCTTGACCTCCTCAATGGTGTTCCACGCTTCGCAGGTGTCACAGCGCCCTGACCATTTGGTGGTGGCGGCATTGCACGCGGTGCAGGTGAAGGAGGGATCTTTGGCCATGTTCACCTTTTGCTCCAAAGGGCGCGCGGCGTCTATAGGTTAGATTTGAGTTGTATTTGCTAAGATGAAGTCAGGAGCGCGGCGTTTTGGCCGACAGAGTTGAGATCAGGAGTGATGCAACAACGCAGCCGGTGAACAAATAGAGCCCCCAGCCGCCTTCGACCGTGACACGCCCCGCGCCTTTGACCACGACAACATAGAGCGCGATGAGGAATATATCTGCCATTGCCAGTTTGCCCAAGTAGCCGAGCACGGGCAGGACTTTTGCCTTCAGCAGATTAAAATGCACCAAGGCCAGTAGAATGGTTTTGAGGTAGGGCGCGAAAATGGCGAAGGTGGTGACGATCAGCGCGAGGAAAACGTCTGACCCCCATAGGCTTTGCAGGCCAGACATCACCGAGATTTTATCCATTCCAAAGACTGGCAACAGGGCTGCGCGCAAAAGGGGCGCGAACCATGCAATCGGAAAAAGCACCAAAAGGGACAGGTTCAGGATGCGCAGGGTTGTCAACATGGGTCACATCTAAAACGCGGGCGGACAGGACGCCAGCAAGATTATTCAGCCGCCGGTTTTTGCGGCAACGGTACAATCTCCGCGCTTTGTTGGCCCAGTGTGTAGCCGTGGGCGGGCAGTGTCGCGTCAAGCTGTTCTTGGAGTTGGCTGAGCTGCGATGCCACGACGCTTTCTTCCAGTTCGACCTGTTGCGACCATTTACGGATGTCGCGCAGGGCGTGGTGTGCTTCGATGATCAGCTGCTGCTGACTCTCTGCTTCTTGTTGGCGCTGATGCAGGAACATTTTTGCATGGGCGACTTTTTCGTTGCTGTAGATGTCGGCCAACTCATGGGACTGGTGCGACATCTGCGCCGCGATTTCCAGCACCTGAGGTTCCAGCGAATCCAGATCAGGATGATCGCGCAGATAGGCGAGGCGTTCGCGCGCGGCGTCAAATTCGCTGCTCATGGTGAAGATGCCGGAACGATCAACCGTGTGGCAAACGTGATAGGCCCGTGCAACGTCTTCCATGCTGAGCCTGAAATTGCGGTGCGAACGTTCAAGCGACAGAATGCGACCCGTACTGGGCATAAAGAAAACCAGCGACGCGAGGATGATGGTGACAATGATCTGTGTGATCATGCCAGCCTGCGGGTATATAAATTCGCCAAAGGCCACTGAGAATGTGATCCAAGGGGCCACTCCAAAGGCATACGCTGCGGTCAGCCCGATCACGAGGATCAGGATCATTGAGATGGAATGTAGGACGCGGTGGCTACGTGCCACGAATGAAATACCAGACATTCTGATCCCCAGGCTGACCCCCAGGTTGTAATGCCTTTTTAACTATAGCCTATAATAGGCGGAAAATCTCCGACTCCAAGGGGGAGGTTTCGGTCAATTCACCGCCAATTTCGGAAAACATAAACAATAACAGTTAATTGCCGGAATTAATTCCGAGGCAGGGCTATACAGTCACAAATTGAGTCAGGATATCGAGCCGACTTGATCCATGATGTGGTAGGTCGCATTGGTGCAGTCCGTATATCTAGACGACGATCCCACCCAGCGTGGTTATCGGGCCATATCCAGTTTTGCGATTCGTTTGGGTGTGGGAGGGGGCGAAGGGGCGGGCCAGAGCGATATGTGCGGGTTGAGAAACTGGAGTTAACGTACGGCCGCAATCGGGCCTGTCGCGCGGCCGTGGATGAACTGGTCTACATAAGGGTCGCCAGAGGCATCCATGTCGCCCACAGGTCCGGTCCAGCGAATTTTTCCAGCGTGCAGCATGGCGACTTTGTCTGCAATCGCGCGCACGGAGGTCATGTCGTGGGTGATCGTCACGGCAGTTGCCCCCATTTCGGTGACGATTTCGCGGATCAGGTCATTGATAACACCGGCCATGATCGGATCGAGACCCGTGGTCGGTTCGTCGAAAAAGATAATTTCTGGTTCTGCGGCGATGGCGCGGGCAAGGCTGACGCGCTTTTGCATGCCGCCGGACAGTTCGGCAGGCAGGCGGTCGGCGACGTCGCTGCCAAGTCCGACGCGGCGCAGCTTTTCAACCGCTATGGCGCGCGCTAGGTCTTTGGGTTTTTTGAGGCTGCCGCGCAGCAACCGAAAGGCGACGTTTTGCCAAACGGGGAGTGAATCAAACAAGGCCCCGCCCTGAAAAAGCATGCCGAACCGCCCAAGAAAAGCGTCGCGGTCGCCTTTGTTGACGTCCTTGCCGTCCACCGTGATGATGCCTGCATCGGGTTTGACCAAGCCCAGAACCGATTTGATCAGCACGGACTTTCCGGTGCCTGACCCGCCGATCACGACCATACTTTCGCCCTTGGCCACAGACAGATCAACGCCGCGCAGGACTGCGTTGGTGCCGAATGTTTTGTGAACGCCTGAAAGTGTGATCATGCGGAGAAAAATGCCTCTGTCAGAAGGAAGTTCGCAGCCAGGATCAGAATGGCGGCGGCGACGACGCTGGACTTTGTTGCACGACCAACGCCCATCGCGCCGCGTTCGCTGTTCATGCCGTAATAACAGCCCATGAGGGCAGCGATAAACCCGAAGACCGCACCCTTGGCGAGGGAGGATACGATGTCGCTTGGTTCAAGAAAATCTGCTGTGTTTTGCAAATAAGCGGCCGCGTTAAAGCCAAGCCGTTCCGTGCCGACCAGAAAGCCACCGTAGATCCCGATGATGTCCCCGACGCCGACCAAGATAGGCATCACCAAGGTGGCCGCGAGAACGCGGGGCAGGGTCAGGTATTTCATCGGATGCGTGGACAAGGTGACAAGCGCGTCAATCTGTTCGGTGACCTTCATGGTGGCGATTTCGGCGGCAATTGAGGATGTGACCCGAGCTGCAATCATCAGGCCTACAAGGACTGGGCCAAGCTCGCGGACCATGCCGATCGCAACGATTTGCGGCACCACGGCTTCGGCGCTAAAACGCGCACCGCCAGAATAGATTTGTAGCGCCAATGCGCCGCCTGTGAAGAAAGCCGTCAGGCCAACAACGGGGAGGGAGAAATAGCCGATTTGCAGCAAGGCTGTGGCGAATTCGCGGCCATAAAACGGGGGCCGCACAAGGTGGCTGATGGTTTGTCCAGTGAATGCCGCCAACCGCCCGATTGCCGCCAAAAGCCCAAGAACGCCAGCGCCCAAAGAGGCGAGTGAGCCGATCATGCGCCGGAATACCGTCGCTGATATCGCGGCCCCAGCGACGTGAGGATTTCATAGCCGATCGTGCCCGCCCGCGCGGCCAGTTCGTCAACGGTTTGATCAGGGCCAAGGACTGACAGCACGCCAGGCAATTCGGGCAAGTCGGTGACGTCCGCCGTGATCAGGTCCATCGACACGCGGCCTACAAGCGGCACAGGCTGTGCGCCGTGCCACAGATTGGCGCCAGCAGACAGCGCACGGGTCAGCCCGTCAGCGTAACCGCCTGACAGGGTTGCGATTTTTGAGGGTCGCTGCGCGGTCCACGCGTTCGCGTAGCCGACAGTTTCGCCAATTTCGACATCACGCACTTGGATGACAGGTAGGTCGAGATAGGCCACAGGCAGGGCGTCAGCGAAGGGAGCGCCGCCATACAGACCGATGCCGGGCCGCGTCATGTCAAAATGGTATTCAGGGCCGAGCAATATGCCACCCGTCGCGGCCAAGGAACGCGGCACGTTGATGCCGTCTGTCATCAGGTGAAACTGGTCAAGCTGTTGGCGGTTCATCGGGTGATCAGGGGTGTCGGGGCAGGCAAGGTGGCTCATGACGAGGCGACAGTTTTGCGTCAGGGCGATTTCGGCGATGGAGGCCCATTCATCAATCTCAAGCCCAAGGCGATTCATGCCGGTATCCAGCTGCACGCCAAAGGGATGTTCTGGCAACGCTTCGAGGTGCCGGGTCAGCTGGCCGATGGTGTTGATCATCGGGGTCAACATCATGTCTGCGATCATGTCGGTGTCGCCGCGCATGTGGCCTGCAAAGATGCAAATTTCCACATTAGGACCAAGGGCATGACGTAGTATTGCACCTTCTTCTGGAACGGCCACGAAGAAGCGTTTTACGCCTGCCTTCATCAACGCGCGGCCCACTTTGGCCACGCCGAGGCCGTAGCCATCCGCCTTGACGACAGCGCATGTTTCCACGTCTGTCATTGCGTTCAAGGTGCGCCAGTTGGCGGTCAGCGCATCTAAATCAACCGATAAAAAACCTGTACTCATTGGGACGTTGTGCCAGCCTGCGCGCGTGGTCGCAAGGGGCGGTGCAAGCCGCCTTTAGAATTCTTGATCACCGTTTTGTTGCCAAGGTTTCACAAGATTGCCAAAGCGGGTGAATTCAGGCGTGAACGACAGCTCGACCATGCCAATCGGGCCGTGGCGCTGTTTGCCGATGATTACTTCGGCTTTGCCGAATTGGTCGTTCATTTTGTTCTGCCACGCCGCCATGGCTTCCATGTTGCTGTCTTCCGGCTTTTCACGTTCGGTATAATATTCGCCGCGATAGACGAACATGACCACGTCGGCGTCTTGCTCGATCGAGCCAGATTCGCGCAAGTCACTGAGTTGCGGGCGTTTGTCTTCGCGGTTTTCCACCTGTCGTGACAGCTGAGACAGGGCAATGACGGGGATTTGCAGTTCCTTGGCGATGGCTTTGAGGCCCATGGAAATTTCGCCGATTTCCTGCACGCGGTGTTCTGACGTGCCGCGGACAAGCTGCAGATAGTCCACAATTAACAAATCCAGCCCGTGGGTGCGTTTCAGACGCCGCGCGCGGGCGGAGAGTTGGCTGATCGGGATTGCGGCTGTGTCATCGATATAAAGTGGGCAGGCTTCAAGCTGTTTGGCTGCATCGACAAAGCGGCGGAATTCGACCTCGGTCATATCACCTTGGCGGATTTTGTGGCTGGAGATCTCAGAGGCTTCCGCAAGGATACGACCGGCAAGCTGTTCTGCCGACATCTCAAGGCTGAAGAACCCGACAACGCCGCCATCAACTGTGCCCTCCGATCCATCGGCCAGCTTGCCCTTTTTATAGGCCTTGGCGACGTTGTAGGCGATGTTGGTCGCCAAAGACGTCTTGCCCATGGACGGGCGACCGGCAAGGATCAGCAGGTCGGATTTGTGCAAACCACCCAGCTTGTTGTCCAGATCAATAAGGTCTGTGGCAACGCCCGCCAGCCCGCCGTCGCGTTGATACGCAGAGTTGGCAACGTTGACGGCGTCGGTTACGGCCTTGAGAAAGGATTGAAATCCGCCCTCGGACGAGCCTTGTTCGGCCAGTTTGTAAAGGGCTTGCTCGGCCTCGACGATTTGTTCCTTCGGTTCGTTGTCCACATCGACTTTTTTGGCCTTCGCCGCGATGTCCTGGCCAACGGTGATCAATTCCCGGCGCACCGAGAGGTCATAGATCATCTGTGCGTAATCGCGCGCCGCAAACGCCGAAATTGCCGCCCCTGCAAGCCGCGCAAGATAGGCTGGGCCGCCGAGTTCTTTCAACCCTTCGTCGTCTTCCAGAAACGCCTTGAGCGTCACGGGGGAGGCGAGGTTGTTTTTGGCGATGCGCGCAGCTGCCACATCAAAGATGCGGGCATGAACGGGATCATAAAAATGATTTGGCCCAACGATGGATGCGATGCGATCAAAAATATCGTTGTTGGTCAGGATCGCGCCGAGAAGCTGCTGTTCAGCCTCAATCGAATGGGGGGCGTAATCGACGGTGGTTTCAAGTGTGCCTGTCGCGTTGAATGTCGAAATTTCGTTCATCTATTTTGCCCCTGCATTCGCGATCCACCGCTGCGTCGTCATACAAAACCCGCACTATTCGTGCAAATTGTATAAAGTTGTGGATAGGATTTGGGGTTTATCATATCACAAGATGCAGTCTGCGGATAGCGTAAAGTCCGCTAGATGAAGCGCAATTTAGGGCCCCGATGGGGGTAATTTATTTACAACATTCAGGCGTGCGCGGTGGACCAACCGGCAGGATCGCGCAAATACGCTTCGACTTCTGCCAATGTTTCCTCATCAAAGGATTTGGACGTTTTGGCTTCTTCGAGCACATCCCACCATGTGCATAGGTGCAGCAATTGAATGCCGTGATCGGCCAGCGTTTGCTCGACCCCCTCAAAGATGCCGTAAAAGAAGATCACCGCCGTTGCATTGCAGGTTGCACCCGTTTCGCGGATCGCATCGACGAACGACAATTTAGAGCCGCCATCGGTTGTCAGATCCTCAACCAGAAGCACGCGCTGGCCCTCAGTCATCACACCCTCAATGCGGGCATTGCGCCCGTAGCCTTTGGGTTTCTTGCGCACGTAGGTCATCGGTAAGGCGAGGCGTTCGGCCATCAATGCGCCAAACGGGATACCGGCAGTTTCGCCGCCTGCGATGTTATCAAATGCTTCAAACCCGACTTCGCGCATGGTTGTCACGGCCAGAAAATCCATCAACGTGGAGCGGATTCGCGGGAACGAGATCAGCTTGCGACAATCCACATAGGTGGGGGCCTTTTTGCCGGACGCATGGGTGAATGGCTCTGCTGCGTTGAAATCAATCGCACCAATTTCAATCAACATCCGCGCAGTCAGACGGGCGATTTCGGATTTGTCGGGAAAGGCGGAGGGGATCATGCAGGTCTCTCTTCTTGGAGTTATTCAACGCGCCAGTGCAGCGGAAAACCGGGATCGAACACCGTGACGGGACCATCGGCGGTGTCGATGTGATCGGGGTAGGTTACCGCATCGCCCCGTATCAGCGTCACGGTCGCGTCATTGGGCGCAAGGTCGTAGAACCGCGGGCCAGACAGCGATGTGAAGCTTTCAAACTTGTCCATTTTACCAGCAACATCAAAGACTTCAGCGAGGCACGACAGGGTATTGATCGCGGTGAAACAGCCGGCGCAGCCACAGGGCAGAAGTTTGTTGGCGTCCGTGTGCGGCGCTGAATCGGTGCCAAGAAAGAAGCGTTTGTCGCCTGAAATTGCAGCCTGAACCAACGCGATGCGGTGCCGTTCGCGTTTGGCGACGGGAAGGCAATAATAGTGTGGTTTGATCCCGCCCGCGAGGATGTGATTGCGGTTGATGATCAAATGGTGCGTCGTGATCGTCGCCGCGAGGTTAGCTCGGCTGTCGCGCACATAATCCACCGCATCCTGCGTGGTGATGTGTTCCATGATCACTTTAAGGTCGGGCACCCGTTTGCGGATCGGCTTTAGAACCTTGTCGATAAACACGGCTTCGCGGTCAAAAATGTCGACGTCGGGATCGGTGACTTCGCCGTGCACACACAAAGGCAGGCCAATGTCGGCCATACGCTCCAAAATGGGGCGGATTTTGTCAAAGTTGGCAACGCCGGATGCGGAATTTGTGGTGGCACCTGCAGGGTATAATTTGACGGCTGTGATTATGCCGTCGCGGTGGCCGGCTGCCAGATCATCGGCGTCGGTGTCTTCGGTCAGATAACACGTCATCAACGGGCGGAATTTGGTATCAGCAGGCAGGGCGGCCATAATCCGGTCGCGGTACGCACGCGCCTGTGCGCCTGTCACGACGGGGGGCACAAGGTTTGGCATGATGATTGCGCGGCCAAAACGTGCGGCGGACAAAGGCGCCACGGCCTGCATCATCGCGCCGTCGCGCAGGTGGAGATGCCAATCATCGGGTTGGCGAATGATGATGCGATCTGGGCGTTGTTTGATCATGGGGTGTCTCGTACACTGCCAACCCCGTGCTGACCAGAGGGTTTGAGCGCACCAATGGCTCTGCCGATAGCCTGTCGGCTCTTGCCAAGCGGGGGCGAGTTTGCGTAAGCCAGATGCAGCAATGAAAAGGATATTTGAATGTTTGGTTTTTTGATCGCCTTAGCTGCGGGTGCTGTGACGCCGATGATTGAAGGTCCGTTGGCGCGTCGTGCTGCCAAAACGATGGGTCAACACGTTGAGGTGCAAGAAAACGAAGTGCGTGCGTTGGCATTCATGATCGCGATGATCCTTGCGGGCGTGGCGTGTAATGTGATCGCCACCGGATCGCCACTTGGCCTCGCGGTGGGTGGCGCATTGGGATATTTTGGCGCGCGTTTGCTGCGCTGGGGACAGCGTAGCATCGACGATCGTCGCAGCTGATATCATTGGAGCTCAATCGGTTCGATAAATCGGTAGGCTAAAGGGTGACGCCTTTGGCCTTTAGTTCTTCCAGCTTGTTGTTGAACAGCGGGCGTTTTCCGTTTGCCCCTACGTGGCGACACAGGCGGGACAAAAGCCGTTCATGGCGGTCTTGACCGTCCAAACGGGCCAACAAAGTTCGCAAATATGGTAAAAACGTCTGCCGTGAGCGCCACAGTGTCGCAAAGCTCGTGGCCGTTAGAGTGCCCGCCATCGCCTGTTCAATCATGTCCGGCATGACATCCATGGCGATCAAAGCATGATCTGCGTTTGGTCCCAGATAGGGGCAGGCCAGATGCGTGATGTTGTCACCGGTAAACAATGATGCGTGCATGGCGTCCTCGATCACGGATGGATCGTGAATAATTGTTACCTTATCGGCTGTTTCAACCATCATCGGCGCATAGCCAAAGCGGGTCGTGAAGTCCAAGCGCCGCGCTTCGAGGTGGCGGCGGTCCCAGCGGGCCAAGCTTGGACGAAGGGTCGCTTGCGGTTGAATGACCAAAACCTGCGCATCCGGCGCAGCGACGCTATAGGCGGCGGCGGCGTAGCCTGCAGCACCCGCACCGTAAAATAGCACCTGATCGAAATCATCAAAGAACCCGTCGTCAATCATCCGGTCGAAATAGCCAAACATGGCAGGATGGCGGAACCAATCGGGTTGCGCATTTGCCATGAGGGTCAGGCTTGACCAACCATGACTTTGCACGAATCCCCAACCGACCGGCGCGTCGTCGTCATTGTGTTTGCGTACAGATGCGATGGTTTCAAAGCTGACCAGCAACGTGCGGCCAGCATCGATGAGCAGCGCCATATGATCTGGTCCAATAGGTTCGGCATGGCCGAACTCTTCGGCGGTCTCTTCGACACGTTCCATCCAAGCAGAACGATCAAGGTCGCCTAAATCATAGGCAAACGCGGCAGCAACATCTTTCATCTTATTTCCATATCCAAGGTGTGATCCTACTCACAGTTGGCAGGGCTAGCGGTGGATTGGGGCACAAATAGGCTGGGGGTGCGGCGATTGTTTGTGCTCTGATCTACAAAAACCATCAGAAAAACGCCTGCAATCCAGTCTGGGCGCGACCTAGGATCAGTGCGTGCACGTCATGCGTGCCTTCATAGGTATTGACAGTTTCAAGGTTCACCATGTGGCGCATGATGTGAAACTCATCTGATATGCCATTGCCGCCGTGCATGTCGCGGGATGCGCGCGCAATATCCAGCGCCTTGCCGCAGTTGTTGCGTTTCATCATGGAAATCATCGCAGGCGCAGCTTTGCCCGCGTCCATCAAGCGGCCCAGTTGCAGCGCAGACTGCAAGCCAAGGGTGATTTCTGTCTGCATATCCGCGAGTTTCTTTTGAAACAACTGCGTTTGCGCAAGTGGTTTGCCGAATTGCTTGCGATCAAGCCCGTAGCGCAACGCCGCGTGCCAGCAGAACTCTGCGGCCCCCATCACGCCCCAAGCAATTCCATAGCGCGCACGGTTCAAACAGCCGAACGGCCCCTTCAAGCCTTGAACGTTTGGCAACAAAGCGTCTTCGCCAACCTCAACCCCGTCCATCACGATTTCCCCCGTCACAGAGGCGCGCAGGGACAGCTTGCCGCCGATCTTCGGGGCGCTGAGACCAGTCATGCCCTTTTCAAGAATAAAGCCACGGATTTTACCGCCATGATCGTCTGATTTGGCCCAGACCACGAAGACATCGGCAATTGGCGCGTTGGAAATCCACATCTTTGCACCGCTGATCTTATACCCCGTCGGGGTTTTGACCGCGCGGGTTTTCATGCCTGCAGGGTCGGATCCAGCGTCTGGTTCGGTCAGGCCAAAGCAGCCGATCAACGCACCGCTGGCCAATCCGGGAAGGAATTTCTTGCGCTGGGCCGCGGAGCCGTAGGCGTGAATCGGGTACATCACAAGCGAGCTTTGCACCGACATCATCGAACGATACCCGGAATCGACGCGTTCGATTTCCCGCGCGACCAACCCGTAGGTGACATAACCGGCGCCCAACCCGCCGTATTCTTCGGGGATCGTCAGGCCAAGTAGACCTGCATCACCCATCTGGCGGAAAATGCCCGCGTCGGTAACCTCTTCGCGGTAGGCGTCGCGCACTTTGGGCTGCAGGGTGGTTTGTGCAAATGCCGCGGCCGCGTCGCGCAGCATGCGTTCGTCCTCGCTCAACTGGTCCTCCAGACGCAGGGCATCTGACCATTCAAACGCGGCCAAATCTGGTCCGTGACCCGCTAAGATTGCTGACGACTCATTCATTCTCGATCTCCTTGGTGCTCAGGTTTTAGTCTAACCTGCCTGAACCGCGCGAACAATGCGCGCCTTGACGCAAGCGCTTTTGCATGCAGCTTATGGAAACAAAGGGGCAAATTGATGCAAACCATTGACGATGTGCAAGCAGACCTAGCCGCGCAGGGCTATATTTGTGGCCGTTCACTGGCGACGGTTGTGTTTTTGTCGCAACGATTGGGTCGCCCGTTATTTTTGGAGGGCGAAGCGGGGACAGGCAAGACTGAGATTGCCAAAGCCATCGCCACCTCCCTTGGCCGCCGCCTGATCCGGTTGCAGTGTTATGAGGGTCTGGACGCGGCGTCTGCCGTCTACGAATGGAATTTTGCTGAACAGATGATTGCCATTCGCAC
>Ga0307489_10002708_pt1 | contig 11847 bp, 17 predicted proteins | sample SB12metaG_FD_202247 | JGI IMG/M metagenome (GOLD analysis project Ga0307489, IMG submission 202247) | Sea-ice brine microbial communities from Beaufort Sea near Barrow, Alaska, United States - SB 1.2 | ecosystem: Environmental > Aquatic > Marine > Coastal | place: USA: Alaska | collected...
TGTAAGCCCCTGCAGAGTGGTGGCACGTGATAAGTCGATGGTGAGTCGACGTGTTTCTTGATTTTTTGTTTTTCGATTGCTTACGTTGAGATGTGAAGTGGACGAGTGTGAGCCCATGCCTCGAAGTGTTCGGGGGCCATCGGGGTGCCGTCGGGGTAGTAGTGGTTAACGCCATCGAAGATGAAGGAGAGGGAGCGCCGCTTCGATACCACCGCCATCGTGCTCGTCGTCGCGCCGTCCTCCTCCGCCTCCGCCGCCGAGGGTGCAACCGCCGCTGTTGTCCGGCCGGCTGCCGTTGGTGTCCGGCCGTTGCGGCGGAGCGGGCTGAAGAACCCTCCGCCGGCCCCGCCGCCGCCGACGCCCAGGGTCTTACACTCGCTCACTTTTTCAGCTCGACGTAAGCACTTTTGCGGGATACATTGGGTGGGTTGAAGGGTGCCAGTGACCAAAACGGCTCAGGTTGAGCTGAGAGGCAGACGAGGTGGGGGGACAAGTAAAGAAAACGGCTCAGGTTGAGCTGACAAGTGGACGAGTGAAAGCCCCTGCCGCTGCCGCCGCCGCCTCCGCCGCCACTGCCGCCGACGGCGCCAACGCCGTCGCCGCCGCGGTTTAAGACCCCCCCGCCGCCGCCGCTCACTTCGCTGCCGCCGCCTCCGCCACCGCCGCCCGCCGCTTCGCCGGACTCGGACTGTGGCGACGACTCGCCGTCCCCGGCCCACCACTCGTCATCATCGTTCAGCGCCGTGATGCGGTGTAGCATGATGCAGTGCTCCAGCAGGAAGCGGCGGGTGTGGCGCAGGTCCAGGTTGTCGACGATCTCCATAGTGTAGGGGCATAAGCTGAATCTAATTGCAAAGTTTGACAGCAGTTTATGATATTATAGCTTCGAACGCTGAAATTATGGCGCTTTGATCACGGGTTTGGTAATTGTCAACCTGCACCGCCCTACCATGGCGGCCGCCAGGTCTTCCAGGTTGCACGCCGCGGGCACGATGCAGTTACCGATGTGGTGGACGAAGGTGTTGGCGAAGTAGGCGCCCGAGCCGTGGCTCCGCCGGATGGTGTGCGCAGCGCCATTGATCTCCGCCGCCACCTCCTCTTTTTAGCGGCGCAAGTAGAAATTGTGAGCAAAGCTTGAAAGCAGATTATCGTATTTTAGATTCGAATGCTCAGTTCCAGGCGCCTTAAACTGGGATGTCATCGGTTCAACCTGCACCGCCGTACCTCGTCGGACACCATGAGCAGCGGTACGCTGGGCCCCACTGGCAGGCTCCGCGTTGGGCCGCCGTCGCTCACCGCCTGCAACCAGGGACTGTTGGATAGTGCTCGTCACGTCATGAAAAACCATTTGAACTCAAGGACGAGGGTTTGGAATTTGTTGGATGACGTGGCAAGCACTATTCATCAGTCCCTACTTGTACCCACGCGCACCCCACGGGCGGGCGGCTCGCGTCCGCCGGTGCCGGCAGCGTCACCGTCAGTTCCGTCATGGTCGCCGTCTCCGCCGACGCCGTCGCTGGGTCGCCGTCGCTGGGGATGGCCGCCGTGGTGACAGGGACGTAGCGGCCGTTGAAGAGCACCCGCCCGCAGGGACGGATGGATGGTGCTCGACACGTCATTGGATGCCATTCAACTCAAGACACCAAGGTTCGACATGCGTTCGACGACGTGGCGAGCAATATCCATCAGGCCCTACCCGCCCGCTGGTGCCCCGAAGCTCCTCCTCCACCACCAAGCGGTGCACGCCCCCCGCCGCTGTGCTCAGCGCCACTACGCGCATTACCGTCCGCCCATCACCGTCCAGCCCGCGTAAACCCAACTCCTCCGCGGACACCGCCTCCAGCTCGCCTGTCTCATTGCTCAGCACGTGCAGCACGCCCTGCACAGATGCAGCCTCGACGCGGCGGCCGTCGGCGGTGGCGCGGCGCTGCGCGGCGGGCAGGTCCATCGCGTACTCCCCCAACTGGCACTGCAGCCCCACGACCACAGAGCCCTCGAAGAAGTAGGGTGCGTACGGCCGCACCGCGCCGCAGGGTCCGCCATACATTCCTCGCCACGTCACTCAACAGACCACAGAAGCAATGAACGTCTACTACGTGATAGATGACGTGGACGGCATGCTCGCCACGTCACTCAACAGAAGCGCTGAATGATTCACACGAGGTAGATGTCGACGAGCAAATATTGCTTGCCACGTCACTCCACAGAATGAATGAATGTCTCAAACGTGGTAGACGAGTAGATGACGTAGCGAGCATGCGTTTAGTAGATGACATGGGTAGATGAGGTGGGTGTGATGTGCTCACCTGGCCGGCGTCCGGCGCGGCCGTGAGTGCCTCACCCAGCAGGTCCATCCACGGTATGCGCTCGATGTCGTCCCAGTCCGGGCAGTAGGGTGGCCGCCACGCCCCCGGCCGCGCGGCCAGCCCGCCCCAGGCCGCCCCGGTCCCCGCCCGTGCGGGAAGGCCTAGCTCGCTGCGGGAGGGGAGCGGGAACGAATCCTCCACGCCGGGGCTGGGGCGCAGGGAGTGGGGCGGCGCGTTGTGTGATAACGACATAATGTCCGGCTCTGACATTGGTGACGGCGGTGTCCCTGCTCCTCCCCCTCCCCCTCCTCCCCCTCCTCCCCCTCCTCCTCCCCCTCCACCCCCTCCATCTCTTCCTCCTCCTCCTCCCCCTCTGCCTCCCCCTCCTCCCCCTCCTCCTCCTCCTCCTCCCCCTCCTCCTCCTCCTCCCACCGCCCCGCCCCCGCCCCCGCCCCAGTCGGCCTGCTCCCCCAAGCCCAACCACGTGGGCCACATGCTGACCTCGTCAGAGTCGTAGTCGTCTGACCCTGACCCGCCCGTGGAGTAGGGAACGCACTAGATGAAGGTTTAGGGTTTAGGGTTGAGGGTTTAGGGTTAGGGTTTCGCATTGCGTCCAAGGCAAGGCACTCCAACGAGGTGTTATTCCAGAGGTGCCCCCGCACCATGGGAGCCGTGAAGAAGCGTTTGGAGTGCTCCGGCTGCACGGAGGTCCCCGCGCGCCTGTGTGAGTTGGATTCCTGCTCGATGCGGATGGACGTTGCGAGCTGCGCCTGCGGGGCGGGGGCGGTGAATCGGTCGGAGGCCAGGGTCTGGCTGCTGGGCAACTCGCTGGAGCACTCCGCGACGCGCAGCCACGCATCCCCGGCCATCTGCGGGCGGGCGCCCTTGCATTCATCGCGTGCGCGGGACGCGGCTCGGTTGTTGAGGTCCTTGATGTAGCGGCGGAAGTTGAACTTGTAAGCAAAGCTTGAAAGCGCTTCATCACATTTCAGCTTCAAGCGTTGTTACCAAACGCGGTCATCCCAGGGTCAGCGCGGGGTCTACCTGGGGTGAACCTGCACCGCCGTACCTTGATGAGCTGGCCCAGCGGGGTGCCCCCGTGCGAGACGCTCGAGGAGGGCGCATCCCCGTGATGGAGCGGGTCACTGGATCCCTGCGTGACGAAGGGCCAGGGCACAAATGCTTGCCACGTCAAAAGATGGTGTTAAACGTGTGAGGAGGCACCAGGCTCCCGCCTTGGCCTCCGTGCTCACGATACGAGGGTCGAAAAGGTGGTGGAGGCGCGGCATGCATCGCGCATGATTGACTCAGTCAGCCCTTCGCCCTACTTGCTCGGCGAACCACTTGTCCAACTCTGTCCTCATCGCGCGCCAGCGCGCGGCCGGATCGTCATCTTGGTTGAAGTGGACGCCCGAGCCTCCGCCACCGCCGCCGCCTCGACCGCCGCCACCGCCACCTCCAACTCCGCCCACCCCCCCCCCGACCCCGCCGCTGCCAATGCCCCTGTCGCCGCCGCCGCCGCTGCCCCGCCCCTCACTCTTCCCGCTGCCGCCGCCGCCGCCCCCATGCCCCGCTTGCATCCGCTCCTCACATTCCCGTGCCCGCCGCTTGCGCAGGTTCTCGCGCCGAGCCTGCGGTATCAAAACCACACCTCGAATGCGTGTCAGAAATGACGAAAGACAACAACACAACGACAGCGACAGCGAATGGGAAAGGGGATGGCTTAAGGTTGGTTTCTACTGCTGAATACCTTCACGGTGCATTTGGCATTCTTGGTCGGTGGGACAGTTCCATGTGCTGCCGCTACCGCGTGCGTCGCGCGCTTGTGGAGGGCAACATCATGCGCGCGCGTCCCATTTCCCGTCCCTAGGGGCGCCTGCGCGCGACGGCTACAATGCAAGCTGTCGGAGCGCGCGCGACGAGTGGTTTTGAACCTTGGGGCAGTTCGTCGTCTCTCGTAACGTTTTTTTCTCGTTCAACTCGTCCAAAAAGTAAAAGGAGGCAGATGGGCGGGGGTGAGATGGGGAGGGGGTGAGATGGGCGGGGACAGAATGGGTGAGGGTCGGGAGCGACACCGTGCCCTGTCGCAAGTGTGGATGGACGCGCCGGCTCGCGGCGCGGTGGAGGATCGGACGACAACGGAACGCACGAGCCGCCGCGCCCGCTGTTCGTGCGGGGAACAGAAAAACAACGATGGCTCAACAACAACGACGCTCAATGCAACAACGATGGGATGGAGGGTGGAGATGGGTGTCGCGTGGGCCCGGGCGGGAACGCACCGCGAGGCACTCCGCGCAGCATGCCTGCCCCGGGTTGAAGAACGTCAACAGGCGGTTTCGCTTACACAGCTGTGTAAACACGCACGAGTCAGTCAGTCGGCTGCGGAGGGCGCGGGCGCCCGCCCCGAGCTGTGGGAGCACGCTTCATACCATCATGCAGTCAAGAAAATGTGAAGAGATGGGCTGCGTTTCTCTGGCCACCCACCTTGCAGTGCGAGGTATCCTCATCGGACATGGTTCGCGACGCGCTGTGCCGGCCACCCTCACACGCCGCCGCCCGCCGCCGTCGTGTGTGGCATGGAGTGACGAAACATGCGAGTGAGTCATACTCGAGGCGGCGGACCGTTTATACGTGTACATTACGACGCTTACGATTGGTCGGTCAGTTGGTTGCTCAGCCAGTCAGCGATCTTGAGATCGCACGTGTCAGTCGAGTGCGATCAAATTCGTACCCCCCCTTCTGCATAATTCATAAATGAACCCCCTCTCGCGACAACTTTGGCTATGGAGTACCTGGTATCGGCGCAACTCGCTGCGCCGCGCCGCCGGCGCGGCGGGCGCCGCGTGCCGCGCTGCGCCTGCCGCTAGCATTTCCGGCGGTGGTCCCATGTGAGAGTCTTGAACGACTGCTAGTGTCACACTGGCTGAGACAGTCACGAAGCCATACCAGTTATAAGCTTATGGTGTGGTGAATGGGGTTGGTTTACTGCTCGAGATGTGAGCGCCTCCTCTCCTCGAGGTCCCTCTCAGAGAGAGGGTCAGAGTTATGTATGAGTCCGTCTTGTATTTCAAATCTAACGATCACGACCCTAGTAAACTTCCCATTTAGACCCCATCGCAACAGGGAGCCCAATTGAAACGTCCATGACTTTGAGGCTCGATAAAATGTGTGTTTTAAAACGTGTATATCTTCACTGTCACAAAAAGAGTTTTGCTGCGAGCCGGTGTGAGAGTTTCAATGTATGTATCTTCATTTGTATCGAACAAAAAGCTGCTGCTAGCTACTGTAGCGATAGCGCTCTATTGGAAAGTGCAATTCATCTTAAGAGAAGGCATGTAGCTTGACCGCCGACACGCTTACATGAACTGGCCTTCGATCATGGACTTGACCTCCTTCATTTTCTCGATCACCGCAGGCTGCAACAGGTCTGCCGCCTGGTCCCGGATCGGCACCGGCGTGGTCGTGTCCAAATACTTGGGGCCCATCGCCAGGGACTGATTGCTGGTGCTCGCCACGTCATGAAGCGCATATAGAAGTATGACAAAGTGCGTGAAACCACTCAGACACTTAGCAACAAGGAGTATTAAGTCGTCCAAATGGAGCGTTCTGATTGGTCGAGCGGGCACTGAGTCAGACTAAGTAGCACTAAGTCAGACTGCGTGTCCAAGTGGTCTGGCGCACTTTGTCATATCGTTTCTTCAGTTGAATGACATCCTATGACGTGGCGATCGCCATCCATCAGGCCCTACCCATCGCCCGCCCCTTCTGCGCCTCCCACGCCGTGAGCACCGCTTCGATGGTCTGCAGCAGCGTGGCGGGGAGGCAGAACAGCAGGTCCTCGCAGGAATGTCATCGAGAACGAGCACTGGAACCGAGTTTGGATTATGACTCAACTTCAGGGTGAAAGCTCATGCAGATGCCTTGCGGAGGAGGAGGAGGAGGAGGAGGAGGAGGAGGAGGAGGAGGAGGATGAGGATGAGGGGGAGATTCATCGTCGGTCGAGTGCGTGTTCTCAACAACCCCCGTCGTCTGTCGAGTGCTCGTTCTCAACAAACCCCATCGCCTGTCGAGTGCTTGTTCTCAACAACCCCCCTGCCTCGTCACCAATCTCCAGCTCCGGCCCGGGGGTGAACGCGTCCTCCAGCGCCTGCCGCACATCCTGCGGGTCCTCGATGGACAGGACCATCTTCAGGATGCGCACCTCCTTGCGGAAGGGTCATTGACAACAAGCACTCGACCGAGATCGACGCACGACTTACCTTCAGGGTGAATACTCAGACTTACGCGCGGGAGAGAAGGAGGAGATTCAACGTCGGTCGAGTGCTTGCTCTCAATAATCCCCTCATACAGACATGCGGAGCAGGTGGAGGAGGAGGAGGAGATTCGACGTCGGTCCAGGTGCCTATTTTCAATAACCCCCCTACCTTGGGCTGCTGGCGCCCCATGGTCTCCTTCATCTTGAAGTACAAGTGCGCCATGTCGTAGGGCCAGGTAAATAATCCTCACCCACGTCAAAAGGTGGAACAGTAAATCCAGAAACGAGGGTCTAAGACAAGAGCATCCTCCTCCTCCGCCTCGACCTCCTCCTCCTCCTCCTCCGTGGTGGATGATGTTGGTTAGATAGTGGATGACGTGGCAAGCACCGATACACTACGTGTCCTACGGAGTTTTTCATGTACCCCAAATGGCGGTCAACGCAACTCAAATTTGAGTTCTCGAGTAAATAGACCGTCAGATTTCCCACACAATGGTACAATATGGGATTCGACCGTCTATTACTCAAGAATTGGCGACCGCCATTTGGGGTACATGAAAAAACTCCGTAGTCCGCACCATGACGTCCTTGACCTCCTCCTCCACGTACGCAGACTCCTTCACGGACATGTACGCCTTGGCCGCCGTCAGCACCACCTTGTAGGGCCCGGCAGAAAATTACTATGACATTTCAAGACAAGCCCACGTTCTTAAATATATTTGTCTTGGGTAATGAAGCTGCCTTCCTGATATTCGACCGTCAAACCACCCGTGTGAAGGACGTGATTTGGGTGCCGCACGGATTTTCGGCCGCCGAATAACCCAAGACAAATATATTTCAAAACGTTGGCTTGTCTTTGAATGTCATATAAACATTGGATGGTTGTGGCAACTGTGTGCAACTCAAGAACAAGTGCTGGCAAATGTTGACGGCCGTTTTCAGCGATTTCTACCAAGCTAGGGCCGAGGAGGTTGACCCCAAGCTGTCCCCATGTTCTGACCGCGCCTGGTTTCAACGCTTGAAGCTGCCATATGGTGAAGCGCTTTCAAACTTTGCTTTCAAATTCAACTGGCACTTCTGTACCCAGCCCTACCAGAGTTCATTCTAAGCTGCGCATGGTTTGCTTGAAACATCAGGCGGTTGGCGTCCAACTCAAGAAACGAGGGTTGGCAAATGGGTTGAAGGACGTTTTGAGCGATTTCTGACGGGCCGTACCAGAGCGGGGTCCATCCTGCCGTCCATCGCCATCTGGTCGATCTTCTTATTCATGTCCTCCAGCGTATCAACCCCCGTGTAGCGCCGCAAATTGAAAATGAAAGCAAAGCTTGAAAGCGGTTCATCGTATTTTAGCTTCAAGCGCTGACACCATGCGCGATCGACCCAGGGTCAACCAAGGATCAACCAAGGATCAACCTGGGGTCAAGATGCAACACCCTACCCCCAGCAACTCCTTGAAGTTCTCAGCCGCCGCGTCCAGCTGGTCCTGGTCCTTGGAATAAGCTCACACGGATACTGAGTAGCGACACTTAGACGGATATAGAGTATGGTCGACCAGATAACGCGTAGGGTCAAACAGCTAACAAGGAGAGACAAGACGGACAAAAAGCAGGGTCATATAATGTGGATGGTCAGACGGGTGGGTTAAAAGCAGGGTCATATAATGAGGATTGTGAGACGGATATTGAGTGGGTCAGACGGATAACGAGCAGGTGCAGACGGGCAATGGAAAAGGGTCAGGCGGATGACGCTAGCGACTTCGGAGGCACCCTGCCTATACTTGTCGCCCCTAAACTAGCCTACTAAGCACTAACCCCTAAACTAGCTTAAACTAGCTGAGTTTAAGCCCCCCTAATTGACTAACCCACTGTAGTCCCCCATACTAAGACACTAAGCCACTAACCACTAGCCCCTATATTAGCTTATATTAGCTTAGTTTAAACCCCCCATCGCCAGCACTAAATTAGTTTGACAAGCATAGCCCTGCCTTGGTAGCGTCGTCGTACGCCTCGACGAGGGCCATGACTTGGCTGGCGAGGTAGGACAGCGGGCCGCTGGCCAGGGGCTCACACTCCTCCACTTTTCGACGTGACGTAATCACTTTTTGAGGGACGCCTTGGGTACTTTCAGTGGACATCAGTGTCGAGTACGGCTCAGGTTGAGCTGGAAAGCGGGTGAGTGGAAGGCCCTGCCGCTGGCCTCCATTATCGCATTCTGAAGCGCCTCCGCCGTGTAGCGGCGCACGTTGAAATTGAAAGCAACGTTTGAAAGCGATTCATCACATTTCAGTTTCAAGCGCTGAAAGCAGGTGCGCTTTCAACTCGGGTTTTGATGCTGTCAGCCTGCACCGCCCCACCGCCGCTTGCGCCGCCACCTCGTCCTCCTCCCTGTAGCGGCACGAGTGGAAACGGACAGCAAAGTTTGAAAGCGGTCCATCATAACTTAGCTCCTAGCGCTGAAATCAATCGCAATCAACCTGGGGTCAACCTGGGGTCAATTTGGGGTCAACCCCGGGTCAACCTGGGGTGTGCCTGGGGTCATTCTGGTGTCAACCTGCATCACCCTATAAAACCCTAGACCCTAAACCCTAAACCCTAAACGCTCATCCCTAAACCCTAAACCCTAAACCCCACCTCGGTGTAGTCGTCCTCGTCTTCCACCAGCTCCGTCGGCGTGTTGTCCTTGCTGTTGTACAACATCACGTGCCCGCCTTGCAGGGCCTGAGTGATAATGCCTGCCACGTCATCCCCCACATTGTATGCCCTCGTTTCTAGAGTCAAATGGAAACACATGACGTGGCAAGCATAGGGCCTGATAGAGAATGCATGCCACGTCATCATCCACATTATTACCCCTCGTTTCCAGAGCTAAATGGAATCCAATGAGGTGGCAAGCATTATCTGTCAAGCCCTTAATGCCTCCCACGTCATTCCCCACATTGTAGACCCTCGTTTTTCTAATCAAATGGAATCCTATGACGTGGCGAGCATTTCTGGTAGGCCCTACCGCCCTGGTTCGCCCGCGCCCCCCCGGCCTTCTTCGGCCTGGTCGACCCCTTCTTGCTATAGCGGCGCAAGTTGAAACTGAAACCAATGTCTGAAGGTGGTTCATCATATCTAAGCCTCAAGCGCTGACACCAAGCGCCGTCAAATTGTGGTCAAGTTGAGGTCAACCTGCACCGCCCTACCTTGCCCACGGCTGCCGCCTCCGCCTTCGCCACCGCTGCCGCCTGCCGCATCGCCTCCACCGGCGTTGACAAAACAGCCGCCTCCAGCTTGTATCTTATATAACTGAAGAACTCCTCATTGAACTCGTCCCGCCGAGTGGTGACCATCCCTTCCCATAAATCTTCGTCCTTAGCGTAGGGACCGATGGATAGTGCTCACTACGTCATCAGATACAATTGTACTCAAGACATGAGGGTTCAAAATGTGTTTCAGAATGTGTTTGATGACGTGGCGAGCACAATCCATCGGCTCTCAGGTATCCATATAATGGTATCCGATGATGTGGCGAGCTCTATCCATCAGTCCCCACCTTCCCCTGCATCTCCTCCAGCAGACTGGCGTGCCCCAGGACACGTTTGGACGTCTCCTTCAGCACCCGCAGTCAGGGACTTACACTCGTCCACTTCTCATCTCAACTTGAGCCGTTTTTTTGTCACTGAACCACTGAAACCACCCAGCGTGTCCCTCAAAAGGTGCTCACGTTGAGCCGAAAAGTGGACGAGTGTAAGCCCGTGCCCGCAGCAGCCGCGACAGGCGCAGCATCTCCTCGGGGTCCTCTTCGTTTGTGGCTCGGTCCTTCAGGCGCGCGAAGAACCCAGGCGCGAGGGTGGACCATTGCTCGGATGACGCCAGGAGGCCCGCGCAGCAGGGGCTTGGACTTGTCCACTTTTCGGCTCAACGTAAGCACCGTTTGTGGAATCAGCTGGGTGATTTCTGTGTCTCGGTGACCAAAGACGTCTCAGGTTGATGTGAAAAGTGTGACGAGTGTAAGCTCCTGCCACCCAGTCAGCCTCCTCACGGTTCTGGAAGATCCTCGCGAGGTTATCGTACATTCTAGGGGATTGACTGTACGGGTCGGAACCGTCGTCGTCGGCGGCGGCGGCGTGGTGGGCGGCGACGGCGGCGTCAGCTTCGTCGTCGGTGGCGGCGGGAGCGGGAGCCTCGATTTCGGTGGCGACGGCGGCGGCGACGAGCGCGTCGGCAGCTTCGATGTCGTCGGCGGGGGTGGGGAAAGATTCGAGGGCAGAGGCGAGATTGGGGGCGGGGGCGATGGTGGGCTCGGCGGCGGCGGGGGCTTCAGCGGGCGCGGTGGCATCGGCGTCCTTCTTGGCGCGAGTCGCGACGGCGCCGCCGCGGATGGAAGGGGACGAGAGGCTCAACCGTGCGCTTCCGCCGGCGCGGCCGCGAGATGCGGCGGCGGCGCCGGTGGGGTGCCGTCGGAGCGCCGCGCGATGTGTACACGCGGTGGCCCCGACGGTGACGGAGGCGGCTTGGAGCAGAGCCATCGCGGCAGGCGGCGCGATACGAGAAGGGCGTTTGGAGGAGGAGTATCAGTATGTCGGCGTAAACAGCGCACGCGCGTCAGCTTCTGTTGCGTGCCGGCGTCTGCGATGAAGATGACGCGTCACTGGAGGTCGGTCGCCCCACGCCACGTCACACCAAGGCGGACGGACCGAGCCCAACTCGGCGCCAAAACTCGGCAGTCAAAATTGCCCCTTCACTCGCAACGTGCCGCCGCCCCGCGACCGAAGAAGGACACCGGTCAACCCTTCCAGCAACGTTCCGGCAACGTTGTCTCCCCCCGAGACGGCGCGCACCGCTGAGACGGCGTCCCGTCCGTCACCCAGCGGCCTTACTCGTTTCGCTGAAGCGGTCAGCCATAATTTAGTCCGTTTCGTGACGGCACGCTAGCGCCATGGCGATGACGCGCGCGCTGCGCGGTCAGGGCAACGAGGACTGTTTGAAGGACCTCATGAACCGGGAGGACCGGTATCAGGATGGGTTCAATGAGCGCGCGGCGCACCCGCCGCGCGCGCCTCCAGCCTGCAGCCCCTCCCCGGTAGGCCATCATACGTATCTTTTACACAGTCTTCCTCTTGCTTTTGAGAACCAGCAAGGCCACATTTTTGTGGCCTTGCTGACCCCCAGAACTGCCAGACTGTGTCACGATAAGGAGAATAGGAACTCGGGACCCGCAGTTTCGAGGCCGAAACCGCGTCGTTTGGACGCGCCCTTTTGGCCCATACATATAACTCAAGAAATAGACAGGACGACGCGCCGA
>Ga0307489_10002709_pt1 | contig 11847 bp, 8 predicted proteins | sample SB12metaG_FD_202247 | JGI IMG/M metagenome (GOLD analysis project Ga0307489, IMG submission 202247) | Sea-ice brine microbial communities from Beaufort Sea near Barrow, Alaska, United States - SB 1.2 | ecosystem: Environmental > Aquatic > Marine > Coastal | place: USA: Alaska | collected 2017-05-06
AAAGTACCTTTTGAGTTTGGTTTTATTGCTCATTCTGACGGCGACGTTGCTATTCATGCTTTATGTGATGCTATTTTAGGAGCATTAGCGCTAGGTGATATTGGCAATCATTTTCCTGATACGGATGCTAGGTATGAAAATATTTCTAGCCGAGTATTATTAAAACATGTCGTCAGTCTAATGACAGCCAAAGACTACGAAATTGGTAACGTAGATATAACGATAGTCGCGCAAGCACCCAAAATCGCACCATATTTATTAGCTATGCGGACTTGTTTAGCACAAGGTTTACTCTGTGAAGTTGATCAGGTTAATGTCAAAGCAACCACGACAGAGAAACTAGGCTACACCGGACGAAAAGAAGGTGTGGCAGTACATTGTGTTACTTTATTAAGACCAGCCATAATTTCATTTAATTAAACTCCATTAACACCTAAAGGTTAATAACAGATGTTACCAACACTTGCTTATTTATATGGCAAACCTAAGTCTACCGGCCTATTACGTTCTAGCATGGCAGATTTTAAAGTTTTTGAACAACTTCCTTTTGAACCCTGTTTAGAAGGTGAACATCTATTAATACATATAAGAAAAACAGGTAAAAACACCTTAGACATTGCACATGCTTTAGCTAAATACTTTAATGTTAAAGATAAGCTTGTCTCTTATGCTGGTCTAAAAGATCGTTTTGCGATAACGGAGCAATGGTTTGGTGTTCATTTGCCAGGTAAAAATGAATATGATCTTAGTGATATGAAGATCGAAGGTGTTGAAGTGTTATCTTATGCTAGGCACAATAAAAAGCTGCGTATTGGAGCATTAACAGGCAATAAATTTGAATTGACGCTTCGTGAAGTCACTAATATTGATGCTTTGCAACAAGCGTGGTTAAAAATAATAGCCAATGGTGTGCCAAACTACTTTGGTGAACAACGTTTTGGCATTGATGGTGGCAATATTGATAAAGCGATAAAGTTATTTATAGGTAAAATGAAGGTAAAAGATAAAAAAAAGCGAGGCTTTTATTTATCAGCAGCCAGATCATACTTGTTCAATGATATCGTCAGTAAACGTATTAACCTCGATTACTTTAATACGTTATCTGTTGGTGATGTTTGCATGTTATCAGGCACACAGTCAGTGTTTTTAGCAAAGGATGTTGACCAAGTAATGCTGAATCGTTTAATAGACAAAGATATCGATATTACTGCGCCTCTATGGGGTGCAGGGGAATTAACCACCCAGGGTCAAACATTGCTCTTTGAGCAACAAATTGTTGCTAATCACGTCGAAATATCTAACGGGTTACCTAAGTTTGGTTTAAAACAAGAGCGCCGTCGTATACGTTTGAATTTATTATCGCCCTCTATTACTGTAAGTGAAAGTGTAAACAACAAAAACACGGTTGTTTTGACGTTTTTTTTACCCGCAGGTTGCTACGCAACAACAATATTAAGAGAGCTAATTGATTATAAAGATTTAACTTTACGTAGTTAAATTAACGATTAGCATTCTATAACTAATAGTAACAACTAAGACCTATAAATAAGAATATGAATATATTACTCAGTAATGACGACGGTGTGCATGCTTTAGGCATAAAAATATTACACCAAGAATTAATGAAAATTGGTAAAGTGACGGTTGTCGCCCCTGATCGAAATTGCAGTGGTGCAAGTAACTCTCTGACATTATTAAATCCTTTGCGTGCTCAAACCTTAGAGAATGGTTATATTTCTGTTAATGGTACACCTACTGATGCAGTTCATCTAGGCATCAGCCAGTTAATGCACCCTTTACCTGATTTAGTGGTGGCGGGTATTAATAAAGGCGCAAATCTTGGTGACGATACTTTGTATTCGGGTACAGTGGCTGCGGCTACTGAGGGACGGCACATGGGCATGCCTGCAGTTGCAGTGTCTTTGGTTGGAAAGCATGAACAACATTATCAAACGGCTGCTGTAGTAGCCGCAAAAATAATATCAAGACTTAAAGAGCATCCTTTGGCTGCTGATCAAATTTTAAATATAAATGTACCAGATATACCTTTAGATCAATTAAAAGGTGTTAAAGTAACTCGCTTAGGGCATCGACATCAAGCAGAAACCATGAAAAAGATGCAAGACCCATGGCATCGTGATATTTATTGGTATGGTACATTAGGATTAGAGCAAGATGGTGGTGAAGGCACTGATTTTCATGCTGTTGCTAACGGTTATGCCTCTATTACGCCATTAACGGTTGATATGACTGCCCATAAAAGTTTATCGACAATGTCGGATTGGCTAGAAGATCTTTTATTATGAAACCCACACCAGAAAAATAACGAATAACTACAGTAGAAAAGAGCAGTACTATGAATGTAAAAACAGCTAAGAGTATTGGTGGGAAGTCTACCCGTAGTGGCGAAATTTTAACACAACAACTTCATGCTCAAGGTATAAGTAATTCGCATGTGTTGCAAGCGATAGCAAAAACGCCAAGACATATTTTTGTACCTGAAATACTTGCGCACAAAGCTTATGATAATACCGCTTTACCTATTGGCCAGGGGCAAACTATCTCTCAACCTTACATAGTCGCTAAAATGTCTGAATTGTTATTAGCTGAAGGTGTTCCTGATAATATTTTAGAAATTGGTACGGGCTCTGGTTACCAAACAGCCATATTAGCCCAGTTAACTTCAACAGTATTTTCTGTTGAGCGAATTAAAGCCCTGCAGTGGCAAGCAAAACGTCGATTGAAATCGATGGACTTACATAATATTTCAATGAAACACGGTGATGGTTGGCAGGGATGGGCAAGTAAAGCCCCATTTCATGCCATTATAGTTACCGCAGCACCGTCAAGTGTGCCTCAAGCACTATTAGAGCAATTAGTGGAGGGTGGTCGTTTAATTATTCCTGTTGGTGATGATAAACAAATATTGAAAGTGATCACTCGTACAGGTAACGGTTTTAATGAACAACAGATTGAAGCTGTTCGTTTTGTTCCTCTAGTGCCTGGAGAATTATTATGAAATTTATTCAGGACATAATTTTACCTAATATAACTTTTTTTGAGTAATAACTGTGAAAATATTTTCAGCACTCTATCAATGGACCCTTTGCTGGGCCGAACATAAATTTGCGCCCCACATTTTAGCTATTTTAACGTTTGCTGAGTCGGTTTTTTTCCCCATCCCTCCAGATGTTTTATTAGCACCTATGGTAATAGCTAAGCCAAAAAACGCATGGAAATTAGCAAGTTTAACTACCATAGCATCGGTTATTGGTGGTGTTGTTGGCTATTCATTAGGTTATTTAATGTTTGAACCATGGATTGAGCCTATTATTATTGAGTTTGGTTACCAAACGAGATTCGATAAAATTATGTTATGGTTTTCTGAATGGGGTGTTTGGGTGGTTTTTCTTGCGGGGTTCTCGCCAATTCCTTATAAATTATTTACTGTCAGTGCTGGTTTTTTGCAAATGGCATTTTTACCCTTTTTATTTGTTTCAGCAATAGGTAGGGGTATGAGGTTTTTCTTAGTTGCAGGACTTATTAAATGGGGCGGTGCGCCAATGGAGAAAAAATTAAGGCAATACATAGATATTTTAGGTTGGGGTATAGTTGGACTTATCATCATCGTTTACTTGTTTAATCGTTAACATCATTGGAAGATTCTATAATAAACGTTACTTATAACTTAGTAACGTTTACCTGTTAAGATTGATTATCATTAGTAAACTTGCCCTGAGTATTTAACATTCATCACCATAAAGGTTATACAGCAATAGTAATGAAAGCCATAATAAAAAAAATCTGCTTTAATTGGTTGTCATTGGTAACAGTGGTAATGCTGGTGCTAGGGTGCTCAAGTAGAGATACTCCTGCCCCTGTCGCGACTTCTTATGGTTATATAGCACTTAAAGATAGAGTTAAAAATAACATTAACTCTTCTTACTACACTGTAAAAAAAGGCGAAACACTCTATTCAATATCTTGGCGGGCAAATTCAGATATAAGGAGTATAGCTAAACTAAATAAACTTTCGACACCTTATAATATTTTCCCTGGACAAAAATTAATTGTATCAAAGAAAAACAGCTCTAATCCCTCGCAACCTTTAACCAGTAATAGATTCGCTAAACAATCAAATAAAAACTTTACTAATAACAAGCAAAAGCCTGTTAAAAAAATTGTTGCGCCAAATAAAAAGCAGGAGTATGGTAAAAATGTAAGGAATATTAAAGTAAGTGAAAATGTTATTTCGCAAGGTCCAACCTTCTCAAAAAAAATTAGAGAATGGCAATGGCCAGCCAGTGGAAAAGTGATAGCTAGATTTTCTACAGCACAGCAAGGTAACAAAGGCATTAATATCGCAGGTCGCCGCGGTGACAAAGTCAAAGCTGCTGCTAAGGGCAAAGTAGTTTATGCGGGAAGTGCATTAAGAGGATACGGACAATTAGTTATTGTTAAACACAATGATGATTATCTTAGCGCTTATGCACATAACGATAAAATATTAGTCAAAGAAAAGCAGCAAGTCAATGCGGGTGATGTTATTGCTAAAATGGGAGATACAGGTGAGCAAAGAGTGATGCTTCATTTTGAAGTCCGCTTTCGTGGTAAATCTGTGAATCCTATGAAATATTTACCGAAAAAATAAAACTTATAAGTACTACTATGGAGTTCAGTAAAATTAATACAATTAATAGATTAGTCTTTTATGGCTTAACTATTTTATAGGGAGATACAATATGGGCGTAGTAACCAAAGAAAAAATAAAAGTAAAAACAAAAACAACAGTCAATGGAGTGATAAAAAAAACTAAGGATGGAGTTTCTTCGTCAAGCATAGACCCAACACAATTATATTTAGCTGAAATTGGTTCTTCTCCGCTATTAACAGCAGAAGAAGAAGTCTATTTTTCTCGCCTTTCACTTAAAGGTGATGAACCCTCACGAAAACGTATGATTGAAAGTAACCTACGTTTAGTTGTCAAAATTGCCCGTCGATATAATAACCGTGGCCTACCAATATTAGATTTAATCGAAGAAGGTAACTTAGGATTAATTCGAGCGGTCGAAAAATTTGATCCTGAGCGAGGATTTAGATTTTCAACGTATGCCACATGGTGGATTCGTCAAACAATTGAACGTGCGATTATGAATCAAACACGAACTATTCGTCTTCCTATACATGTAGTAAAAGAACTTAATATTTACTTACGCACCTCAAAAGCTTTAGTGCAAAAGTTAGATCATGAACCAACCGCGGAAGATATTGCTGCAGCTTTGGATAAACCCGTTGCTGATGTGACAAAGATTCTTAAATTGAACGAGCGTATCACCTCAGTTGATACGCCATTTGGTGGTGATTCAGATAAAGTGTTACTCGATGTTATACCTGATCAAAAAAGTAAAGGACCCGAAGGTGACTTACAAGCACAAGACATGAGTAATAATATTATTCGCTGGTTAAATGAACTTAATATTAAGCAACGAGAAGTTTTAGCGAGACGCTTTGGCTTAATGGGCTATGAAGCTGCAACATTAGAAGACGTTGGTAGTGAAATTGGGCTAACACGAGAACGTGTTCGCCAAATTCAAGTAGAAGGTTTGAAACGTTTAAGAGATATTTTAAGTCAACAAGATTTGTCGATTGAAACGATTTTTCAAGTCTAAATAAATTTACTTGGTATTTGTATAACGTTTGATATTTTTCACTCAGTTAAAACCAGCATTTTGCTGGTTTTTTATTTCATGGTGGGGACAGTCTTCAACGATATGAAGGATAAAACAGCGTTGTCAGTTTTTTATAGTTTATCTTTGAGTTGAAATAATAGTTCTAATGCTTGTCTAGGACTTAATTCGTCAACATCTGTTGCTTGTAAAATATCAACAATGGGATTACCTTGTTCAATTAATGACAATTGTTCAAAAGCATCGCTATCACTCGGTAGAACCGAAGGTAATTGGTTATTTTCTAATTCAATTAACCGCTGTTTAGCCCTTTTGATAACCACTTTAGGTACTCCTGCTAACTGCGCAACTTGTAAACCAAAACTTTTACTGGCTGCACCTTCTTTAACTGTATGCATGAAAATAATTTTATCGTTATGCTCAACTGCATCTAGGTGCACATTAGCAACCAGATCAATCTGCTCAGCTAATGTCGTTAACTCAAAATAGTGGCTGGCAAATAAAGTAAACGCTTTTGTTTTTAGGGCTAACATTTCCGCACATGCCCAAGCCAAAGATAAACCGTCATAGGTACTAGTACCTCTCCCTATTTCATCAAGTAGTACCAAGCTTTTATTTGTTGCATTATGCAAGATGTTAGCGGTTTCGGTCATCTCTACCATAAAGGTAGAGCGACCACTAGCAAGATCGTCTGACGCGCCGATACGAGTAAAAATTCTATCGACTATGCCAATTTTGGCAGCACTTGCAGGTACAAAACAGCCAATATGTGCCAATAATACAATTAGTGCCGTTTGGCGCATATAGGTTGATTTACCCCCCATATTTGGCCCTGTGATGATCAACATTTTCCGGTGAGTATTTAAGACAACAGGATTTGCTATAAAAGTATCTGCGGTCATTTTTTCAACAACAGGATGACGACCGGCATCAATACTTATTCCTGGCTCATTAAATAAGTCTGGCTTGGTATAATTGAGTGTTTCGCTTCGTTCTGCAAAGGTATTAAGTACGTCAAGCTCTGAAATCGCTTGTGATAGTTTTTGTAGGCATTCTAACTCAGGTAATACTTGATCAAAAAGTTGTTCATAGAGACGCTTTTCCAGTGCTAAAAATTTACTTTGAGCGCTTAATACTGTTACTTCATGTTGTTTTAATTCTTCAGTAATAAAACGTTCATTATTTTTTAAGGTTTGACGGCGAATATAATCATCAGGGACATCGTTAGCAGCACCTCTGCTAATTTCAATAAAAAAGCCATGAACTTTGTTATAACCAACTTTTAATGATTGAATTCCCGTACGTTTTTTTTCCTTTTCTTCAAGTTGGGCTAGAAAATCGGTAGCACCATCACTTAAATCTCTCAGCACATCTAGTTCTTGATGATAACCCGGTGCAATAACTCCACCGTCGCGAATGAGTACCGGAGGATTGTCTACAATGGCTTTTTCTAACAATAACTGAAGACTAGGAACTGGCTTGGTATGACTTGCTAGTGTATGCAAATAGCCAGAGGAATATTGTTTTAGAAGGTTTTGAAATTCAGGAAGTTGCTGAAGAGCATTACGTAATCTAGCAAAATCTCTGGGTCGAGCTGATCGGAGTGCAATCCGCGAGACTATGCGCTCAATATCACCTAAATTTCTAAGTAAGGAGAATAAATCAAGATGCAGATCCGCCGTTAAGATATCATCAATAGCGTTATGTCTATTGGTTAAAACAGATATATCCCTTAATGGAAAGTGGATCCAACGCTTTAATAATCGTGAACCCATAGGAGTCGCTGACTTATCTAATATCGCTGATAGTGTATTTTCAGTACTACCGTGTAAATTGACGGTTAATTCTAAATTTCTTCGGGTTGCTGCATCTAAAATAACACCTGTTGCTGATGATTCATAAAGTATGCTTCTAATATGAGGTAACGCACTGCGTTGGCATTCTTTAACGTATTGAAATAAACAACCGGCTGAAGCTAAACCTAAGGGTTTATTATTCACACCAAATCCTGATAACTCTTTAGTATCGAATTGTTGATTGAGTAGACTTTTTGCTGTGTCTAAATCAAATTCCCAGTCAGATCGACGACGTAAGCCTTTATAACCTTTAATTAATTCAAAATGTTTAAATGACTCAGGATATAATAGCTCAGCAGGTGTTAAGCGCTGTAACTCCGCTAATAGTTGCTCTTCAGTTTGTGGTTCGGTTAAGACAAACCGACCACTAGTTATATCTAGATAGGCTAAACCAAAGCCTTTACTCTTATGGTTATCGGGGACTGAAAAAATAGCGACAATTAAATTATCCTGCCTATCAATTAATAATGCCTCATCACTTATAGTACCAGGTGTGACCACACGAACCACTTTTCGCTCAACCGGGCCTTTACTTGTAGCAGGGTCGCCTATTTGCTCGCATATCGCGACAGACTCTCCCAGCTTGACTAGCTTAGCTAAATAAGTATCAATCGAATGATAAGGTACACCTGCCATAGGAATAGCATTACCCCCTGTTTTACCACGAGCCGTCAATGAAATATCGAGTAATTCAGCTGCTTTTCTAGCATCATCAAAGAATAACTCATAAAAATCACCCATCCGATAGAAAATAAGAATATTAGGGAATTCTGCTTTGATTGTTAAATACTGACGCATCATAGGGGTATGAGAGGAAATATCTTGTGTGGCAGTTGTCATTAAAATGCTGTAGCTCATCGAGTAAATAAATATTGATTAATGCAGAGTATGCCATAAACAATTTATATAGTTATTATTTTTTTAAGTTAACAAATGAGATCAATAGTTAACTTTACATTACAGTAAAAGGTAAAAAAATCATAAAGTAACTTTTTTACTGAAAATTTTATAAAGTTACATTAGCTTATATTTTATAATTATATCAACAGATTAAAAGTATCGGTTGCTTCTATTTTTCAGGGTAAAAAAAATAATTATAAAAAACCTTGATACTGTACGGTCATACAGTATACTTGTTTCATTAAAACGAACTTCCAGAAATTATCAGCGGAGCAAAAAAATGAAAGATGACAAAGAAAAAGCATTAGCGGCAGCCCTAGGTCAAATCGAAAGACAGTTTGGTAAAGGGTCAATAATGAAGCTTGGCGATAACACTACAATGGATGTTGAAACAATCTCTACTGGTTCATTGGGATTAGATATTGCACTAGGTGCTGGTGGTTTACCTTTAGGTCGTGTTGTTGAAATTTATGGCCCAGAATCAAGTGGTAAGACTACTTTGACGTTAGAAGTTATTGCTGAAGCACAGCGTTGTGGCAAAGTTTGTGCCTTTATAGATGCCGAGCACGCACTTGATCCAGTTTATGCTGAAAAGTTAGGTGTTGACATCAATGAACTGTTAATTTCTCAACCGGATACCGGCGAGCAAGCACTAGAGATCGTCGACATGTTAACGCGTTCAGGTGCTATCGATGTTATTGTTGTCGACTCGGTTGCTGCACTTACCCCTAAGGCTGAAATTGAAGGTGATATGGGCGATTCTCATATGGGACTTCAAGCGCGTATGCTTTCTCAAGCTATGCGTAAGCTAACAGGCAACTTGAAAAGATCGAATACTATGTTAATTTTCATTAACCAAATTCGTATGAAAATTGGTGTTATGTTTGGTTCTCCTGAAACAACAACTGGCGGTAATGCATTAAAATTTTATGCATCAGTTCGTTTAGATATCCGTCGTATTGGCGCAGTAAAAAATGGTGATGAGATTGTTGGTAATGAAACACGCGTTAAAGTTGTTAAAAATAAAATTGCCCCTCCATTCAAACAAGCTGAATTCCAAATTCTTTATGGTGAAGGTATTAACAGCCTAGGTGAACTAATTGAATTAGGTGTGAAACACGGTTTTGTTGAAAAAGCTGGTGCTTGGTATAGCTGTAATGGTGAGCGTATTGGTCAAGGCAAAGCCAATGCCGCTAAATATTTAGAAGAGCATCCTGAAATGGCTAAAGATGTCGATACTAAATTACGACAAATGTTTTTAACAAAAGCTGTACCCGCTGAAGCCGAAACTAAATCTAAAGAAGCGGTAGCTGAATAAAAACCGAAAAATTAATGTATATAATTGAAAGCGATAACGAAGGTTATCGTTTTTTTTTGTAAAAATTGGAGCCTGACTTTAGATACAAAATTGAATAACTGCAATTTTAAATGTTTAGATTGAGACTATGAAAAATCATTATATTCCTATTATATAATGGTTAGTAAAACGGTTTCTTAAACTAGTGCCTGCAATCGATTAAAATATTTACTTATCAATATAGTTTTGGATCTTATATTACTGTTATTTTATGAGCAAAAAAAACAGCAAGTTAGATTACCGAGTATTAATAAATAGTACTGACGGTTTAACCTTAATGATTTTAATTAATTGTTGGTAATATTTAACTCGGGGTATATGTGTGTTTGATTTTTGTGGGTATGTCGAGCATATCCCTCAAAAAATAAACTTGGATTAATTAATAGTTATTGCATCACAGGTGATATCAACCCATCACGATAAAGCATTTTCATTATACCACCTTCAAAACCCTCGATACCCTGCCGCCCTCATCACCTAATACCACAGTACACAATTTTAAATAGCTTATTTTATCTGTTTATTGAGGATCGTTGAGACCAGGAAATCATGGAGATGAACTCCAATTAACCTGCGACAACTCGATAAATAGAGTATAGGACCATAGTCGTTATTTGTGGTTAAACCATTTTTCACCATCTAAAGTTAATATATCTCACGGGTGTAATATTCAGGTAATATGAATAATTAATGCAGCGATATATCATAATCTATATTGGATGCATGTATTTATTCAACAAACCTTCGCCATCTAGCATTGGGTACAATTAGCAGTATCGCGTTTGGTTAAATAACTGAGATAAGTTATTCCGATTTGAGAACTAGTGGGAGATTATATTTTTTATAATATTAATTTAGTTAAAGCATTCTGATAAAATTTACTATCTAGATTTTTAGCTAGATCACTAAGAATCTAAGTCATTAAATTTTTATGATTTTACAAAGGAAATTTTAAGTGGTGATTGTACGAAAAAAAATGTGATCTTTTTATTATCAGTGACGTATCAAATATTTGGTAGAAAATGTGAAGACATATATTAGGGTAATTAAATTAATTACACATTTTAAAGATCATTACTTACTAAAATTGCCATTATATGTATTACCAGCTCATTTAAAGTTAATGATTTGTAAAATAGAACGATATTTTGTTGAATATTGTTTTATTTACTTTAAATCAATAGATTTTAATTATTACTGAGAAAAAATATATGACTAGCAAAATGATTCAACTTAGAAATGTCATGCTTACTTTATTCACTAACATGATATTTCCACCTGCAATATACAATATTCGCAAGTTAGGTTAATAAGTTGTTAATATAAAAGAATATTTTAGATTAAAATCGTTTTATTTTACTTTTATCCTTTGGATCTTTATGGCTATTGTTTATAATATAATGACAATTATTCATTAATACTATTTGATTATTCACTAATATATTGCATTTCGATGTTCGGCATACAATGTACACATTAAGGATAATCTTTTGAATACTAGTATATCTTGTTACGTGCTGAAAGTGATGGATGCACTAATAATAAGCAAAATTTTTAAGGGAGTTTATAATGACAATAGTATATAAAACAAGAACACAGTTAGTAGTAGAAATACTTAGAGAAAAAATTATTAACGGTGATATTGTGGCTGGACAAGCATTACGTCAAGCCGCATTGGCTGATGAATTAAACGTAAGCCGTATACCTGTTCGTGAAGCTTTACTGCAATTAGAGGCTGAAGGTTTAGTTTCCTTTGAGCCACACCGAGGTGCTACTGCTACAGACTTAAACTCTGTTCAAGTTGATGAGTTATTCGAACTTCGTGCGATGTTAGAATGCGATTTATTAGCTTATTCTATCCCATTTATCACAGAGGAATCGTTTAAAGAAGCCTCTGAAACTCTGGAAAAGCTAAGTAAAACTATGATTCAAAACGATGGGATAACTAACTGGAGTAAATTAAACTCCACTTTTCATACTTGCTTATATTCTGGTGCATCAAGACCGCAAACTCAATACTTAGTCGACATCTTAAATAAAAATGCAG
>Ga0307489_10002710_pt1 | contig 11843 bp, 14 predicted proteins | sample SB12metaG_FD_202247 | JGI IMG/M metagenome (GOLD analysis project Ga0307489, IMG submission 202247) | Sea-ice brine microbial communities from Beaufort Sea near Barrow, Alaska, United States - SB 1.2 | ecosystem: Environmental > Aquatic > Marine > Coastal | place: USA: Alaska | collected...
GTTTTGTGGTAAGATCACCGAATACAGCTCACAGGCATTCCATCAGACAAGCGAATGCGGGTCAGATAGGATATGACACGACAATCATAAACGATTAGAGGACTTCGATTAGAGTATACGGCCTCACCATTTCTGAGTCTGAGCGTGGATCCGAACCCACGTCGCAGGGCCTGGCAGATATTGATTGTCGCCTCTTCGACACGCAATTTGAACCCTTGCTTCGCGAACTAAATTACATCCTAAGACGTGGCGAGCCACATCTGCCAGGTCCAACCTCGTCGACCGCATCTGCCAGCAAACCGCGAGCCATATCCACCAGCCCTACCGTGTTGTAACGCTGCAAGTTGAAATCGTAAGAAAGTTTGATAGTTCTTAAATTCCTCGTATATGGTTCCCAGCGATGAAACCAAGCGCGTGCAACGTGGAGTACATGATTGTGGCGTTAACCTGCACAGCCCTACCGCGTGAACCTCAGGCTCCGCCTCCAAATCAGCGTCGGCTGCCGCGGCCCAGGCGGCGGCAGAGACATCCACGTAGCAGAGCCTCTTTGAGGGGTGACGTCAGATGAGTGAGTTAGCAGACAGCAGCGCAGCTCCTATCTAGAAACAGGCTGTACTAGTACTATCGATATTACTTCAGCGACACAGCAGAAAAGCTTCAGCTCAACGTAAGCATCGTCGAGGTATTCGGTGTGGCAACATCAATGGTCAATGATCTCAGGGCCAAAACAGCCGATATTCAACCTGACAAGGTGAGGAGGTAAGGCCCTGCGAGGTAGGAGGACAACGGGCGGCGGCCGTCGGCGTCGTTGCAGCGCATGGGAGAGCCACCGCCCCCGCCCCCCCCGCCATCCTCGTCCTTCTCGGCAGGCCAGGCAGGTTTAACTCGTCGCGTCATAGGTTGAGTAGTTTCTTATCACTGATGAGTCGATGGAGGTCATCAGGTTTCAGTCTACGCGTCTGAGTCTTTCATAGGATGACGTTTAACTCGATGGACCGGGGTTCAGAATATTTTGAATGACGTGGCGGGCATCATCTGCCTTGTCCTATCTCCTCCGTGTCCGACGCGGCCGACTGGGCGGCGGAAGGGGTGACACCGAGCGTGTCGCACAGATTGCGATTATCGCCGTTGCCGCCATCACTGCTGTCGTCGCTGCTGAACTCGTCGTGCCCGTGTTGTAGCGGCGCCAGTTAAACTTGAAAGCAAGTATTGGACCCGGTCTCTCATATTATAGTTTTCAGCTCAGATCCAGGCGGTTTCAACGTGGATTTCATTGGGTCAACCAGCAGCGCCCGACCGTGGTGGTGGTGGTGATCGCCGTCATCCTGCGTGGACGGCGCCGGCGATGGGGGCGGCGGCGGCAGCTCGAAGACACACGAGGGACCCCCGCAACGGGCCGAGCACTCAATATCAATATCGTACAGAGCCGGAAGAGGACGCAGCGAGGATATAACAGTGCATTGGTGCGCAGGAGGGACTCCGGCACAGAAGCCGTACACTCGTTCCAAAGTGTGACTGCACAATCTCGCCGCTGGGCATCATCCTCCCTGGTCTGGCCACACGTTACATGAGGGAAGCGGAGGCGGGCACGCTGGGATACTTTGATCAGACAGTCTGCATTGAGCTGAGTCGGGGATGGAGCACATGGCCCGGGTACATAGGGGGTACATAGGGGGTGAATAGGGGTAACATTGGGGGTAAATAGGGGATCAAATAGAGGTTCATCAGGGGTACATATGGGGTACATATGGGGTACATATGGGGTACATAGGGGGTACATATGGGGTACATAGGGGGTACGAAGGGGTACATAGGGGTACATAGCGGGTACATGCGGGGTACACAAGGGTACATAGGATCCTGCCACCGAGCAGGCGCTCCTTGAGCAGGCGCAGCTCCCGCACCTTCTCCATCTGCCACTGCCACGTCGCCATCCGCGTCTCCAGCTCAGACGTCAGGTAGGGATCACACTATGACAAAGTGCGTGAAACCACTTAGACACTTAGAAACAAGTAGTACTAAGTAGTCCAAATGGAACCTTCTGATTGGTCGAGCGGGCACTAAGTAGCACTAAGTAGCACTAAGTCTCACTAAGTGTCTAAGTGGTTTCACGCACTTTGTCATACTATACGCAGTTCTGGTGGGTGGGCAAACGGGGATGGCGCCTGGCGCGGTATGGTCCCCATCGCAGATCTTTCAGACCCTCGCCCGTCTCAAATCGACCTCCCAATCTCGGAGCCCATCTACACCGTAATTTATATGAGCGACCGTCTATGAACTCGAGCAAATTCAAATTCCCGTTTGCCCAGTTGAGGCACGTGGAGGTACAATCGCACATGGCACACACTCACAAAGGCATTTAGTCTCCATCACACGCCAAGTTATCACCCGAGTGTTGGTATCGAGGTGACTTCCTGAAACACCAATGAGCTCCTTTACTGACATGCCTTCACCCTCGTCAGTGATTATTGTTAAACAATTGAGTGGTGGCAGTGGTGAGATCACCGCACACGACACACAGGCATTCATGCACACACGTCAACGATGTGTCAATCCGGGAGTGGCCCCACCACCATGTCTTCGAAGTGGTCCTGCCCCCGGAATGTCATGTCCGCGTCGCCTCCCTTGGCGTAGCGCCGCAAGTTGAAATTGAAAGCAAAGTTTGACAGCGGTTCATCATATTCTAGCTTCAAGCGATGAATCCGTCCGTACGCGCTTTCATCACGGGATTTGATACTGCCAACCCGTACCGTCCAGAGTGACAAAATATGATCCCGTCATACTGTCCGGTTGACCGACAGGATGAAAGCATGACATGATTTTGGGGATCATCCTCATGATGCTAAGGCCATATTTAGGACTTTTAAGGTCATTCTCAAACCGACAGGATGACAGGATTCATGGTCATCCTGGAGATCGATCCTCCATATCTTGTCACTCTTATTTTGAAAGTGCCAAGCCGCGCCGCCCTTCCTTGGCGGCGGCGGTGGCGGCGGCGGCCGTAGCGGCGTCATCCTCCAGGGCACCCTCATGCTCCCCCTCCTACCAGGGTACACTACAAACATGACAGGTTGAGAGTTTATGGTTCAGGGTTTAGGCGTTAGGGTTACCTGTAAGCTGGAGAGCAAACGAACTGGCACGAGTTGCACTGGAAAGTCACCGCAGAGTAACACCTTGGGCCAGGCAGGTGCCTCCTTATACACTCAGAAGCTTCTCTCTCCCAAGGGGGCCAGGGCCAAAGCCTGGTGCCTCCTCGTACACTCGGAAGTGTCTCTCTCTCTCTTTGCGAAGAGTGAGGCAAGGCCTCGCCTCCATGGCCTCAACGTCGGAGGCCCCCACGCCCGCCACCGCTGCCGCCGCCGCCACCTCCGCCTCCGCCGCTGCCAACGCCGCTAAGCGCGCCACTTTGCGCTCCTGTAAGCATGGCGTGCTCTCGTCCACTTTTCGGCTCAACGTAAGCGCTTTCTGTTCGAAAGGGGTTGCCTTTAGGGTTGTACAGGGGATGTTTAGGAGGTGTTAAGGGGCAATTCTGGGTGTTTAGGGTGTATTTTGTGTCACAAACGGCTCAGGTTGAGCTGAAAAGTGGACGAGTTTCAGCCCCTGCCTGGAAGGCCCGCTGCTGCACCTCGCACCAGGGGCTGACAATCGTCCACTTTTCAGCTCAACCTGAGCCCTTTTGAGCCACCGCAAGCGTTCATTTCTCAGCTCATTCTGAGACGCTTTTGCCGATGACTCCTCCCGACATAGCCCACAAAAAGTGATCACGGCAAACCGGAAAGATGGCGCATGTAGCCCATAGAAAGCGCTTGAGTTGAGCTGAATAGTGGACGAGTGTAAGTCCCTGCGTCGCACCGGTTCTTCAGCTCCGGGTGTATGCAGGAGTAACACACCCCTCTCCGCAGGGCCAGGTTAAACGCAATCTCCACGTCAGAGGATGTCATTCAACACAATCACCCTTGGATTTCAATGCGGATGTCGACGTGGGGAGAACCGGTAGACTATGCAGTGTGGACACAGCGAGTCATCTGCGATGAATAACGTGGCGATGAATGAGTACCGGTACACTACGCAATTAATGACGTGGTGATCACCGTACACTATTCGCTGGATGACGTGGCGAGCACGCACTGTACATCACCGTATAATATTCGCTGGATGGTGTGGCGAGCAAGCACGATACGCTACGTGTCCCTGCCGCAGCGCTTCTTTGGGTCCTTCGATTGCGGAACGTGCATCGGCGCTGGCTGTTGCGGCGGCGCCGGCTGCGCCAGCAGCGGTACATTGATGACGTTTGAGGCCCCCATGCGAACGGCCGGGTAGAAATGCGATGTGTATTGAGCGTTAGGTGTGCACCATTTGGTGCGCAGCGTAAGTTCTCTTTCACTTCACGTAGCAGGCCAGACAACTGAATAACTGAACGCATGACATTTGACATTGTGTTGGGTGACGTGTCAGTCATTGCCCACTCGACGTACAATATTGCGAATGACGTCGCAGACATCGTCGACTCAGTGTATAGTGTTGACGATGAGGCATTGTCCACCTGCATTGAAGTGTGGCGGATGATGTGGCAGGTATTGCTCACTCGTGTCACGGTGTAGCGGACGACGTGGCAGGCAAAGCACGCCCGGTTTACAGCGCGGCGGATGTGGTGGCAGGCAATGCATAATATCGGCTGACAGTGTGGCAGATGACGTGGCAAGCATCGGACACTCGGCCCCCGCCCAACGGAGGGGGCGCGGCGGCGGGCGGCGCCGGCCAGAGGTGGTGCAGCGACGGGTCGGTCGGCGCCAGCGGCGGGTCGGACGGCTGCAGCGCCTCCGGCGGCGACGCCACCAGGCTCACGGTGGGTTCCCGCACGCGGTACCAGATCCCCGGCGACAGCTCCACCACGTCGCCTGGCCCCTTGATAGCGCCGGCCTACTGGTTCCCTGCGCAGTATGAGCATCGTCGTGGTATGAAGCGGATAGACTTGTACACACGAGTGCACAGTCAGTATTCTTAGCTGAAAAGTGGATCAGTGAAGGCCCCGCCCCATGTGTTGCTGCGCATACAGATCAATATCCTCCCCGATAGCGAAGCTGTCGCCTTCCAGGGTCTGACGCTCATCTCCACGTGCTTCACGTCGTTGCGAGATTGGAAGGGTATAATGGTACTGTTTTTCAAACAGGCAGGGCACGAATGGCCAGGCCACGGAAAACAAGCCGGAGAGTGACCAAGGGTACACTGATACATTGCGAACAAACATGTTAGTAATAAGTGATGCAAGGCCCTGATCAGGGTACGTTCGTGGTGTTCTCTTCCACCAAATGGCAGCATTGCAGGGACGAATTGTTTTCATGATAAAGGCGTTACAGGTGTGGAGTGCACGACCCCGCCTCCCTCCCGGTGCAGGCGAATGTTGTTCATGGATAGCCGCAGGAGGTACAACCCGGGGCCAGTGCCTTGCACCACCTCCTGCCACAGCTTAAACTCAGTGTCGGCCTGCCCGGTCAGGTTTCTCTCCTCGAAACCGAGTATCTGTTTACTCAAGGATCGAGACCAGGTCGGACCGTAGGCAAGTCGGTCGGTGTAATTTTTTAAACGTACTGTTCTGATACGTCGATCGGGATTCAATACCAGATGATCGATACCAGACCCAACACTGAATCTGATCAGAATGGCTGCTCATAGTGTGCACATGATATTCGTAGTTCAATTGTGCAAACACTCCTGTCATAATGCGAACATAAAAGAACAATTATTGCCAGCAGTTGATGACAAACGGTCAGGTTGAGGTGGAAGGGGCATTGCGATAGTGTGTATCATGCCCTGCCCAACGCCAGTGTACGTCAGCACGAAGTGCTGCCGCGAAATGGCGAGGGCGGCGGGGTTCAGGTCGTCGCGTCCGAAGAGCTTGGGCCACCCTTGCAGCAGGCAGATCGCCCCTCAGGGCCGCACACTCGCATTCCATCACTGTGTGATTATATGTGTTTGCCGGTGGACCCTTACATCATTACACACCCTCTCCATCATCCTCTGTCAATCAGCACTTCCATTTATACAGTCAGAGAAATGGGGCCCTGCTTGAACCGAGTTCGGCGCGCCCCAGCCGCTGCCGCCATGTAGAAACCGGTAGTGATTGCTTACCACGTCACCTGACATATTGCATTCCCTCGTTTAGTGAATTGAATGACATAATACAACGTGGAGGGACATATCTGTCAGGCACGGGGGGCAGGGCGAAAGCCTGGTGCCTCCTCATACACGCGGAAGTGTCTGTCTCTCTATCTATCTCACAACTGTCCGGCCCCACCAGCGGAGTCGGGGGCGCCGCTGGCGCCGCCGCCGCTCCCGCCGCCGAACAGGGACTTAGACTCTTCCACTTTTCAGCTCAACCTGAGCCGTTTCTCACACAAAATACACCCTACACACTCTGTAATACCCCCTGATACACCCTGAAGTTCCCCCAAGCAACCCCTGAGTGCACTCCCTGGCCCACAGTCAGGGCTTACGTTGAGCTGAAAAGCGGACGAGTGTAAGCCCCTGCCGCCGAAGCTGCGCACGCCACCGCAGGGCGGGGGGACAGCTGTGTGCACGAGGGAACAGGCTCTCGCCGGTGGACGAGCAGTGTTCCCTTCGGAGTCACGCGCGCCGCCGCTGCCGCCGCCGCCGCTCCTGCTGCCAGGATCGCACACTCGACCCGTCTTCGAGGTATCAATCTGGGGTGTCTGACGTAATAAGTGGTTTTCGACTCCGGGTCACCGCAACATACTGGTACTTGAGCTAAAATGTAATCGATGGCCAGGACAAATGAGGATGCAGCAAGTGTGTACGGAACTACAAGTGCAACGGTACACATTGAAGCAACGTTATGGGATGTGTGCTGGGCCCCACCCATCATAACTCGTCGTCGGATCCTGTGCGCGCTCAAACATGAAGCTGAGGCTGGTAATAGGGCATCGAATGCCTTCCATTGGCGGGTTTACTAAAGCAACTGCGATGTGTTCAGTTGGGGAAACTGGATAGCTCCATTTGGTATCATCAGGGACAACGACAGCGCTATCTATTGAAGGAACGCCATGCAAGGCCAGAGAGGTGGGGGTGGCGAGGGTGTGCGGGTACACTGGTACAGTCACCTCCATCAGCAAATCGTCAGGCGAAGCTGGAAACTATCAAGTGTGCAAAGCCTTACCAGGTGAGCTGGGGTGGGTGCTGCGCCCTGGGCACAGGGCCGTTAACTCGTTCCTTTCTCAAGCTCAACGTAAGCCCGCTTCGTGAGCCGACGTGGTTCCCACTGAAACCAAGCTCTGAAGAATGAGCTGAAAAGGGAGCAAAGAACGTGTGCTCTGAACAAAGCAGTGCAAGCGCTCAAGTTGAGCTGAAAAGGGAGCCTAAGAGGGAGAGGAAGGCCCCGCATAGGAGTGAACGACGCGACGCCGGCCGGCGCGCCGGCATTGTCGCAGTACACGTAGCGATATACCCAGCGCGAGTGCTCGGCCTGCGCCGCGGCGAACAGCTCCTGCGGAGAGCAGACGGGTATGTTGTTTGAGTGTAGCAAGAGGTGTGACGTGGGGGGGGTCGGGGGGGGGAGAAAATTGGTAGACACCAAGGGCGGCGCGGAAAGAAGGTCACGCTGTGTCTCGCCATGTCCGGACCGCGCGCCCACCCCCACCACCACGACGCAGGGGCCCCTGCGAGAGCGCGGATCGACGGGCGCCGGGTGCGCCACCAAGAGAACGCGGGTTGGGGGCGAATGTCGGGGCGCAAACAAGGCAACGAGCACAAAGCAAACGAACGTAAAAAATGAAAGTAGGGGGTGTGCTGGGGACGAGTGAGGCAAACGTACGATGTAGTCGCCCGGGCGCACGACGGTCGCATCTCCCGCAGCCTCGAGGAAGGTCCGCTGCCCTCCGCCGCGCAGGGGCTCACACTCATCAACTTTTCAGCTCAACTTGAGCGCTTTGTATGGGATAGGGGGTGCGCGTAGGGGTTGGATAGCCCAAGCCAAGGGGGTGTAGGGTGTGCTTAGGGTGTGTAGGGTGTCTTCTTGTGCCAGACACGGCTCAAGTTGAGCTGATAAGTGGACGAGTGTAAGCCCCTGCCGCCGCGCTGCACGGCGATGGGGTGCGTGCTGAGCCGCAGAACTACCAGCGACCATGGGCTTACTACCCTCGTCCACTTCTCAGCTCAACTTGAGCCGTGTCTGACACACAAAAACACCTTACTGACCCTAAACGCCCCCGTAACACGGGCTACACATCCCTTACGCGCACCCCCTATACCATACAAAGCGCTCAGGTTGAGCTGGAAATCGGACGAGTTTAAGCCCCTGCCAGCGACTCGTGCGCGTCGCCGGCAAACAACACGCAGTGCTTGTCAGCAGGGGCTTACACTCGCTCACTTCAGAGCTCAACTTGAGCGCTGTCTAAGGGATAGGGGGTGCGCGTAGGGGTTGTGTAGCCCGTGTTAAGGGAGCGTTAGGGGGTGTTGACGGTGCGTAGGATGTTGTTGTGTGTCAGACACGGCTCAAGTTGAGCCGACACGTGAACGAGTGTAAGCCCCTGCTTGTCAGACAGCCTTGTGTCCCCCGCGCCTGTCACGGTTATTGTGATGCGCTTGACGAGCGAGGCCTTGCCCGCCGGGGGCCAGAGGCGGGCGCGGTAGCCTGAGGCCAACCCCGCCGTCGACGCTTGCAGCACGAGCTCGGGGCGCATCACACACGGGGCAGAGCGCAGGCAACGCGCGCGCGGCTTCTTTGTGGCGACCCTCTGCATAGTCTGGATGCAGAGGCACCCCCTCAATCACTCCCCTACTTGGAGTTTTCGGACGCTACGAGTAGACGGCACCCGTCACATTGTCTCATCCGAGAGGCGAGCGGGAAATAGCACAATACCCTTGGCACTTTCAAACGCGCGACGCCGTTGCGCGGGTCACAGCGCGCCGCGGTAACAGTGCGCCGCGCGCGCCAGCCCGCCCCTCGCCGCCGCCACCGCCGCCTCGTTTCCCGCCGCCGACAAGCAGTCACAACCCCCTCCACTACATCCACCTCTACCTGCTCGTCTTCCTCCTCCTCGCCCTTTTCCGCCTCTTCCCCTCCCTCCTCTACCGTCTGCTCTGGAACCGCCGCTCGCGCTGCCGAGTCCGCGCCGCCTACCCCCCCGCCTCTGAACCGTCCGCCTCCACCTTCCTCGCCGCCTCCGACCCCTCCTCCGCCTCCGCCGGCAGCACCTCCTCGTCTCCCGCCGCCAAACCCGCTACCGCCCGCCGCCGCCGCGCTGAGCACTCACCGCGAAACACCTCAGGTTCTTGACGGGCACGCTTCCGCGCGTCTAAGGAGGCACCAGGCTTTCGCCCTGAGCCCCGCACACCGCCGATATGGCGCTTGCTATCGTTGGCACGGGGAAGGATCTGGACGCGTGGGTGACTGGGTACGAGGGAAGCTTGGAGGACCTGGCGTGCGACCTGGCTAACCGCTATCTCACCGGCGACGGCTTGGTAAGGGCCTGGCAGATATCGCGCGTCACCTCAGAGTTAAACGTTAATATCCTGGTTCCAGGCCGTCGCGCCTCCACGGACGCCGGCCCACGTGTACCGACGGTATACTAGAAGTGTGCGGAGCTTCGATTGACGCGCAAATGGCGCTAAAGCGCGCCCGCGCGAGATGCAGTAACAGCTGTGTTGCGTCCTTGCTCTATTCCGAGTACCTGGCTCTCTAACAATAAAGCTGTTTCAACTGCTAGGCCAGGGTGGTGAGCATCTCGCGGCCTTAGGATGCCATTCACCTTGCGTAACGAGGGTTTCAGACGCGTTGAATGACGTGGCGCAGCTTGGTCTGTCAGGCCCTTGTGGTCGATGCAGAACCCGGCGGCGGCGGCGGCGCTGTACCGCAAGGCAAGGGCTCACGTTCGTCCACTTCTCAGCTCAACCTCAGCCGTTTGTGCCACTCAACACATACCCTGAACACCCCCTAAACACGCCAGAGACACTCCCTGCCCCCCCCCCTAAACACCCTTCGTGACACCCCTTATGCCACAAAAGATGCTTACGTTCGGCTGAAAAGTGGACGAGTGTGAACCCCTACCGAAAGGCGGCGGAGCGCGGCCACGCCGAGAGCCAGTGCCACCTGGGCGGCAGGGGCTTACGCTCGTCCACTTTTCAGCTCAACGTGAACACTTTATGTGGGATATCAACATCCAATGGGTGGGAGTTGCAGAGATGACTCTGGCTGAGCTGAAATATGTCCGAGTAGAAGCCCCTGCTCGACGGTTTGTACTACACCGGCGTGGGTGTGGACCGCAACCTACAGCTGGCGGTACGGCCTGGCAGTATTGCTCGCCTCGTCATTGGTCCATATGGTAAACCCTCGTTTCAACAGTTGACATCGAGTTGACTTGCATCATATGACGTGGCGGACAACATCTGCCAGGCCCTCCCTGGCGGTGGAGTGGACCCGCAGGGTGAGGCCTGCCAGATATCGATCAACATGTCCTTCAAACGCATCTCGAATTTACTGTCACCAAACACAGCTGGCACGGCACGTCGCCATGCGGCGCAACCAGGCCTTCATCCGCAGCACGCCCGCATCTGCCATCATGCCCAATCATGCACAACCCTCGGTTCTTGAGTAAGTGTCACCCGACAACGTTTAGAGCAACAGCTGTTAGGTACGCTGCCACGGGGCGCAACCAGGCCTTCATCTGCAGCGCGACCGCATCTACCGTCATGCCCAATATTGCACCACCCTCGGTTCTTGAGTAAGTGTCATTCGGCAAAGTTTGGAGCAACAGCTGTCTGTGGGGCCCTGGCGCAACCTACAGGCCTCTTCCGCGGCGCGGCCGCATCTACCATCATGCCCAATAATGCACAATCCTCGGTTCTTGAGTTATTGCCACCCGGCGACGTTTGCAGCAACAGCTGTGGGGCTTTTCGTGGACGCCTCAATTGGGCTCCCTCTGAGGGTCTAAATGGGGGGTTCACTTTAGGGTCTTGATCGTTAAACTTGAAATATAAGACGGACGCATATACAGCTGTAGGGCCCTGCGGCGCGGCGGCTGAGCAGGAGTACTCGCACGCGCAGGCAGGGTCTTAAACGCGTCCTCTGTTCCGCTCAATGTAAGCGTTTCATGTGGGATATGCCGCGTGTAGTCCGTGTAATACGGCTCACGTTAAGCTGAACAGTGGACGAGTGTGAGCCCCAGCGCGCAGGCCAACATGGGTGAGCTGTACGAGCGGGGCCAGGCAGGGTGGTATTAATGCTATGCACTGTACAATCGTTGAGTAACCTCTTGCCTGACCGCGCGTCCGTATGAGCATTCACAGCTGGCCCTGGACACAGCTGGTCCCGGATACAGCTGGCCCGCTGGCAAGGCAAGGCATTCGGGCGCGACTGATCTCGGTCCAGGTGTCTGTTATCAATGACCTGCCTGCCAGGGAGTGCCGCAGAGCCTGGCGCATGCAGAGGCTTGGTACCGCCAGGCTGCCGCCCAAGGCAGGGGGGTTATTGGGAAGAAGAATTCGACCGACGTTGAATCCTCCTCCGCATCATCCTCCTCCTCCGCCTCTCCTCCTCTTCCTCCTCCTCCTCCTCCGCCTCCTCTTATCTTCCTCCTCCAGTTCACCTTCTCCTCCTCCTCCTTCTCCTCCTCATCCCTCTACTCCTCCTTCTCCTCCGTGTGTCAGTAATTGTAGCAGTCACGCTGAAGGCAAGTCACGCGGGCAATTCCGATATATGGTCTAGTGCTTGTTCTCAATGACCCTGTTGCAAGGTATCTCGTGGGCACAAAGCCGGCTGGACGACCTGACCGCAAGCCCCGACATGACGCAGGGCGCGATGACGGCCACGGCCATGGTAAGGCGGTGCA
>Ga0307489_10002711_pt1 | contig 11842 bp, 21 predicted proteins | sample SB12metaG_FD_202247 | JGI IMG/M metagenome (GOLD analysis project Ga0307489, IMG submission 202247) | Sea-ice brine microbial communities from Beaufort Sea near Barrow, Alaska, United States - SB 1.2 | ecosystem: Environmental > Aquatic > Marine > Coastal | place: USA: Alaska | collected...
CTCCTCCTCCTTCTCCTCCTCCTCCTCCTCCTCCTCCTCCTCCTCCTCCTCCTCCTCCTCCTCCTCCTCCTCCTCCTCCTCCGCATCCTCCTCCTCCTCATCCTCCTCCTCCTCCTCCTTCTCCTCCTCTTCCTCCACCACCTCCCCCGGGCGGTCTGCCCACCCGTTTCCTCTTCCATAACATGTGGTCGTCAATGATGATTGCCAAACACTTCGTTTCCAGAGCGCTGAGGAGCGCGGTGTTCAACAATTAACAGATGTTCAATGCATCAGGGGACCGGAGTCCACGACGACTCGCTCTCGTGAGCTCCGGACCCCGCCTGTGCAAACAACCGAATGGCCGTGAGACGCAACCACAACTTGACACTCGCCGCATCCTCCCCCGTGGCCTGACCACCTTTTCCCCGTCAGATCACGCCTGCCACGTTACTCACCGAGCGATCATTTGCGGTTTCGCCCACCCTAGCTCACGGTGAAGTACGAGTGGCGCAGCAACGACACGCAGCTGCACTTCACCGACACGCGGCTGGACGAGCAGGAGCGTGAGGTGTCCATCAAGGCGGTGCCGCTGTCGCTGGTCATGCCAACCACGGCGGGCAAGAACCTGCTGTTCAACCTGCTGGACACCCCAGGCAGGGCCGTGACCATCGTCCCCTAAACCCTAAACCCTAAACCCTAAACTCCAAACCTCAAACCCCAAACCGCTTCAGCTAGAACTTGAGCCGTTCTATCCCTGACACCTCACCTGAAAATGAGGATGTTTCATGACAAAGACCAGTCGAACTCGAGTAATGTGTGGCTATAATTTGTGTGTTTGATAAGCTCTGAGTTGAAATGAAGGTCCTCGAGTTAAGCTGGATAGGCAACGATCGTAGGACCTTGACCCCCGGCCATGTCAACTTCAGTGACGAGGTGACGGCGTCCTACCGGCTGTCCGACGGTGTGCTGCTGGTGGTGGATGCGGTGGAGGGGGTGATGTGCAACACGGAGCGGCTCATCAAGCACGCGGCGGCCAACGGCCTGCCCATCTGCGTCTTCATCAACAAGGCAGGGCCCGCCAAACTCCACCCTCCTCCATCCTCCCCCACCCTCATCCTCCTCCTCTCTGTCCTCCTCTCTCCTCTTCCTCCTCCTCCTCCCCATTTATTGACACGTCGTCATGAACGCGTGGACCAGCTCAACATGATCCCTCGAAGCGCACGAGGGGTGCTGCGCCGGCTGCCTACTCACCCACGTTTGCCGACCTTCGTTTCTTGAATTAATCTGCATCACATAACGTGGCGAGCATCATTCACTGCTGCCAGATATTGCCCGCCACGCCATCCAACGCCCTTGTGTCTTGGTTGAAGTTGCATCGTATGACGTTGCGCGCGTGATCTGCCCGATCCTATCACAAGGTGGACCGGCTGATCCTGGAGCTAAAGCTGCCGCCTGCTGACGCGTACCACAAACTGCGTCACACGCTGGAGGAGATCAACACGGTGATCGAGGCGGCGTACGGCGCGGGCGAGGACTGCCCGTACGCCGACCCGGTCAAGGGCACTGTGTGCTTCGGCAGCGCGCTGTACGGCAGGGCCTGACTCTCCGGGGACACTCTTCCCCCGGAACCACTTGACCCGCTGTTGTTTGTAACGTGCCGGATTTTCCCGGGACCCTCTCCCCCGAGCCCACGGTACCCGCCATTGCTCGCCAAGTACTGATTTCCCACAAACGAGGGCCTGGTAAATATCGCTCCGAATGCCCTGCAACATGTTGTAAAGGGCTAGTCAGAAACTGCTCAAAGTGTCCTTTAGCACATTGTAAACGATTGTGAGCAGTTTCTGCTGGGCCGTGATGCTAGGGTGGTGCTTTACCCTGGAGTCATTCGCGAAGCTGTACGCGGACGTGCAGGCAAGGGTGTTATTAAAATCGGTCGAGTGAACTTGAACCTCTTCCTCCTCATCCGTGCATCTGTGCGAGCGTTCACGCATTACGTTCCGACTCAGTACAGTGCTCGTCCTCGATGACCCTCTAGCCAGGGTGTGGAGATGGACACGAAGCAGTTCGCGCGGCGGCTGTGGGGCGACATGTACTTCCACGAGGACACCCGCGTGTTCCGCAAGAAGCCCCCCGCCGGCAGGGCCGTCCCTGCGTATCGTTTCAGCTTACACTGTAAGCCATTTGTCCCTGAAACTACTGAGTTGTGCCACATGATACTGCAAAGATGCTGAAGTTAAGCAGTGCCTTCCCTGAGTTAATTTCAGCTGGCACTGTATGCCGTTTGTCCCTGAAACCCATTGAGTTTCCCAGCTGAATACCTCGTAGGTACTCCAGCTCAAGTTGGGAAACGTACTCCAAGTCCCCGCTTATTACCTCAAAGATACTGCAATTAACGCTGGGTTGCTTAGATGCGACCCTAGGTGGAGGCGGCGGCGAGCGCTCCTTTGTGCAGTTTGTGTTGGAGCCGCTGTACAAGATCTACTCGCAGGCGGTGGGCGAGCACCCGGCGTCGTTCACACGCGTGCTGGCGGAATTCGGCGTCAAGCTCAAGCCCAAGGAGTACAAGGCAGGGCTGTCACACGTCACATGGCGCGCACTCATGTCGTCAATGTTTGCTCACAGCGTACCATTCTCCAACCAAGCGAAGGTTGCCACTCACGCAAAATAGGGTACACGTGCAAAGTCCGTCTTTACTGCACGTCTGAAAACAAACGCAATTTATTTCACAAACACATTGTAGTAACGAAAACACACCGAAGCGTAAGGCCCTGATATCTGATGAACACGAAGCCACTGATCAAGCTGGCGTGCCAAAAGGTGTTCGGCGACGCGTCGGGGCTCATTGACATGCTGGCCACGCACTTCCCCACGGCAGGGTTGCGCAAAGTAGCCCATAACGCACCCTTGCTCGTGCATGCCTGTTTAGACCCTTGCTTCTTGAGTCGAATGCAATCTCATGACGCGGCGAGGCCCGGGCTGCGCTGAGTAAACCATCGTGCAATGGTGCTCGCCTTGTCATGCACTACGTTTTTTTTTTTTTTAACGTTCATCGAGCCCCAAGGCGCTTCACATGGTGAGCTTAACCATTTTTACCCTTGTTTATTGTGTCAAACGCCATCCCATGATGTGGTCAGGCACTTCCCCACGGCCAAGGAGGGATCCAAGGGAAAGATTGAGCGCACGTACACCGGCCCGCTGGCCACGGACGATGTGGGCGGCGCCGGCGCCGTCAACGCCATGAAAAGCTGCGACCCGGAGGGCCCGGTCAATGTTATGATCTCCAAGCTTTTCCCTAAGACGGACTGCTCGGCGTTCGACGGATTCGGGCGCGTCATGAGCGGCACGCTTAAGAAGGGCCAGAGCGTGCGCGTGCTGGTAGGGACTGGCAGACATTGCTCGCTGCGCCATAGAATTCATTAAGCTCTAGAACGAGGGTTCAAAAAGCGTTGAAGCAACTGATCGTCCAGCCCCTGCCAGATATTGCTCATAGCGTGATAATGTCATTTAACTCAAGCAACAAGGGTTTAAATGCGGTGTCTGACGTGGTGAGCAGTATCAGCCTGGCCCTGCAAGCAGGGGGAGTCATACTCGCCGGACGACGAGGAGGACTGCACAGTGAAGACCATCACCAACTTGTGGATCTACCAGGGGCGGTACCGTATTCCAGTCGAGGAGGCGGCGGCGGGTAACTGGGTGCTCATCGAGGGTGTGGATGGGTCGATCAGCAAAACGGCGACACTCGTGCCTGAGTTCTCTGAGGAGGATGCCTTTGTGTTCCGCCCGCTGCAGTTCGACAATGTCAGCGTCATCAAGGCAGGGCTTGGCAGACATCCTCCTCTGACTGCTCCGCCTCCCCCTCCACCTCCTCCTCCTCCTCCTCCTCCTCATCCGTGCCTCTCCTCCTTCCTTCTACTCCTCCTTCCTTCTCCTCCTCCTCCTCCTACCTCGCCCCACTTCTCTTCCTCCCTCTCTTTTTTGGGCCCTGGTCTCTTTGGGCCTGGTAGATATTGCTTGCCAGGTCCACCCAACGAATCAGCACCCTCGTTTCTTCAGGTTGACGGCATCGCATGACGCGGCGAGCAACATCTACCCGGCCCTACAACCAGATCGCCACGGAGCCGCTGAACCCCAGCGACCTGCCCAAGATGGTGGAGGGCCTGCGCAAGATCAACAAGAGCTACCCGCTGGCGGTGACCAAGGTGGAAGAGAGCGGCGAGCACACCATCATGGGCACCGGTGAGATCTTCCTGGACTCGGTCATGAAGGATCTGCGCGACCTGTACTCCGAGGCAGGGGGGCTATTGAGAATAAGCACGCGACCGACGTTGGAACGACCAACGGTTTTTGCGCGTCTGTATAAGTAATCACACTCAGGGTATGTCACGATCCCGGGATTATGGAGATAAAGCAATCGACCGACGGTGGACTGACAGAACTGATTGTGCAAGTCTGCATAAGCATTCAGCCTGAAGGTAGGTCGCGCACCAATCTCGGTTCAAGTTCTCGTTCTCAACGACCCTGCTGCGAGGTGGAGGTGAAGGTGTGCGACCCCGTGGTGACGTTCTGCGAGACGGTGGTAGAGACCTCCTCCCTCAAGTGCTTTGCGGAGACACCCAACAAGCGCAACAAGATCACCATGATCGCCGAGCCGCTCGACAAGGCAGGGGGCTGACTCAGAACAAGCTCTCGACTAGTGTTGAAACGAACAGCCAAACTTGAAGTTCTTCCTCCTCCTCCTTTCCCTTCTCCTCCTCCTCCTCATGAATCTCCTCCTGCTCATGCCCTCCTCCTCCTCCTCCTCCTTCCCCTCCTCCTCCTCCTGCTCTGCGCGACTGAATGAACGTTCACCCTGAAGTCAAGTCACGCTCCGATATCGCTTTCACTACTTGTTATCAATGACCCTGCTTCAAGGGCCTGGCGAAGGACATCGAGACCGGCGCGGTGTCGCTGCAGTGGCCGCGGAAGAAGCTGGGCGATTTCTTCCAGAGCAAGTATGACTGGGATATTCTCGCGGCGAGGTCCGTGTGGGCGTTCGGCCCCGACAGCCGTGGCCCGAACGCGCTTCTCGACGACACGCTGCCGTCGGAGGTGGACAAGAGCCTGCTGGGCGCGGTGCGGGAGAGCATCGTGCAGGGGTTCCAGTGGGGTAGGGCCGTTACCTAGTGCCTAGTCTGTAAAGCGTACTACCTGTAGTATCTCGTACCACCTGTAGTAAGTAGGCGTTTGGTGATTTAGAGCAAATTTCATTTGACATTTGGCCAGATCACCAAACTCCAGCTTACTAGAAGTTACTAGCCCATGGACTAGGCACTAGGTTCTCTGCCAACTGGCATCTATGAGGCATCTTTGAGGCATCTTTGAGGCGTCTATGAGGCATCAATGAGGCATCTTCGTGGCGTCTTTCAGTAGTCTTTGAGGCATCGAGTGGGATCAAGACAAGTGGTCGCAAGGATAAATTGCTCAGATTTCACCTGGAAAAGTATTAAGAGCAGCCCCTGCCGTGAGGAACGCGCGAGGGGCCCTTATGCGACGAGCCAATCAGGAATGTGAAGTTCAAGATCCTGGATGCCACGATCGCGACAGAGCCGCTGCACCGCGGCGGCGGGCAGGTGATCCCCACCGCGCGCCGCGTCGCCTACAGCGCCTTCCTCATGGTGGGGCCACGCCAAGCTCGGCAGACATCGGTGTACCTGTGACGTTCGCCCTCAGTGTACCTGTGACATTCCCTCTCCTTGAGGTGCACACTTGAGATAAGTCACGGTCGGTCTCTGACTAAATTCCCGTGTGTCACACACATTAAGTGACACGAGTCATGTGACACGCTTTATGTGCAATGCATTATGTCACACGCGTTATGTGACACGAGTTACCTTACCGCTGCCGCTACTGATGTGTGCGTGCCCTACTCGGCGGCGTCACCGCGGCTGATGGAGCCCGTGTACGCGGTCGAGGTGCAGACCCCTGCGGACTGCATGTCGGCAATCTACACCGTGCTGTCCAAGCGGCGCGGGCACGTGACGTCCGACGCGCCCAAGCCGGGCACCCCCGTGTACACCGTCCGCGCTTTCCTGCCCGCCATTGAGTCCTTCGGCTTCGAGACAGATCTGCGCTACCACACCCAGGCAGGGGGGTTGCTGAGAACAAGCTCTCGACCGACGTTACATCTCCTCCTGCTCCTCCGCGCCCCTGTTTGAACACTCACCCTGACAAGCACACGACCGACGTTGAATCTCCTCCTCCTCCTCCTCCTCGCATCTTGTGAGCGTTCGCCCTGAAGGTAGCTGGTAGATCGTCCGGGCACGTCTGATACCAGTTCGAGTGCTTGGTTCTCAATGCGGTTCGCGTGCTTGTTCTCACTTAACCTCTTAGCAGGGGCAGGCGTTCGGCGTATCGTACTTCGACCACTGGGCGGTGGTGCCGGGCGATCCGCTGGACCGCAGCATCCTGCTGCGCCCGCTGGAGCCCAGCCCCGTGCAGCACCTCGCGCGCGAGTTTATGGTCAAGACGCGTCGCCGCAAGGGCATGAGCGAGGCAGGGAGGTTATTTAGATCAAGCACTGCACCGACGGTGAACCTTCTTTTCCTTCCTTCTCCTCCCTCCTCCTCCTTCCTCCTCCTTCCTCCTCCCTCCTCCTCCCTCCTCCCTCCTCCTCACTCCACCTCCCTCCCCCTCCCTCCTCCTCCCTCCTCCTTCTCCCTCCTTCTCCTCCTCCATGCGTATGTATGATCATCCACCCTGAATGTAAGTCATGCTCCGATCTCGGTCCGAGTGCTTGCTCTCAATGACCCTTCTGCGAGGATGTGAGCGTCAACAAGTTCTTCGATGACGTGCTGCTCATGGAGCTGGCCAAGGCCGACACCGAGATCGCCGGCATGATCTAAGTCAGTCAGTGTGTGGGTGAGTGGGTGACGGTCAAGGCGGGCACAGAGATCGCAACAAGTGAGTGTACAAGGGCCAACGAGTCTGAGGTGACGGGGCGAGGTACATTAGGGTACGATAGTCTGAGGTGTTTGGTGAGAGGGGTGAGGTGAGAGGCGAGGTACACTAGGGACAAACAGTCCGGGGTGTGCTGTGAGAGGTCGTGGTGTTTTTGTGTGGGTTGGGAAGGGGCCGAGTCCTGGCCACAGGGCCACAATGCCACGATGTATTGCGGTGAGGTTTAAATAATTCGGCGGCGGCCGCAGGGGTGCCAAGGTGCGGAGGAAGGAACGATGCTCTGCAGCTCTTCGAATTAAATAAGTACTGATTGCCTCGCCGAGCTTCAGCGCCACTTTCACCGGCAGACCGGTTGAAGGCGAGTTCAGTGGGTCGATGACGTGTACACCAGGTGAATCGATGATGATATCGTCGGATTCGACCAACAGTGCTTGGCGCCTCCCACCGTGCCAACTCCAGCTTTGCAGGTCCAGAGGTAACGACCGTAAGTGCGGTTAGAAATCTAGTCGCGAGGCGACCAACCTGTCAGCGCTTTGGGGGATTCGTCGAAACCAGACCGGCCGTTGTCTGTCCTTTGTCCATAAGATATTTCTCTCCTTCCAAGTCGCCCCGATTCACTTCGCGCGATCAGCTGAAAAAATAATAGGTGTGCCGGTACGCGCCCTATCGCTATACAAAAAGCTCTAACCGCACTTATGGTCACCTCTCGGCCCTGCAAAGAGAGGCGCGAAGCGGCGAAACAGCGGGTGTACGGAAAGGGTGACGGTGTTGGGGCGGCGCCTGAGCTTTATTTCTTTTTCTTTCTTTCTTTTATGTTACAACGTTCATCGAGCCCCAAGGCGCTCCACATGGTGAGCTTAATCAACCTTCTCCGCTCTTTCAAGCGGACATACCCTAAAGATGAGCTTGTGATGCAAATCAATGGCTGTTGTTACCATCTACAGAGGTGGCTTGGTTAAAGTCAGTGTCGGCGTCACGCGTGACGCTTATCTCCTGCAACTCGAGGGTCTATTTCCTCAGGGATCGCGACCCGGTCGGACTTTCGGCAAGTCGGTCGGTGGGATGTTCGAAATGTACAACTCCGATTGGTCGAACGGGATTCGATACCAAAACTGCGATACCACATCCGAAATTGAGGTTAAAAGCTGCCGCGTCAAGCGACGCTGCGCCGCCTAGCACAGAGTCTCATGCCAGCTCCAGTCCATTTGCTTCTGAATCTACCGTCGCTTCGGCATCTGAAGTTTTTCCATGTAGGGCAGGATGCCCATCTGCCGTGATGTAGCGGCGCAACTTGAAATTGCAAACAACGTTTGAAGCGTTTCGTCATATTAGCTTCATGTCCGGAAACCAAGCGCGATTCAACCGGGGTCAAGCTGGGGTCAAGCTATGGCCAAGCTGGGGTCAAGCTGGGGTCATGCTGGGGTCAAGCTGAGGTCAAGCTGTGGTCAAGCTGGGGTCAAGCTGGGGTCAAGATGGGGTCAAGCTGGGGTCAAGCTGGGGTCAAGCTGGGGTCAAGCTGGGGTCAAGCTGGGGTCAAGCTAGGGTCAAGCTGGGGTCAACTGGGGTCAACCTGGGGTCAACCTGGGGTCAAGCTGGGGTCAAGCTGGGGTCAACCTGGTGTCAACCTGGGGTCAACCTGGGGTCAACCTGGGGTTAACCTGCGCCGCCCTGCCGTGAAACCTTCACGGCATTCTCCATCCTTCTTTGCACCTTTGCCGACAGCCCTGTCTTCCGCCTGGGTGTAGCGGCGCAAGTTGACATCGAAAGCAAGCTTTGAAAGCGGTCTGTCGTATTTCAGTTTCAAGCGCTGAACCCTGGCGTTTCAATATAGTAGCGCGTGGTAAGAACACATATAACTGGAGGTTTGGGGATATTTTTTGAAAGGTGGTATACAGAACATCACACACTGGGGGCTAAATACGTCATACACGTTAATGGCTTGTTTTTGCGTGCTTGCAAACACAGGTTCCAACTACACGGGCCGACCCTCTCTACCATAAGAAATTTGGGGTTTGAGTGGCGAGTAGCTGATTTGGCTACTCGGTCGACAGAGCCGACCGGCCGATTCTTCGACCTGCTTGAGTCAATAACCCCTCAAATCGACCTTTATGAGGGTGTGGCGATTTGACCCCTCGGTTTCTTATGGTAGAGGGGGTCGGACCGCGTAGTTATAAACACAGGTTTCAACCTGAACCGCCCCATCTGGGAAGGATCTAGCAAACGTTGAAAGCAGTTCATCATATTTTAGGTTCATTTTCTGAAACCAAGCGCGCACGGTCCACCCGGGTTCAAACGTCCACCCGGGTTCAACCCGGGGTCAAAATGGGGTCAACCTGCAGCGCCATACCTGGGAAGGATCTTACCCGTCTCGCTCACGAACCGGGTGAGCAGCCGTGCTGTAGCGGCGCAAGTTGAAATTGAAAGCAAACGTTGAAAGCAGTTTATGAGAATCCAGTTTCAAGCACTGAAACCGTAGGCGCTTTCAACACGGGGTCTGATACTGTCAACCTGCACCACCTTACCGGGCGTTGCGAAAGTCTATCACCTCGATGTAGCGGCACAAGTTGAATTTGAAAGCAAAAGTTGAAAGCAGCATATCACACTTTAGTTTCAAGTGCTTAGTTCTGGGCGCTTTCAACTTGGGTTTCATAGGGTCAACCTGCACCGCCCCACCTCGAGCAGCTGCTTGTCAGCCACCTTGCCTTTCATGCCTTCCGCCATGCCTCGCTGCACGGGCTTACACTCCTCCACTTTTCAGCTCAACCTGAGCCGTTTTTGACAGAAAGTACACCCTAAGCGACCCCTAATAACCCCACACGCCCCGAAAATACCCCGTGTACAACCCCTAAATGCACCCCTTTCCCACAGAAAGCGCGTACGTCGAGCCGAAAAGTGCAACCTGAGCCCTTTCTGACGCAAAACACACCCTGAACATCCCATAGTATCCCAGAACACCCTAAAAAACACCCCTGACACAACTACTACATGCACCCCCTATTCCACAGAAAGCGCTTACGTTGAGCCGAAAAGTGGACGAGTGTAAGCCCGTGCCTCGCATCGCCATCTGCTTCTTCGTTTTCCTGTAGATCACCGGCTCATTGGGATCCTGCGGGGCGAGTTCCTTTGACTCGTAGGGCGCCCCAGGAGCAGGGGCTTACACTCGTCCACTTTTCGGCTCAACGTAAGCGCTTTCTGTAGGATAGGGGTGCATGTAGGGGTTGTGCAGGGGGTGTTTAGGAGGTGATAGGGGGCATTAGGGGGTGTTTAGGGTGTATTTGATTCAGAACCGGCTCAGGTTGAGCTGAAAAGTGGACGAATGTACGCCCCTGCCCGGGGTAGTAGACGCGCGTCGGGGAGATGCGCTCGAGCTTGGAGCTGAGGGCGAGGGCGCTGTACTCGTCGCCGTCGCCGTCGCCGTCGCCGCCGCTAACCTGGATGCCGCGCCGCTTGCTTTGCAGCTCCTCGTCACCCTCATACGATCCTTGCAGAGTAAGGGAGCGGAGGCAGCACGGAATCTCAGCGGGTCAGTGATGAACACGCGTGGGAGGCTCGATTCGAGAGCGATTGTGAGAAACCAGGGCGAGTGAGAGCTTTGACCGTAAGGTAACGTCGTAGCGTCGAAGCCATTGGGAGGAGGGGGCGCGTGGCCTGAGGCTGAGAGAAGGCTCGCGCGGTTCGCGACAAAGAAAGAGGGAAAATATCTTTTGAGAAGGTTTGGAGCGTTGCGGGGCCACCGCACGGCGCCGCGGCGCACACGCGCCACACCGCGCGGCGCCGGGCATCGGCGTGGGTTTGCATAGCGGCGCGACCGTCGCATCGCAGAGGCGCGAGCGGGGGGGGGTTGTGGTGGAGGTGGGGGGAAGCGGCGGGGCCACGGCGGCGGGTGGGCATCCCTCCGGGGTGGGTAAGCTACTAAAAGATTGGACGGGTGCCAGCTCACCGTCGTCGTCAGTGCTGGCGAAAGAGCGGCTCCAGGCATTCACCGCGCTGGTGACAGCACCTAACCGCGGGCTATGCATGAAGTTTGGGGCAAGCCCCAGGCACATCCGACGGAGAGCCATGGTGAGGATACAGGTGACCAGTGTGCGCAGTACGGGACGAGCGGAGATGTACAGGTAAAGAACAGCCAACTTTCGCGGTGACTCAGCTTGTGCGCATATCTGTTGGGGGGCAAACGCCGGATTTGCACTCAGCCAATAATGTAACAGCGTGGTAGTGCGCCCCTCGTGACAGCTACCGCGTTCACAACCCCGATTTGCCCCTGACCTTCCTCAGGGTCCGCAGCATTCCTCGCAGCCGTACGGCGTACCCGTATCTGTACCCTTCCAACGTCATTCGACGACGTTACAACATTGTTTATGACGTCACTATGTGACTCGGTGACGTGACAATGTGATTCGCTGCGGTGCTATCATTCTAATCGACCATCCCCCTCCTAAACTACAGTGGACCCCATGCCCCATCACATCATTATCGGCGATCACGGCTTGTGCGCGATAATCCTAGCAGCTGCGCCAAAGGTGTAGTACGACACGTCCACTTTGGACGCCCCGCATTCCCTTAGCATCGACACTACACTCGTTGCCGGCACCGTGTTCTAGGGCCTGGCATATATCGCTCGCCTCGTCATAGGCTGCCATATGACTCAACGAACGAGGGCTCAAAATGCGTGTCGATCACGTGCCGGGCAATACATACACTGGGGCCTTGTAGACTTTTCTAGCCACGTCGTAGGATGCCATGTCTCTTAAGCAACGAGGGTTCACAACGCGTTGGGTGACGTGGCGGGCAATATCTGCCAGGCCCCACCGTGTTGCGGATGCTGGCGCTCAGGTAGCGGTAGGCCTTGGGGTCCCGCATGAAGCACCTCGCCACGTTGTAGGACCCGGCTGATATTGCTCGCCACGTTGTAGGACGTCATCTAACT
>Ga0307489_10002712_pt1 | contig 11842 bp, 22 predicted proteins | sample SB12metaG_FD_202247 | JGI IMG/M metagenome (GOLD analysis project Ga0307489, IMG submission 202247) | Sea-ice brine microbial communities from Beaufort Sea near Barrow, Alaska, United States - SB 1.2 | ecosystem: Environmental > Aquatic > Marine > Coastal | place: USA: Alaska | collected...
GCGGGGGCGGGGGCGGCGGCGGTGGCGGCATGGGCGGCGGGGGCGGCATAGGCGGCGGGGGCGGGTCATCGAGCGGCGGGACGCCCAGGGGAGCTGCGGTGACGGCGGCGGCGGCGGTCGAGCCCGTGGTCGCTGAGGAGGAACGGGGGAATTGTCAGGGGGTGGCGGTGAAGTCGAAAAGTCGGGGGGCGGCGAGCGAGAGCGAGAGCAACGGCAACAGACGGATAACGAGAGCGAGGACGGCGACTGCGAGGACGGCGACAGCGGTGGAGGCGCGCGCGTCAGGGGCGGCAACGGTGGCGGCAGAGAGCGAGAGCGGCGGCTCCGCCGACTGCGCCTGCGCCCCCTGCCCACCGCCGGCAGCGGCGCCGCTGCTGTGGAGCGCGCTGCCGTACAACGGTAAGGCGGTGCAGGTTGACCCTATCAAGACCCGTGTTGAAAGCGCCCATGGTATGAACGCTTGAGACTACAGTATGATAAACTGGTTTCAAAGTTTGCTTTCAAATTCAACTTGCGCTGCTACACAACGGCGCCCCGTTCAGCACCGCCCGCCTGCTCGCCGCTACCGCCCTCCCCGCGCCGCCCGCCATCGTGTGCGCCATCTGCACCTCCGTCATGCACGACCCGGTAAGGCGGTGCTGGTTGACCCTATCAACCCCACGTTGAAAGCGCCTGGAACCAACCGCTTGAAGCTGAAATCCGATGAACCGCTTACAAATTTTGCTTTCAATTTCAACTTGCGCCGCTACAACCCGGTGCGGCTCCGGCCCTGCGGCAACACCAGTCACGGCGGGCTGTGCTGGGGGCAGGGGCTTACTCGCGTTCCCATTTCAGCTCAACGTGAGCTCTTCTGTCCACCGTACAACCCAACTTAACTCATAAACGTGTCCTGGAGTTGCCCAAGTTGAGCTCTAACGTGAACGAGTGTAAGCCCCTGGCTGGGGATGCGCGTGGCGGGAGGTGGACGCGCGCGGGATGTGTCCGTTCGACCGGCGGCCTCTGGCGGCGACCGACCTTGTGGCGGACGAGGAGGCGCGGGGCCTGGTGGCGGACTACCTCGCCGCGGCGCAAGCAGCAGAAGGCGGCGGCGGCGGCGGCGGCGGGGGGGGGGGGGGGGGGGGCGGCGGCGGCGGTGGCGCGGAGGAGCACTCGGCGGCGACAGTGGTCAACGTCGAGGTTGTTGCCGGGACAGTGGAGTCCGGCGGGGGTGTTTCCGTGACTCGCGGGAAGGAGCGGGAGCGAGATAGGGCACAGACTACTGGTAGCATTAGGGAGCGGGGGGAGCGGGGCGGGCGGGGCAGCAAGCGCGGGGCGGCGGGTGAGGCGGACCCCACGCCGCCACTGCGCCGGTCCAAGCGCAATAAACGCTACTAGGTAGACAGCTAGAGAGACAAAGAGTTGAACACAGCGATACACGTTGAGCGAATTACACTCACTCGCACACACACACACACACACACACACACACGCAAACACGTATTCACGGAGCCAGAGCCAGCGTTTATACTATATTCTGTATTACAAGGCCTACGTTACCCGAGCACACGGCCGTCATCGCCCGCCGCCGCGCTGCCCCCCCGCCAGCCCCTGGGCGTCGCCCTCACCCGGCACCCACGCGCAGGGGCTTCCACTCGTCCACCTGTCAGATCAATGTAAGCGCTTTTGGTGGGACAAGGGGTATTTAGGGGGTGTTTAGAGAGTGTTTAAGGCGGGGGTGCAGGGGATGTCCAGGCGTTTAGGGGATGTGTTGGTTGTTAGAAACGGCTCAGGTTGAGCTGAAAAGTGGACGAGTGTGAGCCTCTGCCCACGCGTCCACGGCCGGGTTGCTGTTGCGTGGGTCGCCGCCGCCGCTCCTCGACGCCCGCGGCGACGCCCGCGTCCAGGGGCTTACACTCGTCCACTTTTCAGCTCAACCTGGGCCACTCCTGACACAGAACACACCCTAGACACCCCTTGATACCCCCTAACACACCCTACACACCCCCTAGACAACCCCTAAGAGTACCCCCTATCCTGCTTAAGTTGAGCCGAAAAGTGGACTAGTGTAAGCCCCTGCCCGCGTTTCGCCGAGCCCGCCGCCCCCCGCCCCGCCCGCGCTGTGCCCCTGCGGTGGCGTCCGCAGCCGTTCCGGCGCCGTGCTGTAAGGCCACACGTTGCAATCAAAAACAAAACTTGAAAGCAGGTTACAATAATTCAGTTTGAAGCGTTGTAACAGGCGCTTTCACAACGTAGCATACATCAGCAAAACTTCAAAGCAGTTTATAATATCTCAGTCTTCAGGGCTGTAACTAGGCACTTTCATCACGTAGCATATATCAGTTTTGAGCGCAGAAACCAGGCGCTCTGAACACGGGTTTCAAATCGCATTGCCCCACCGTGGCCTGGACGATGGAGCGCAGCCGCATGATTTCCTTCTGATACGCCAAGGTGCTCTGCGCCGTGTACCAGGGGCTTACACTCGTTCACTTTTCATCTCAACTTGAGCCATGTCTGACACACAACAACACCCTACACACCCTACACACCCTAAACACCCCGTTAGCACGGGCTGCACAACCCCTACGCGCAACCCCTATCCCATACACAGCGCTCAAGTTGAGCTGAGAAGTGAGCCAGTGTAAGCCCCTGCCATGTACGCGTTGGTCTCCTTGATCTGCTCCTCGGCGATGGCGCAGCGCGACGACAGGCTGCGGTTCTCCTTCTCCAGGTCCGCCTGCACGCGCTCCGTGAACTCCTTGATGGCGGCGCGCTGCTCCGTGAAGTTGGAGCGATGGTCCTTGTCCTTGGACCAGGGGCTTACACTCGTTCCCAGTTCAGCTCAACATGGGCTCTTCTGTCCACCGTATAACCCAACTTAACTCATGAATGTGTCCTGGAGTTGCTCAAGTTGAGCTCTACCGTGAACGAGTGTAAGCCCCTGCCTTGGAGCCCTCCTCGGCGCGCCGCGCCATGGCCGCCTTGACCTCCGCCAGCTCCTTCGCCAGCTGTCAGGGGCTTACGCTCGATCACATTTGAGCTCAACTTGAGCGACATCGGCACACATTCAGAGTTAAGTCGGGTCATACGGTGGTCTGAAGAGCATGAGTTGAGCTGGGATGACAACGAGTGTCAGCCCCTGCCAGCTGTGCACGCGACTTGTCCAGGTTCGACAACTCGTCCAGCTCCGCCTTGAGCATGCCGTTCTCGCGCCGCACCTCCTCCTCCGTCGTCGTCGGCCGCTTCTGCTTCAGTGTGTCCATGGCGCCCTGCAGCCGGTTGTTTTCGGCACGCAGGCGCGAGTTCTCGAAGGGCAGGCCGCCGCCGTTGGGCGCGCCCGCTCCCGGCGCCGCGGGCGACCCCGGCGCGTGGAACGAGTCGCCGCCCCCGTTCGACAGCCAGCTGGCCGACCACCAGGGCCGGTGAGGACAAATCCACTCGAGCCGGTATCGGACGGGCCCGCATGACATGCCTTTAGGGTGATGGCTCATGCAGACGCGCGGAGGAGGAGGAGGAGGAGGAGGAGGAGGAGGAGGAGGAGGTGGCGGAGGAGGAGGAGGAGGAGGAGGAGGAGGAGGAGGAGGAGGAGGAGGAGGAGGAGGAGGAGGAGAAGGGAGAGGAGGAGGAGGAGGAGGAGGAGGGGATTCAACGGTCGGTCGAGCGCTTCTTCTCAAGACGACCCCCCCTGCCTCGGGCACCGCGGGCAGCTTGTCGTCGAAGAACAGGATGTCCTGCCGACCGTCGTCGCGCCGCGCCGCGGCCTGTGCCTTGGTAGCCATGGGGCCGCGGCCGTCCAGCAGGGGCGTACACTCGTCCACTTTTCGGCTCTACGTAAGCACACTTTGTGGGATACGATGGGTGCATGACTTTCCCCCGGTCTATTAGACAGGGGGACACAGGGAGGTGTGACCAAAACGGCTTAGGATGAGCTGAGATGTGAGCGAGTGTAAGCCCCTGCCGTCCAGCGCCGCGAGCCGCACCTGCTGCTGCAGCCGCGCGTTTTCATCCTTCAGATCCGACAGCTTCGCCGCCAGGCCGCGGGTGTCCATCTCGCGCGCCTCCGCCGGTGTCGGGGGCGCGCCGCCCAGGCACATGGTGTCCTCATTGTAGCGCCGCAAGTTGAATTTGAGAGCAAAATTGAAGCAAGATTGAAAGCAGTTTGCCATCATATTAGTTTCAAGCGCTTAGTCCAGGCGGTTTCAGCATGGGTCTGATGGGGTCAACCCGCGCCGCCCTACCTCGTGCGGCACGTGCAGGCGCTGTATCGAGTCGTCGCCGTCCGCGCCGCCGCCGCCGCCGTTCAACGCGGTGTCCGTGGGCGCCACGTCCTCCATGTAGCGGCGCAGGTTGAAGTTGAAACCTAATTTGGAAAGCAGTTTCTCAGTTTTCAGTTTCAAGTGCTTAGATCCAGGCGCTTTCAACGTGGGTTTGATAGGTGCAATCTGCACCGCCCTACCTCGAAGCGGTGGCGCAGCGCGCGGTAGCCAGCGTGCAGCGCGCGTGCATCGCGCTGCGCCTTGGTGTACCGGCGCAACTTGAATTTGAAAGCAAAATTGAAGCAAAATTGAAAGCGGTCCATCATATTTTAGTTTCAAGCGCTTAGTTCCAAGCGCATTCAACTTGGGTTTGATAGGGTGAAGCTGCACCGCCTCACCTTGGTGAGCCGCGTGTGCAGGTCCTCCCGCACCGCGCGGTGCTCCGCCGCCTGTCACAAGGATGTAGGGTTTAGGGTTTAGGGTTTAGGGTTTAGGGTTAAGGGTTTAGGGATTAGGGCGTAGGGCAAACACACTACACGTCAGTCATTCGTCATGAGACCACCCAGCACACATAATACCAACGAACATCGCACGTAAGACCACCGAGCATCACATATGATACTAACGATCATCGCACATTAGACCACCGAGCATCACACATGAGACCATCCAACATCGCACATAAGACCACCGAGAATCACACATCAGACCAACCAACATCGCACATTAGACCACCGAGCATCACACATATGACCAACCAACATCGCACATAAGACCACCGAGCATCACCCATAAGACCAAGGACCATCGCACATCAGACCACCCATCATCACACATAAGACCAACCAACATCGCACACAAGACCACTGAGCGCCACACATAAGACCACCAGACATGACACATAGCAGCCACAGAGCACCTCGCACGCACTACTGAGGTTTCCAGGATACCTCACATGGCGGTCAACGCGTCTCGAATTTGAGACCTTGAGTAAATAGACGGTCAGATTTGCCATACAACGGTACCATATGGCGATTCGACCGTCTGCTTCGCAAGAATTGGCGACCGTCATTTAAGGTACCCTGGAACGCTGGGAAGCAGGCACGCACCTGGTCGGCGGAGGCGGCGTGCAGGTCGGTGGCGAGGCTCTGCGCCGCGGTCTGCAGCTGCGAGGGGCGCAGCACGTGCTCCGACGCCGGGTCCGCCGCCAGCACCTGCGCAGAGGGCCTGACCAAGTATTCCTTTGGAGTTTATTCCGAATCCGATTCCGAATTCCCGAGCATTCTGCCTGCAACACCGAAATGTTCCTATACATACCCAAATACACAACGAAAAACGCTGGGATGAACGCCTGAAACGCAAAAAAACAGGCAAGTTTCCCCGGAGGTACCCAAATTGCCGTGAAAGCCTTACCTGCGCGCCGCGCTCCAACTCCGCCACCTGCAGCAGGTACTCCTTCAGCCGCACGCTGAACTGCGCGCGGGCGCTCTCCAGCCGCTCCTTGTACGAGGGCCTGACAGACATTGCTCGCCACGTCATAGGGTGTATACAGGGTGTATTGAGGGGGTATATAGAGCGGGTATATAGGGGGTATAGGGGGTTACATAGGGGATATATGGGTAGTACATAGGGGTCATATAGGGGGTATTGAGGCGGTATATACAAGGGGTTATATAGGGGGTGTACAGAGGGTATATAGGATGCCATGTCACGCAATAACCACGAGAGTTCACATGTGTTGGGTGACGTGGCGAGCCACATCTGCCAGGCCCTACCTTGTACTGCGCGGACTCGCCGGTGGCGCGGTCCGCCTCGCCGCGGGCCTAGGTCCAGGGGCTTACACTCCTCCACTTTTCGGCTCAACGTAAGCGCTTGCTCTGGGACAGAAGGTGCATTTAGGGTATGTTCAGACGGTGCTTAGGGGGTGCTTAGGAGGTATGAAGGGGGAGGTAGGGTGTATTTTGAGTCAGAAAGAGCTCAGGTTGAGCTGGAAAGTGGACGAGTGTAAGCCCCTGCCTGGGTCTCCGCGGACCGTGCGGCTTCGAACGAGTGGTGCAGCTCCGTGAACTTGTTCTTCGCCGCCTCGGCGTGGAGGTTGAACCGATCCGTTTCCGTTGACAGCGTGTGTTTTGTGTTGGCGAGCTCCGCCTCAAGCGCCGCCACCGCCTCCGCCGCCGCCTTCTCCGCCGCCACCACCTCCGCATAGGGCCTGCCAGACATTGCTCGCTATGACAAAGTGCGTGAAACCACTTAGACACTTAATGAGACTTAGGGCTAAGTCGTCCCGCTCGACCTATCAGGACGCTCCATTTGGACCATTTAGTACTACTTGACTACTTGTTGCTAAGTGTCTAAACGGTTTCACGCACTTTTTCATACTTCAACCAACGCACTTTGAATCCTCGTTTCTTGAGTTACATGGCGAGATATGACGTGGTGAGTGATACCTGGCGGGCCCTACCGCCGCTAGCGCGGCCGCCTCCGCCGCCGCCACCGCCTCCTCCTTCTCCCTCAACGCCGCCGCCACGGCCGCCTCCTTCTCCCGGTTCGCTTTGTCGATGGCGAACTGCCCGTGGGCAGGGGCTTACACTCGTTCCCAATTCAGCTCAACTTGAGCTCTTCTGTCCACCACATAACCCGACTTAGCTCATGAACGTGTCCTGGAGTTGCTCAGGTTGAGCTCTAACGTGAACGAGTGTAAGCCCGTGCCCGTGGGTCGCCGCGCCGGCCAACGCGGCGTCCCTCTCCTCGTTCGCCGCAGCGACGGCCTCGTCCCAGGGGCTTACTCTCGTCCACTTCTCAGCTCAACTTGAGCCGTGTCTGACAAAATAAAACACCCTACACGCCCTACACGCCCCTTAACACCCCCTCAAAATGGGCTACGCAACCCCTAAGCGCACCCCTTATCCCATAGAAAGCGCTCAAGTTGAGCTGAGAAGTGAACGAGTGTAAGCCCCTGCCTCGTCCCTCTCCCTGATCGCGGCGGCGACTCGTTCATCCCTGTCCGACTCCGCCGCGGCGACGGCCGTCAACTTTTCTCCAACGGTGGCGGCGATGGCGTCGTCCTTGTTGTAACGGCGCAAGTTGAATTTGAAACCAAAATTTGAAAGCAGTATATCACACTTTAGTTCCAAGCGCTTAGTTCCAGGCGGTTTCAACTTGGGATTCATAGGGTCAACCTGCACCGCCTCACCTTGTCACGCTCAGCGCGCGCCACTGCCTCCTCCTTCAAGCAGGGGCTTACACTCGTTCCCACTTCAGCTCAATTTGCGCTCTTCCGCCCACCGTATAACCCAGCTTAACTCATGAACGTGTCCTGGAGTTGCTCAAGTTGAGCTCTGGCGTGAATGAGTGTAAGCCCCTGCCTTCAAGTACCGCGCCTCCTCCACCGCCCGGTCCTTCGCCGCCCGCGCCTTGCCCACCTCCTCCTTGTAGCGGCGCAAGTTGATTTTGAAAGCAAGTTTTGAAAGCGGTGCGACATATTTCAGTTTCAAGCGCTTAGTTCCAGGCGATTTCAACGTGGATTTGATAGGGGAAAATTGCACCGCCCTACCTCATCGCGCTCCTCCTCAGCCGCCACAACCGCCTTATCCTTGGACAATTTGGCTGCTGCCACCGCCTCGCATCAGGGGCGTTGAGAACAAGAACTCGAACCGAGATCAGATCATGACTTACCCTCAGAATGATAGCTCATACAGACGTGTGGACTCAGACTTCGCAGTTTCCCAGGGAACCCCAAATGGCGGTCGCCAATTCTTGAGAAATGGACGGTCTATCGCAATATTGTGCCATTGTATGGCAAATCTGACCGTCGTCTCAAATTCGAGACGCGTTGACCGCCATTTGAGGTACCCTGGAAAAATGCGTAGGATGACGGCTTTAATTTCGGTTGAGTGCTTGTTCCCAATAACCCCCCTGCCTCATCGCGCTCCTGCTCCGCGGCGTCCACCATGCGTTTCTTGGATTCCTCGGCCGCCTTGATGTAGCGGCGCAAGATGAATTTGAAAGCAAAGTTTAAAGGCGGTTCATAGTAGTATAGTTTCAAGAGGTAAGTCCCAGGCGCTTCAACATGGGTTTCATAGGGTCAACCTGCACCGGCCTACCTTGATGGCCTCCTCCGCCAACTTCTCCACTTGCTCGATCTTATAGTGCAGCGCCGCGGCCTCCTTCTCCGACGATGTGCGCAGGTCGTCTCGCTCCGACGTAACCTAGGGCCGTGCAGACATAGCTCGCCACGTCATTCAACCGTGCAGATATTGCTCGCCACGTCATCCAACAGCGCAGAGATTTCTCGACACGTCATCCAACCGTGCAGACATTGCTCGCCACGTCATCCAACCGTGCATACATTGCTCGCCACGTCATCCAACCGTGCAGATATTGCTCGCCACGTCATCCAACCGTGCAGATATTGCTTGCCACGTCATCCAACGCATGTTGACCCCTCGTTTATTGAGTTGAATGGCAATGACATCCTACGACTTGGCGAGTAACATCCGCCAGGCCGTACCTCTGCCTCCTCCGCCCGCCGCAGCTCCGAGGCCAGCCGCTTCGTGAGCGACGCCACGTCGGTCGCCAGGTCCTCGTTGCGGCTCTTCAGGCCGCCCACCAGGGGCTTACACTCGTCCACTCTCAGCTCAATTGGAGCGCTTTGTATGGGATAGGGGCTGCACGTAAGGGTTGTGCAGCCCGTATTAAGGGGGTATTAGGTGGTGTTGAAGGGTGTGTAGGGTGTTTTCTTGTGTCAGACACGGCTCAAGTTGAGCTGAGATGTGGACGAGTGTAAGCCCCTGCCGCCCACCTCGCCCATGACCTCGGCGTGTTCGCTGCGCAGCGCGGCCAGCTGCTCCTCCAGCTCCAGCCGCGTGGAGTCCAGCGCGTCCTTCAGCAGCTCGTTGTCCAGCGTCAGCACCCCTGCGCGCTCCTGCACCCAGGGCCTTACACTCGTCCACTTCTCCGCTCAACTTGAGCCGTGTCTGACACAAGGAAACATCCTACACTCCCTAAACAACCCCTAACACCCCCTTAGCACGGGCTACGGATCCCATTCCGCGCACCCCCTATCCTAGAAAAAGTGCTCAAATTGAGCTGAGAAGTGAGCGAGTGAGAGCCCCTGCCTGCAGCTCGCCGCGCGCCTGCTCCGCCCCCTTCACGCGCACCTCGCCCGACACCGCGCGCTGCTCCAGCCCCACAACCAGGGGCCCATAAACCACCCTATGACTACTTTATATATTGATGTACGCCAACTGGTTTATTGGATGTGTGACCGCCCCGGACGAGCGGCCTCCAATTACTCCTCCCCCTCTTCCGCTCGACTTCCGCACCTTCCGAGAGATGTTAAGTGGGGTCAGGGACCAAACGAGTCACGTGTGCAAAGTGCAGCAGGTGCAGGTGCACCAGAGCCTGGCCAATCGTTCCCTTTTCCAGCTGGCGCTTGATATGTTTCGTACACCTACCCCACTTGCAACGTCCCAATAACCCACTTGCAATATCCCACAGGGGCGGAAGTCAAGCCGATTGTCCCTGACCCCGCTTAATGTATCACACACAAAGGTGTGGAAGGTGAGCACAAAAGGGAATACGTGGCTATGGCCGTGCCGTGCACGCGCTCGGCGAGGGAGTGAGGCGCCGCCTCGGGTTTAAACCCTAAACCCTAAACCCTAAACTTTAATGACCTAAAGCCTGCCGTGCACGCGCTCGGCGAGGGAGTGGCGCGCCGCCTCGGCCTCCAGCGCTGCCTCGTTGGCCTCAAGCCAGGGGCTTACACTCGTTATCCATTCAGCTCAACCTAAGCCGTCTTGGTCACCCCCACGGTCCCTCTGTCTAATAGACTGGGGGAAATCATACACCCAACGTATCCAACAAAACGTGCTTACGTTGAGCCGAAAAGTGGACGAGTGTAAGCCCCTGCCTCGAGCTGCGCCTCGACCAGCGCGCGCGCGATCTCCAGGCGGTCCTCCTCGCTACGGATGAGCGCCGCCTGTAGCTCCTCCTTCTCCGCCAGAAACTTGGTGTCCATCCCGTTGAGCAGGGGCTTACACTCGTTCACGTTTGAGCTCAACTTGAGCAACTCCATGACACATTCATGAGTGAAGTTGGGTTACACGGAGGACAGAAGAGCTCAAGTTGAGCCGAAACGTGTACCAGTGTAAGCCCATGCCGTTGAGGCGGTGCAGCCGCTCCAGCAGCGCCTCCTTCTCCGCCAACAGATCCGCTTTGTCGCCGCGCTCCTCCACTAGCCGCCCCTCCACGTAGCGCCGCACTTGGAATTAAAAGCATAACTTTAATGCACTTTATCTCATGACATTTGAAGACAAGCCCGCGTTCAAGAATATATGTCAACTCAAGACGTCCGCAAATTACATTTTCGAACGTGGGCTTGTCTTTAAATGTCATGTTTGACGTAAAGCGCTGAAACCAGGCGAGTTCAGCACCGGCCTCAATTGATCAAGATGCACTGCCCTACCTCAAGCTCGTGCAGCTTGGCCATCTGGAGGCCGATGTGTAGCGGCGCAATTTGAATTTGAGAGCAACGTTTGAAAGCGGTTCGTCAGATTTTAGCGTCAAGCGCTTCGTTCCAGACGCTTTCAACGTGGGTTTGATAGGGTCAACCTGCACCGCCTTACCGATGTTGTCCGGGTCGATGCCGTCAGCGGTGACGGACTGCACCTGCTCTCGATAGGTCTCGCGCTGCTCGTTCATCAGGGGCTTACACTCGTCCACTTCTCAACTCAACCTAAGCCTTTTCTGGTCACTGAAGCCACAGCAAGCGTCCACTTCTCAGCTCAACCTGAGACCTTTTCGCTGATGCGATCACTGAGCATAGCCCGCGAAACTTGCTCACGTCAAGCCGAAAAGTGGACGTCTGTAGTCCACAAAAAGTGCGTTCGTTGAGCTGAACAGTTAACGTGTGTAAGCCCCTGCCGTTGATCTGCAGCAGGCGCGAGCGCAGGCGCTGGTGCAGCCCGCGCGCCGCGTCGTTGTTCGTCACCGGGAACGTCGGCGCGCGCCCCGCGGCCAGAGGCTTACACTCGTCCAAATGTTTGGCTCAACGTAAGCGCTTTCTATGGGATACGGGGTGCATGTAGGGGTTGTCTGAGGGCATTTAGGAGGTGTCAGGGGGTACTAGGGGGTGTTTGGGGTGTATTTTGTGTCAGAAACGGCTCAAGTTGAGCTGAACAGTGGACGAGTGTAAGCCCCTGCCCGCGGCGCCCACCAGGTCCATGACCGCGGCGCTGCGCTCCCACTCCCCCAGCCGCAGCGTGGCCAGCACTGTGGTCGCGCAGTTTCCCCCAAGAGCCTCCGACAAAATCTTTGGGTAGGGGCGCGCAAGTTAAATTTTCGAGCAAACCTTAACAGCTGTTGACTTACTGGTATGTTTCAGTTTCAAGTGCTGGAACCAGACGCTTTCAGCACGGGGTTGGACTTGCACTGGCCCACCTTGGTCAGCGCGCTGTCGCCGTGACCCGCGAACTCGCGGCGCTGGGAGGATAACGCGCGGATGACCGACGCCCAGGGCCTGGCGGACAATGCTCGCCGCGTGTTAGGACGCCATCAAACACAAGAAAGGAGGGTTGAAACCGCGTTGAATGACATGGCGAGCAACATCT
>Ga0307489_10002713_pt1 | contig 11841 bp, 10 predicted proteins | sample SB12metaG_FD_202247 | JGI IMG/M metagenome (GOLD analysis project Ga0307489, IMG submission 202247) | Sea-ice brine microbial communities from Beaufort Sea near Barrow, Alaska, United States - SB 1.2 | ecosystem: Environmental > Aquatic > Marine > Coastal | place: USA: Alaska | collected...
CGAAGCCCGAGGCGCGTCATACAAGGGCGGCGGCAGGCCCGAGCTCGCGCCCACCCGCCCGCTCCGCTCGCGGGCTGCGGGGTCCCGGTTTCAGATCCCGTGGGGGAACCTTCGAATTTCGTGGGGTGAGAGTGAGAGGCACAATCGGTCGATCGACGGGGCGGGGACCCCAGCGCCTGGGTGGGGGCGTGAGCAGGGGCGAGGTTGTACCCAAGCGGGCGGTCCGGCGCGTCATCGTCCTCCTCCTCATCCCCCAGCTCCATCGCATACCCCGCGAACTTGTCTTTCACCACCGGCGCCGTGGCCCCACCCTGGCCAAAGCGCCCGAGCAGAAATTGAAAGCAAAGTTTGAAAGCGGTCCACCGTTTTTTCATTCAAGCGTTGAGACTGCTGCGCTGTCAACCCGGGTTTCTAGGGTTCAAGCAACTTGCACCACCCCACCTTTCGCTCCTCCTGCAGCCGCGCAATCTCCGCCGCCTCCCCGTCATCCCCCCCCAGGGCGCTTCGGCGCGGCGACATTGCGCGTACCCAAGGGAGGCGGCGCGCGGGTCACGCTCCACCGACGCGCGGCGCGATCAGGTGCCCTCACCGCCGGCAGTCCTAGCACCCTTGCCCCCTGTGAGCTCGCAGCAAGGGAGATGAGCCCCCCTCGCGCCGGGTTCGGACGCCTTTGGGGTCGGGCGAGATCTCCCGCGCCAACTTGACTCCGAGCCGTGCGCCGGGGTTTGACCGAACGCCGCGACTTTCTTCGTGTACCTGCCGTCGCCGCGGAGAGAGGGCACGTCGAATGACTCGCGGGGGTTTTTAGAATCACTGGCTGCTCGCTGCGGCTGGTCGCGATCGCGACGGGTGATTGCTCTGGTTTTTATATCAGGGTTTAGGCGGGTATTCCTGCCAGCTCAGCACTTCCAGCTGACGCCATGCGTTGTCCACCCAACGGGCGCCCCTCTCCGCCACACGTATCGAAGTGCTGAAGAGGACACGCGAGGCAGAGACGGTCGACGCCGCCTCGCGTCCGCCCCGACCGTCCGCGACTTCGAGGTCACTCCTCGCGTCTATCGTTACTTTTGGATTTGTATTGGAACTCACAAAAAATAGGAAAAGCGAGCGCCAAGCGGCACCCACCGAGCGAGTCGAGGGCGGAGCCTTGCGGTCGGCGCCCGCGAACATGGCCATCTACATCAAGGCGGGGAGCTAAACGTCGTCCCCGTTTCAGCTCAACTACCAAGCGGGTTTCCCCTGAAGCGGGTGTCCCCTGAAGCCATGCGAGGCATCCATACGTGGTACCTCGAAGATGCTCAAGTTTAGCCAACACGGGCACCCGTGCAGTGTTCGTAGCTTCGTACTAGCTCTCAATGTCAAGGCGGGGGCGACACGGCGTCCCCATTTTTCCCAGCTGGGGCAGTCGTGTTCAGCTGTGCTAGCCGTGGGTCTGTCCCTTGGAAGCCATTCACTTGTATATCCCCAGGTGCTCAAGTTGAGCGACCGCGGCACTCGTGTCTGACTGGGCGATGGCGTCCCCTTTCCAGCTTAACTGCGAGCTGGCGCACTTGTGCCCAGCTGTATTAGCTGTGGGTTTGTGCCCTGAAGCCACTCAAGTTATCCATGCGTGGTGCCTCGAATATTCTCATGTCCAGCTACCACGGGAAGTCTCAACGTGATAGTCTTCAAGGCACGAAGGGAACTGTGCGAGCTGCGAGGCCATGGGAGGAAGGAGGCGGCGAGTGTGTGCCGGTACGCCGGTGCACTCCGAGCGAACAGTCAGCTTGAGCCACGCGAAACGAATCCGATACCCTGCATCGCGGCGTTCAGCCTGCTGATGAAGACAGTCGGGCCGCGTACCTAGGTAGACCAGCAGCTAAAGCGCCCATCTGCCCCCCACTCTTCAGCGTCGCCTCGGTATGTCCCTGACAGCGCTCAAGTTATTTGCCAACTTGACACATGGACGGTGCTGAGGCATTTGGCTACCTTCAAAGTCATAGGGTTCCCGCCGTTTACCCGCGCTTGGTTGGATTCTTCACCATTGACATTGAGAGCACTGGGCAGAAATCACAAAGTGTCAACATCAGTGCAAGCAAGCGCGGTCATTTCAGGAGGTGGCCCCAGACACCAGCGTCGAAGCCGCTGGCGCACCGGATCAAGAAGGCAGCCACGTCGCACCCCACGATGCGCGCCGGCTGCATCGCCGCGGCGCAGAAAGCTGACACACTGTACCAGACCGCCATGGCCCCCGCCCGGCGATAGGGCACGGCAGAAATTGCTCGAAACATCCTTTCCTCCCAACCCTCCTTTTTTGAGTTCAATGCCACGCGCCTAATGTTTCCCGAGCGGTTTCAGCCGGGCCTTACCCGGAGGAGATGGGCACACGCATCATGAACCTTCGTTTCTTGCTGTTGCACAGCATCCTATGACGTGGCGAGCAACGTCTGGCAGGCATTATCCCGAGGTGATGACCGATGACCAGGCGCCGCAGAGCGCGAGTGACTTCGTGGGCGAGGCCGTGGTGTTCTCCGTCGCCCGGTGGCTGGTGTGGTGGGAGAACAACAGGAGCGCGCAGAAGGACGCTGCAGGGCCGGATCATCCACGCTCGCCACGTCATCCACCACATAGTGTAACGGTGCTCGCCGTGTCATCCACAACATGGTGGTGGGAGTTGTACAGGAGCGTGCAGAGTGACGTGGCATGACCAGACAAACAACCCTCGCCACGTTGAACGACACAGGATGTCATTGAACTCAACAAACGAGTGTGTGCACTGGAATACACTATGCGGTGGATGCCATGACGTACACCTTTACACGTGTGGTGATTGACGTGGCTTGAGCGTTGTGGATTCGGCCCTGGGACGCGGCGAAATCGGCCACGGCGGCGGAGGAGCGACGAGAGCTGACGGCGACGCTAGCGGAGCAGGCGCTCGGGCAGGGCCTGTCATATGTTGCCCGCCACGTCATAGGATGCTGTCTAATTCAAGAAACGAGGGTTCAAGTGCGTTGGATGACATGGCCAGCAAGGCTCAGCAAGGCCAGCCCATGTCAGAGATCCGGCCAACCTCGCGTGCCAATTTGGGGCGGTTTCGGCCGAGTCAAGTCGGTTTTGGGGGTAATTTTGCTCATACGGCGTAGTTCATCGTAGGTTTAGGTTTTAGGTTTTAGGGTTTATGTTTGGGGGTATTTTTGCCCGTACGATGTAGACCGACTTGCCGATCTGACTCACCCACTGCCCCACCGCCCATCCACCCAGAATGTTGGCCGGATCTCGAAACGACATGGGCTGGCCCAAAGTCCGTCTGGCCTTTCAGGCGGGCTGGAGGAGGTGGCGGCGGGGATGTGCAAGTTCGAGGAGCGGCAGCGGGAGAATGGGCGAGAGAATGGGGACGAGAGAATGGGGACGATTTGTTGATTTACACGAGTTGGTCGAGTAGTCAAACATGACGACTGTATTGACCATTCAAGGGTGGGTGACCAGGCAAGAATACGTTTTGGCTTCACATGCCCAATGTGTATGGATGGTGTGTGTCTTTCCTGCGAGGCGGCGCGATTGGAGGAGCTAGGGGCGCGGGCGCACGGGGGTGGGGGGGGGCGTGGTGCCGCCGGGTGGCCGGGGCCGCCGCCGACCTGAGCAGCGCGCTGGGGGTGGGGGGCGTTGTCGACCTTGCAGCTTGCGGGGGCGGGGAGGTCGCGCTGGCCACGGCGAGGGACGTGGCGACCTAGCAGCGCCTGGAGTTGGAGCGGCGGGCTCGCGTGGGTGGGAATCTGGGCCGGTGGTTATGTGGGGCGGTCGCGTGGCTGCTGCTGGTCGTGGTAGGCGGTGGCGACGGGCAGCGGCGGCGACCTGGCAGCATGTGGGGCATGCGGGGAGCACACTTGGTACCACCGGCCGTGGCGAGGGGCGGTGGCGAGCTGGCAGCACCGGTAGCCAGAGCGGCGTGTGCGCGGGAAGTCCGCGTGGAACCGCCGGCTCTGGGAGGGAAGCGGCGGGCGGCGAGGACCCAGCAGCACCGCTCCTGTTCATCAGGGTGTAGGATTCAGGGCGTGTTTCATAGATGGCTAGTGTTGCGCTTTTGAGAAACATCGCAAACCGGAAGAACACCCAAACTCGCGAGTTGGAGCATCGGTTCCATTCATCGCCGTCACTCTACTTGTCGTCACACGCACTACACACGTTACACACAGACATCAGACAGCTCGGGGGCCTCCGTCTTGAGGCCTTTGCGGCTGGTGGTGGGATCCATCTGGAGCTCTGGGATGTACCGGTGCACAACGGAGTCCCTCTAAACCCTACAACCCTGAACCCTTGCGATTGCCTGCACACTAACAAAGGCCACCGGTAGATGGTCGTCGAGTGCACGCCAGATTAATTCAACACCCACGCGACCCGACCCCCTGTACTTTAAGGAAATAAGGTGGGTTTGGACAGTAGAGAAATCTGCGTTCAGTAGTTTCGTTTCTGGGTCTAATAACTCGTCATTATTTGTTTCATACCTGCCTGCGGCCGGTCTGTCGTTGGAAATGCTGGTCGCGAAGACGGTTCCAACCATCTTCACCAGTTTAACCCTCGAGACTCAAAACCCTTTTTTTCTTAGAGTACGAGCGCATAATGTTCCGTACCAACCCAGGAACCTGGACATTAGGTGTGCAATGGGAGCGTACCTACTTGTGTCCCTACAGAATTTTGATCGCGAAAAGTCGTAGCAGAACCACCAGAACATAACCGGTTCTGGTCTGTCCGGAAGCACTTCGCTCGCGCGGAGGATTTCTACAGAAATAGTCATGGCAAGGTTCTGTGGAGCGGCTCTGTGAAGTTCTGGCGCGCTTTTCTGTGGAGCGGTTCTGTGGAGTGCGGTAGCGCGGTTCTGTGGATTATGTGAGCAGTTGTGTGGAGTTATGGCGCGGTTCTGTGGAGCGGTTTTGTGGAGTTTTGGCAGAAGTTCTGGCAGAAGTTCTGTTTTACATGCATGCGCCCTCCCTCCCCGCAACCCGACCTCGAGCCGCTTCGCTCGTCGCCCCCGGCCCCATACACAAACCAAGCCCCAACCCAATCCCCGCCCCAAAACACCCCGCCCGCCCTCACCGGCGCCGTCGCCACTGAGCATGCCCCCTTCCGTACGCGCGTGTGATTGGTGGGATCTTTCCGTCACTCCACGTGGGGCACATCCTACAGAACTGTCTACAGAACTAAAAGCATAACTGTACGACATAACTCCAGAATATAACTCCAGAAGATATATACAGCCACATAGAACTGGTTCTACAGAACAGTTATTCCGCAGAGCTTCCAGACAGCACTCCACATAACTGATTATGTTCTGGCAGTACCGCGGGGTCGCTCCGTTGTATTTTAGGTAAACAAGTTATGTTTCGAGTTCTGTTGGGACACGAGACACTGTACGTACTACGCTGAAATCACCCCTCGAGCAAAATCGCACAAACTCGCCGGAATTCGCCACGTAAAGAGCTCGGATCCGCCGGAATAATTGGGATGCGCTCCGGGCTCGGAATCTTACTCAATTCTAGTCTCAGCGTTACATGTAGCGCTGAAGCACCTCGTATAATTGGTCGAGAAGGTGGTTTCCTGCGACTTGATTCACTGGATCTCTCACACGTTTCGCGCCAATTTTGTACCGTGCGTAAATATGTATGGTCCGTGATTGGTCAATGGACAGTCCATCGTTTCCCCACGTCCCTGATTCGTCGAGAGGCTGTATTCGGGGGGGTCAGGTCAGGGAACGTCATACCGTAGACTGGGTTTAAACAGTGCCTTCGTACACGCAAGGGGGTGGGCCGCGTAGATCATAGTGAGCGGTCTAATAATGGCGGGTATTTATGAAAAGGTGGTGGTGAGCGGTCTGAAAGGGGGGGTTATTTATTTAAAAGGTTGTATACGGGCTTAATGATTGGAGCTATAGGTGGGGATTCTGCCTGACCGAAATTCAACTGGCAATGTCGGTTTGGCCCGGGTCTTGCCGACCGAAACACACTGTGAACAATCCGGTCGGCGCGACCGAAACTACGAATCCGGTCTGCATTTGTTGAAAACATGTGTACCGACAACGCCAGAGGGTCGGGAAACGCGCCCAGGATGGCGCTTCCAACGATATGCGCCGGGGAACTGGCAGTGGACGATCACCACAGGTCTATCAGACACTCGCTGGGACAGTCTCCGTGGCGATATGTCTGTCGCGGGCGCCTGAGGACCACCGAATCTAGGCGATGGTGTATCCGGGCGGCAGGACCCGGGCCAGATCGAGTATTCTTTGGGTGGCCAAGTCGTACGTTAAGTCAAAGGGCTCTGGCACGGGAGTTAGGGGGAATGACGTTTTGTGCTACGCGGCCCATGGACCCGCTGTATAAGAAAATTTGCCTCTGAGTGGTGAGTTCTGGAAACACACTGTCACTCAAAACTGCCGTCCAGCCCTCCGACCGGCCGACAGCGTAATTGCCGACCAGACGTGAGTCCGACCACCCTAATTTCTTTCCCTTTTACATACTGTATGACAAAACAAATGAAGCTATGACAAAGTAAGTGAAGCTATGACCGAACTCATGTCAGTTGCATTGAGTTTACTGATGTGTGATTGGTCGAGAGGAACATTTATAAACGCAATGTCCTCTCGACCAATCACAAATCATTAAACTCAATGAAACTCATGCAACTCACATGAGTTCAGTCATAGCTTCACTTTACTTTGTCATATGAACTTTATCAGCCTTATCAACTTTATTTACTGCTTCGTAATTGGTCGACAGGACGACTTTGACCTCTCGACCAATCACAAACCAGTAAATAAAGTTCATAAAGTTCATAGCTTCACTTGTTTTCTCACCCCTATGAAGCATTTTCGCCTCAAGTTACGGTGTAGCCGCGCGTGAAAACCAGCGAGCAGCGCTTAACGACCCAAACAGGCCTATCTGAACGCGCGTACCCCACCATGACCGTACCAGGAAAACAACCAGCGCCACGGCCGCCCGCCCGACCGCGACCCCTTCCGCGCGCGCGCCTACGCCTGGGTGTGTGTCCCCGTCGCCCGTGCATTTGGAAACACCTATCGTTTCCGCCTTGAGGCGAATTGGCCCCGAGAGCAATTGCGAATCGTGAAAATACGCACACGGCGCCTGCGGGCGCCTGCGGACGCCGGGGACGGCGCCGCTGCCTTCTATCAGGTGGCTGTGGACCTCCCCGAAAGTGCCGAGTCGATCTCAATTGTGGTCGCAACGTAATGCCCGGTCCCAAATCACACTATCCGAGCCCCCGAGATCCTTCCCAAAATTAGGTCTAGGACCGTAGGAGGGGGAAACAGTCCTAGCACGCCAATTGAGGCGATGGCTCCTATCGTAATAAGACCGTACGTCGCCGCCAGGTGCTCGGCGCGGCGCCAGCAGCCTACAGACCCCTATAATGCCTTTCGGTGAGGCACCCCCGGCTCGGGGAACCCCCAAAGCTGCGCCAGCGTTGCGGCCCGCCACTTGCGGACGCCCGTTCAGACGAAACAGTTCGAATTCTTCAAAGTCGGCCTGACTAATTGCCCTTTATTGTACATACGAGGCAGGGCTAGACATGTAAAACAACCAAGTGTGCCGGCCGCCGCAGCAGCACCCGACCGTTTTCAGACCGTTGCGACGTTTAAAAATGGCGCCGCGTCCACGGCGCCCTCAATTGCGCCGGTGACGCCGACATTGGCCCGCGTCATCAGATTGATTGCGTCGCGAACTTTCTTTATTGAGTGGCGCCGCGAACCATGCCAGGGCATGAAATATTCGCCTGTCCAGTGCCGTTCCGAAAAAACTAACTTACGTCGCGAGGGGCCCAGTAACGACTGTTGCGCCTACGTGGTACGGAACCCCCGCGTAGCCCGTTTTCATTTTCTCACGCTCAAAACCCGAGATTGCACGATTTGGCCCAAGCTGCGCGCGATCGACCCGATGGACGCGCGGCATTGGGCCCACGCGTGCGCGCGACAGCAGCGGACTCGTCCAAGAGCATATATCAAGCTTTCGAGCACTCGATTTGACCTTCAATTGACCCCGCCATGCGCCGGCACTAGTTGGTGGCAGTATATGGCTAGCCCTGCCTCGTACGAGTGACTTGATTTTCCTCGGACTGTCGGATGCGTTTTCACCTCGAAAAATCCCAGGGGTAAAAGTGGGGTAATACCCTAACGCGCCTCTAGGCCGCCAGCATTTCTATGACAAAGTAAGTGAAGCCATTAATGAACTCAACTGAGTTGCATTGAGTTTCATTCCGATTACTGAGATGTGATTGGTCGAGCGGAATCCATTGGAACATTCATAACGAATGTTACTCTTGACCAATCACAACTCAATAAACTCAATTCCACACTCAGCTCAACCCAATGAGTTAAGTCATGGCTTCACTCGCTCACCCGGGCGCCCGCCCCACTAACTTTGCAGGTCCAAGAGGTGCCATAAGTGTGGTTAGGGCTTTTTGTATGGCGACAGGACATGTCCCGGTACACATCTTCGATTTTCATCTGATCGCGCGGGAATGCAATGTGAACCGTTCGATGTGCATGTCCGCACGCGGTAGGGGTGGGCACTCTAGATTTCCAGCAAACGGCTGAACTTTACCGACGATTCACGAAAAGCGCGGACAGGGTGCGCCCCTCAGCACAGATTTCTAATTACACGTTTGGCACCTCTTGGACCTGCAAAGACCGGATTGGAACAAATTGAAAAAGCACAAATTGGACTTTTCGGACGTTTCTTTTCCTAAAAGTGTCGCACCAATGAGATGTCACCAAAATGACACGTATATTCTGTACGGGCATTTCGACCCGACGCAGCTTGAAAGCGTAGCTGCGGTCAAGTTTCGCACACCGTTGATAGGAGTCACGCGATGAAACGCGTAGATTCGGATTCAGAAGCTATGTTCTGGTCTCCTTGGACCTCACGCTGAGACGCGCATCGGCCGCATCGCTCCGTAACCCGACCTGACAACCTCCGTATCGCTGAGACGCGAAACAGCGCGTTGTCCACCTTAAAGTACGCCCTTCAAAACCCCTACCTGCGCGTTCGTATCGTACGCCGTGAGTAAACGGCGACACACATCTGCATTTCCACATCTTACAGTAGGTTAAAACTTGCAATATGTGTTTGCACCATCGAGCATCCGAAAAAGACGAAAGCCAAAAAAAAAAACGACATCGCAAAAACGGACGGATACTTTCCTGGGTTTGAACCGCGGACGTATGTTACCGGACGCGAACGCTTAGAGGAGGGAAGGCGCTGGGGGTTCTGTTATGGCAGTTTATATACGTTTCGCATCCACAATGAGTGGCAGGGGTGCAGCACTGTCGGCAGCACTGTCGATTCTAACGGGCGCCGGATGTCCGATACGTGGCCTGCAACCCGGACATCTGATTGGCGACTGAAGAGGGGCGGCGCTGAGCTGGCAGCGGTTCATCAGTGCTCGAAAACGCGGTCGGTCGCCCGTTTGACAGTTCCAGATGTGTCGGTGTACAGTGGAATGTCTCGGCCAATCAAGACTTCGGCATACCACACGTGGCACGCCTGTGTCCGAGCAAACGTAAACAGGCTAAACCCCCGCGCATCTGCGTGCATGAGGCGCGGGGTGCAGGCGGCGGCGACGCTGAGATATCCGGAAGATCCGCGCGGGCTCGGCACGATTGGGGTGTCGCGCAAGGTTCAACGAAGTACATTGTGTCATGATTTGGCTAAAGCCGCCAGGCCACCAAAAGAGTGTCCGAACACATGTCCGGCTACAGCGATTCTAGGACACATGTATGAGTGCGAACTCAATTCATTACACGCCCCTTTTCCGAATATCGCTGAATCACCGGACACTCCCACTGAAAGGTAGCCTGTTTAGCCACCACCGTGAACGGTGGTTTCGATAATTCACGGTCACTCGGTGAGCCGATGCTGCATTTTATTCAGTTTCTTTGAACTGTTACCGATCTCGATGACAATCTTTTGAATTATCCCGGGTGAACCATCTGGGGTTCGAACCCGGTATCTCAGGCTTACGAGGCTGACGACTTTACAGAATCGTACTCGAAGCGTGTGTGGGCACACAGTGGAAGCGTGGTGGGCCCATAACCTGTCATGATTTGGCTAAAGCCGCTAGGCCACCAAAAGAGTGTCCGAACACATGTCCGGCTACAGCGATTCTAGGACACATGTATGAGTGCGAACTCAATTCATTACACATTGGTGCAAACGTGCCTCGCGGCCCCGTTTCGACGTTCCCCGGCGGCATCTGGGCGAGTCGTCACTGAGAATCTGCTCATTTGCTGCGGGGACCAGTCGAACCCGCGCGATGCTCTGCCCCCCACGCTGGCGCCGGGCAACTTATCGCTTGGCTCAGCGCGAGGGTAGTCTGAATTCAACTGGAGGGACGTTTATCACAGGCATTGCATCATCTCGAATTCGCATTGCGGCGCCGAGCGACGCCGCGCGGGGTGCTTTCCGGCGCCATGCGATGGCTTTGACCTCGTTGCGATACGTGGACCAGTGGTGGCAGGTTATACGTACACGTGCCATCTGGTCGGTCGGTTCAGTAGGTCTGTCAGTGGTCTGACCGACACGCTGACAGCAGGGGTGATAGTACTAAAATGTCGGGGTGGGTCATCCGTGGATATGCGGGAATCTCAACATTTGCAACAGCGAAACAGTCAAAAACGTAATAACCTGAAAACCGGACCGACGACGGGGCGGCGAAACGGGCCGGGACGGCTCGACTCACGCAGAACTACGGCTTGACGCACGGTGTACCGGACGCACAACCCCCAAATTAGTCAGGGTACCCCTCGCGGCGCGCTCTTCCCGCTCGGATACGAGCATGCGGCGCGGCGCAAGCGGGCACAGGCCCACGAATCAGACGAAACAGCGAAAAGCGATCTTTTTACAGGTTATTGATTTTTAGGTCTGCGCGGGTAATGGGCCAGGCAGCGCGACGTGAGCCGAATTGCGGCGCGGCGCACAGCGTGTCGGATGCGCCACCTTGTGACATGTCACGACACACTACGCGGCGCTCTCAACCGTTCGGTGATGGGCATGTGGCGCGGTGCTAACACTGCCGCTGGCCCCATTTCGAATTCCCCCTATATTGTCGATACCACCACGAATCAGACTCAAACACGCTGCAAAATCGCGGCCAAATGGAGTGCGACGCTGGTCGCGCGCCACCTGACCGCCGCGGAAACGGAGTTGAGCCCACTTTGCCGATTGATTGCCGGCGTCGGCGGCCGGCGACGCGTTCACGTGCGGGCGCAGGTGCGTCGAATAGTGCGCGCCGGAAACGTTTGGGAGGTGTGATATCCCCCTCTAGGAGGGGGGTGACCCACCCCGACAATTGAATATTACTACCCCTACTGACAGTGCTCGAAAACGCGGTCCGTCCTGCAAATCACAGTGCCCACCGGCCGGTCGGGGAGCCCGTCGGACATCATTTGCAACAGCCAATGAGATGTCCGAGCTGCAGGCCACGTATCGGACATACGGCGCGCCAGCAATCCGCACTGAAATCGGCAATGCCGACAGTGCTGCACCCCTGCCAAATGAGTCTCACTTGGCGAATGCCGGCGTAAATATAGTCGTTCGCATTTCGTGCCGCCCTCTGAGAGATGGTAGTTTCGTTTCCAAACTTGAAGAAGAACACGGCACGAAATGGTCACCACCCCACGTTGCACTCCAAGGCGCCTCGGCGGTGCCAACACGTGTTTTCCTGGTCTAAACACACCGACCAACACCTCCCAACCGCGTTGCCACGTTGGCGACCAGCGTGTCACGAGGCCAGCTCTGTGCCTCGAGGAGATGAGAGTACATTTGTTTTCACAGGGGAAAAGTGGTTGCTCTAAGGATC
>Ga0307489_10002715_pt1 | contig 11841 bp, 10 predicted proteins | sample SB12metaG_FD_202247 | JGI IMG/M metagenome (GOLD analysis project Ga0307489, IMG submission 202247) | Sea-ice brine microbial communities from Beaufort Sea near Barrow, Alaska, United States - SB 1.2 | ecosystem: Environmental > Aquatic > Marine > Coastal | place: USA: Alaska | collected...
CGTGCATGAGAGCACTTCGAGGCGAGGGCGAGTGGGAGATATGTTTCATACCTTGGTTTATGATGTCCGACTACAGGCGTAAGGTAGATCCTTACTTTGAATTAGAGCGTGAAGAAGAGGATGCTAAGCGTATGTATAAGCTTGACGATGAGCAGATAATGTTTAGACGACTCAAGATACAAGAACTAGGCGGCGATGATTTGTTCAGGCAAGAGTATCCCTCTACCCCGCAAGAAGCGTTTTTGACTACAGGTAGATTATTCGTTGAGCCTAAATATATAGATAAGGCGGCTGTTGAATGCTACTCCCCGGTTGAACGCTACGATGTGCGTGATGCAGACTTCGTTCCCCACGCGAAAGGTCTGTTAAAAATTTTCGAGAATCCACGGGATTCTCTTAGATACTGTGTTGGTGTAGATGTTGCGGAGGGTCTTGAGCATGGCGACTACTCAGTGATACAGGTCCTAGATCATCTTGGTAACCAAGTTGCGACTTGGACAGGGCACGTTGATCCGTTCGATCTGGCTGCTATAGTTTGTAGGATAGGAATATATTACCACAAGGCGTGGGTTCTGATTGAGAGAAACAATCACGGACTTACTACGATCAGGAAAGCACAGGAACTAAACTACCCTAATCTGTTTGTCGAAAAAACCGTGGACGATGCTTACGTTGATAAGATGACAAGGCGTGCAGGGTTCCTGACAACAAGTAAAACCAAGCCCTTAATTATTGACAACTTGGCACATTTACTTAGGCAGGGTGAAAGTGGTATAGTGGATATTGAGCTTATAGACGAACTAAGGACTTATGTGGTAGACGCTAGAGGAATAACAAATGCACAGAACGGTTGTTATGATGATAGAATAATGGCATACGCTATTGCTTTGTTTGGATTGAATTCGATGCCAAGGAAGCATAGGCAGACTTTTAAAAGAACTAAAAAACAATATTTTTAAATGAAGATAAAAAACGAAATAGAACCCGGCGGAATTTCAGCAGCCGTAGGTGTAAATGACGAAGAGCAAACTCAACTTAATACACTCGGACAAATACTACAATCAAAATTCACAGAGTACAAAGATGCTCGTGATGATATAGAGAATGATTGGATAGAAGATTTAAGAGCATTCATGGGTCAGTACGATCCTGAGGTACTTGCGAAGATTCAATCTAAGGGAGATAGATCCCAAGTCTATGTTGGCTTAACAAGAACCAAGGTGCTTGCAGCCTTCTCAAGAATGACAGACCTATTATTTCAACCCGGTCAGAAATTTTTCTCAGTAGAAGCAACCCCTATAACTAAACAGCCGTTAGTAGAAAAAGAACTAACCGAGGCAGCTGCATTAGAAATCATGCAAGCGGCAGAGGTAATAGACCCCGGACTGGTTGAGGATCTTATTCAATCAAGACTAAAGGAACTAGAAACCGAGTTAGAAGAAGAGACAGAAAGAAGGGTTGATAATATGGAAGAGGCTATTCTCGACCAAGCACTTGAAGGCAACCTAGAAGGCAAGATGAAAGATGCCATCATGGAGCAAGTTATATTTGGTACTGGTGCAATGAAGGCAGGTACCCTTAGGGTTGAAAAAAATCATAGATGGGTTAAGTCCGAGGAAGGATTTAATTTAATATATGAGGAAACACCAATGCCAGAAATGGAAGCTGTTTCTATATTTGATTTATACCCAGACCCTTACGCAACATCAATGGATGATATGCGTGATATATTTAGAAGACATATTGTGTCAAGGCAAGAGTTTATAGACCTTAAGGACTTCCCGGGATTCAACCCCGATATGATTGAGGAGTGCCTAGAGTATCATCCGAAAGGCAACCACGACGAAGAGCAACATGAAAGAGATAGAAGAGACATTGCAAACGTCAACGACAGATCCACAGATACAAACAAGTTTGAAATTACAGAGTATTGGGGTTCATTAAATGGTTACGACCTAGAAGAGGCTGGCATAGAATTTTCTGATGGCGAAGAGTTATCACAAGAATACAGTGCCAACGTATGGACTTTATCTGGTAAGGTTATTAAGGCTCAACTTAATCCCCTTCCCGGTGAAATTATTCCTTACTTTATTTTCCCTTATGAAAAGAACCCACATGCATTCTGGGGTACAGGCGTTCCTAGAATGATGCGTGATTCACAAACAACAATGAATGCGGCTACAAGAATATATTTAGACAATGTGGCTTTATCTTCTGGTCCTATGGTTGAGGTCAATACCGACATCATGGCTTCAGGAGAAGACCCAACTGACTTATATCCTTGGAGAGTATTCCTAAGAGAGGGGGGAGATGGGAACCAGCCCATGGTTAGATTCTATCAACCACAATCTAATTCTCCTGCATTAGTTTCAGTAATTGAATTATTCAGAAGGTTCGCGGATGAAACAACCGCACTGCCTTCATACACACACGGACAAACACAGAGCTCATTAAATAGAACTGCCACAGGTATATCTATTCTTATGAGTAACGCTAACATCGTTCTTAAGTCTGTTATTAAAAATATTGATGACTACTTAACAAAACCGTTGATTAGATCATTGTATGACTGGAATATGACTTGGAACGAAAATGAATTAGTGAAATCAGATATGCGTGTTATCGCTAAAGGCTCAACAGCACTAATACAAAAAGAAGTACAATCACAAAGATTGCTACAGTTCTTGTCATTAATTAATAATCCAATGGACGCTGATTTAGTTAATAGAGAGAAACTCTTAACTGACATAGCCAAGTCATTAGATATAGATCCGAATGAAGTAATAAAAAATGAAAAGGAGATAATGGATGAGCAAGCACTACAACAAGCTATCCTTGCCAGCCAGCAAGGCGGTCAGGGCAATCAAGTCCCAAATGCCGAAGGAATGGTCGGACCTGATGGAAGAAATGGAACGCCTCCGCCAAATGGAGAGGGACCAATTGGAAATAACGGAGGACTACCGCTTTAGCCAAGGGCGTTGCGACATCCTAAAATATATAGTATCTTTGGATACAATTGCCATGAAGGTAATAGAAGCGTTAGGATCCCGAAGGGACACACCTAACATTTATAGTTAATTTTATCGACACACCTACGAGGACCGAGAAAATGGAAAGAGAAAAAACTAGAGGCGAGTTAATCGCTGAAAGGCTTGAACAAGAAGCTGATGAGATGATGAAGCAAGTTGCTGAATCTCAAACGGAATCTGAAGTTGAATCTAAAGGGTTAGCTACTCAAGAAGATGAAACCACAGACACCCCGGAAGAGGTTGTAGAGGAACTAGTTGAAACTTCACCCGATGAATCTCAGGAAACTGAAGACGCATCTGATCAGGAAGAACACGAGATTAAGGAAGAAGATTTTAAATCTGATAAGGGTTTATTGTCTGCTGAACAGTGGGAAGAAAGGTACAAGAATGCTCAGGCACGAATGACCAAGGCAACCCAGAGAGAGAAAGAACTTGAAGCCAAGATATCTGAAATGTCTAATAAGATAACAGCTATCGAAAGCATGAAGTCCGATACAAGAATTGAGAGACAGAAAGAAGAAGTGAATGTTGACCTCGCTGAAATAGTCAAAGACTATCCAGAGATTGTAAAGCCACTTCAACAATACGTTGATGCTCGCATCGCGTCTGTTGACCAAAGAGTGAATCAGGCTACAGAAGAGGTCTTGAAATCTCAAAGAGATGAAGCAGATAAAAAGCATTACGGAGCTATTGCAGATGTACATCCTGATTGGAAGTCCACATCAGACAGTGAAGATTTCACTTTATGGTTGGGTAGACAGTCAAGAATGTGGCAGAGTGCGGCTAGTGAAGGTGATGCACAGGACGTAGTGTCCCTCTTATCAAAGTATAAAAAAGATTTAGGTCTGACTCCAAAAAGTGTTTCCAAAGCGGAAATGGTAGAGAAAGCAAAACAAAACGTTGAGCCAACTTTATCAAAAGCTAGGAAACAAAATATAGGTAGTGCCAAGAGAATATGGTCTGCTCAAGAAATCGGAAGATTATCTGATAAAGATTTTCGTAAGCAAGAGGCTGATATAGATCAAGCTTACAGAGATGGAAGAGTAAAGGCTTAATTATCTTGTCACTATAAAATTAATTTTTATAAATACTAAGAGGTATTAGAAATGGCATATACACTTTCAAGTGGAGCATTCGCGTTCGCAGCAGGCGAGCAACATTTCATTCCAGAAGTTTTTTCTAAAAAGTTACAAGCTAAGTTTTATTCTCAGACTGTTTTGTCTGAAATAACAACTAACGAGTACGAAGGTGAAATTTCAGGAATGGGTAATAAAGTAAACATAAGAACAGTACCAGCGATCACAGTTGCTGACTACAGTGGTTCTTTATCTTACGCTGACGTAACGTCAGGAACAATCGAGTTAGATATCAACAAGGCTAAAAGCTACGCTTTTAAAGTTGACGATATTCTAAAATCTCAAGCAGATATCGACTACATGAACGAAGCCGCAAACGATGCAGCTCAGAACATGAAAATCGCTATTGAAACAGACGTACTTGGCAACATTGCTGCGGGATCATCTTTAACAGATATCAACGCAACTCCTGCTAACATCACTTCTGCTAACGTGCTTGGGCAAATGATTGAGGCTGGTCAGCAGCTTGATGAAAATAACATTCCAGAAGAAGACAGATTTATGATTATAAATCCTGCCGTTGCTTCAGTGTTAAAGCAGTCAGAGCTAAGACAAGCATACTTAACTGGTGACAGCGTTTCACCATTAAGAAATGGCTACATAGGAATGGTTGATAGATTCAAAGTTTATGTTTCTAACAACTTATCGACAACATCAGGTGTTACATCTGGTCTTTACGGTCATCCTAAAGCTGTTGCTTTTGCATCTCAAATGACTAACACTGAAACTGTAAGACTTGAGTCTTCATTCGGTGATGGCGTTAGAGGATTGTCTGTATACGGGTACAAAGTTATCCTACCTACAGCTATCGGTGAATTTAAGCTTCAAACTGCTTAATATTAGCTATTGCTATAAAGGGATCTTCGGGTCCCTTTTTTTTGTAAAAAAATAGATAGAAAACTTAGATTTATGGTATCTTTATTAAGGTAAACCAACGAAGGAACTACAAATGACAAAAGACGAACTATTAAAAGTGGCTAAAGAAGAATTCAATGTAGCCTTGAACCCGAAAGAAAAGCTTGTAGATTTAGAGGCTAAACTATCTTCATTAGAATCCAACAAGGGTGCTAAAGAAGTAAAAGTTAAAAACACAAAAGAGCCTGTAAGCAAAGATCCTATTGCCTCAAAGGGCGAGCATGGAAAGCTTGTTGCTTGGCACCCAAATCACAGGGCAGAGTTTTGGCAGTTTATCTACGACAAGAAACATCTAACAGACGAAGAAGTAGAATCTCTAGGACTATAAATGGCAACTGTTAAAGTAATAGACTTAATAGATAGAGCTGAGGAAATCTTACAAGACACAACTAATGTCAGGTGGTCTCAACAGACTCTACTTAACTATTTAAATGACTCTCAAAGAGAGATTGTTTTATTTAGACCAGACGCGAATCCAGTTAACACAACCCTTACCTTGACTGCCAATAGTGCAAAACAAACACTTCCAAGTGCGGCACTAAGATTATTGTCAATATATAAAAATACAAGCCCAACCACAAAGCCTATTACGAATATTGAAAGAAGGGTGCTGGACGACCAGATAGAAGATTGGCACGGATCTACAGGAACTAATGTTGAGCATTACGTTTATGATCCATTAGACCCAAAAGTTTTTTATGTCTACCCCGGATCAACAGCCTCAGACGCAACAATAGATATTGTCTATAGCTCATCCCCAACAGACATAACCATAGCAAACTTTGCATCTACCAATACAACAATATCCTTGGATGATGTCTACGCTAACGCTATGTTAGACTTTATGTTGTATAGAGCGTACCAAAAAGATACAGAATATGCCGGGGATATGAACAAGGCAGGAGTGTACATGCAGTCATTCCAACAGTCTTTAGGAATTAAAAACCAAGTTGATGCTGGATCTACTCCTAAACCATCAACACCAGCACAATAGTGAAATATGGCAGTAGCAAAAAAGATAGATTCTTTAGCACCTAGGGTAAAAAGAGAAGCCCCAAATTGCCCGTCTTTTATTGTTCTGGATGAGCTAAGGAATTCTTTAATAGACTTCTGTGTAAATACAGATATATATCTATCAGAATTAACATTATTCCAAACAGTCAATGGAATTAACTTATATGAATCTGGAGATTTGGACATACCTTCTGGAGCTGAATTAAATCATATAATAGATATATTTTCAGAGTTCGGAGATTCGTCAGTTCAAATTTCAGAGAAAAGTCTTACCAGACTAGACCCTAAACCCCTCATAGGATCACCTTCATTGTTTGATGCTTATGGCAAAGGAAGACCAAGGTACTATAGTCAGAAGGATCAAGATACTATTCTGTTTGCCCCAACCCCGGACAAAAACTATTCTCTATATGCTTTATATAGCTTAAAGCCAACCGCAACCGCAACAACCGTACCTAGCGTAATAATTAATGAATATCAAGAAGCTATAGTTCATGGTGCACTTTACAGACTACAAATGATGAAAGACAGCCCATGGACTGACCTCCAAGCCGCAGACCTCAATAAAAAAATGTATGATAAGGCAGAAGCAGTTGCAGTAAGAAAATCTAAGTATGGAGGTGTTGGAGCACCACTAACTGTCAAGTATCAGGAGTTTGTATAATGGCTTATTCGGAAACAATAAAATTAGTTAAAGGGGACACCCTCCCAGAACTAACCATATCTTTAAAAGATAGCAACACTGCCGCAGCTGGAAAAACACTTGACCAAGAAGACCCAACAACCTTTGCACCTATAAATGTTACTGGTGGAACCGTTAGGGTTAGAATAAGACAAATAGGAACTACAGTAATATTAAAAACAATAGTTGCAACAATAACTGCGGCAACAGATGGAAAGGTTAGTATGCTCTTCCCAGCCGATACCTTCGCAGCAGCCGGGTTCTTCGAGGCAGAAGTTGAGTACACGACATCTGGTGGAAACATACAAACCGTTGGCGACTTAATAAAATTAAGCGTGAGAGATGATTTTGACTAATGGCTATAAAAATACTAGTAGAATACCCCTCTCTATATATTACAGCCACAACACAGAAACTAGCATCACTATCTTTATCTAGCGATCCATCTGCTCTCTTACAATATGTAGACCTAAATACCTCAGCAGATTACGTTAAACTTAATACTTCATTATTTTTAGACTCAGAAACTAAGAACCTTTACTTCTCTTCTCAGTATGATTCACCTCAAGTGCAGGTCATATCAATGTCAGAAAGTTCTGCCTTTGATTTTGTTAAGTCCTTGGATGATAGTTTCTCATTTAATGATAGTCAGCTATCTAAAGACCTTGGCAAGTTTGTATCTGAGAGCGTGTCTTTCTTGGAAGATGTTGATATATCAGTTATTTACTTTAGGAACTTTGACGAAAGTCTGTCGTTTACCGACAATGAAACACTGGCTTTTAGTTTAAATAAACAAGATTCAACAACAATTATAGAAGATAGTTTTATCAACACCCTTCTATCCAAGGCTGACACAGCAACATTATCTGAAGCATCGACAATATCTACAAGTATAGCTAAGAGCGATTCTGTGTCTATGTCTGAATCATTTAACAGGGTCGTATCTTTTATAAGATCTTTCTCAGACTCAGTAACTCTGGATGATTTAGCAAGTGCTGAGGATCCATTGCAAACAGATAACATTCTAAACAAGGGCAACTTTGCAACGGTTACTGATGAGCTTGCATATTCAATATCCTTTCCTAGATCGGACTCAATATCTTTCTCTGACTCACCCGCCTATGCATTTGCTACAAGCAGGGCTGATTCCGTATCTTTGGCTGAAAGTTTAAGCTTTGGCTTTAACTCAATAGCATCCGATAGCACTTCACTATCTGATGTAGAAGTGATATCTTTTGCAAAGAGTTTATCTGATTCAATAAGCGTCACTGAATCTATTATTATTGAACTAATAACGGGTGCAAACGGACTAGTATTGAACGAGGCTAGACTCAACACTAATGTATTAAATTAGGAGATTTAAATGTTAAATGATGGATTAAAACTTACAGGTAAGTTAAGCATTGCAATCAACAATGAAGTTGTGCAAGAAATACCAAACCTAGTTGTTACTGCTGGAAAGGGATACGTTGCTTCAAGAATGAAGGATGCTACTGCTACAGCTATGTCGCACATGGGAATTGGTACTGGATCAACAGCCGCTGCGGCATCCAATACAACATTAGGAACTGAGGCAGGAAGGGTGACTTTAACGTCAACAACTGTTTCTTCTAATGAGGTTGAATATGTAGCAACGTTTGCAGCTGGAACTGGAACTGGAGCTATCACAGAAGCAGGTATTTTGAATGCCTCTTCAGGTGGAACTCTTCTTTGTAGAACAGTATTTTCTGTTGTAAACAAAGGTTCTTCAGATGCAATGACTATTACTTGGACTGTTACAGTAAGTTAATTTTAAGGAGTTATAAATATGGCTGTTAAGTTTACTAACAACGCCAGAACAACTCTTGCTGCTGACATAACAAATAGTGCAACCACAGCAACAGTTACTAGTGGTGCGGTATTCCCAGAGTTAAATGCTGGCGAATACTTCTATTGCACGTTTGATAATGGCACAAACAATGAAATTGTTAAGGTTACGGCAAGGAGTGGCAACACCCTAACCATTGTCCGTGGCGTAGATAATTCAACTGCAAGGGCATTTGTGGCAGACGATGCCGCAGAGCTTAGAGCTACCGCAGGACTATTAACAGACATACAAGAAAACCTTGCAGCTAAGTCTGCAAACCAAACAATATACAATGCCACAACTGCATCCAATGCAACGGCATACGATATAGGAATTGATCCGGGTCAGGAAAGTAATGCCATGGTATTCCTAAATGGTGTTATGCAACATCATGATACTTTTTCATTTAGCTCATCCACACTAACCTTTGATACAGCCCCGGTAAACGGAACCGCCCTAGAGGTGATAGTAGATAACCTTATTAATCTACAAAGTTCTAACCTAACAACTGATACTTTTACAGCCACATCTGGACAAACAGCCTTTGTTTTATCCGACGCACCAGCAGCCGAGAACAACTTAATAGTATTTATAGATGGTGTATTTCAAGACCAGAGTAACTATTCTATAAGCGATCATACCCTTACACTTGCCACAGGAGCGGTGCAAGGTAGGACTGTAACCATTTATATAATTAACCCTGTCAACATAGGTACGCCTAGCGACGGCACGGTAACAACTTCAAAACTTTCTGGCAATATAACAATGCCGGGAACACTAACAGTCGGTGCTTTCGATGTAGCCTTCGACTCCCCTACATTCTTTGTAGATAATTCTAATTCACGTGTTGGCTTGGGAACGGCAACCCCGAGTGTACCCGTAGATATTGTCGGTGAAGTAAAAATATCTAGCCATCTCAATATGCCAGATAATGCTATAGCCAAGTTTGGAGCTGGTTCAGATTTACAGATTTATCATGATGGTAGTAATAGTTACATTTCTGAAGTAGGAACTGGTGAGTTAGTTATACAAGCAAGAGATGCGGTAACAATTGAAGACGGAACTTCTGGTGATAACTATATATATATGCAACGAGGCAACAAAGTTTCGTTGTTCTATGCAGGAGCAGAAAAACTAGCCACAACCTCAACAGGCATAGACGTAACAGGCACAGCCACAATGGATGGTTTGACTGTTGATGGTAATATTGAGGCATTAAATACTTTTATACTAAACAACGGAACTGATAAGTGGCAGAACTTATTTAGCACCAATGATTTAATCATAAGAAACAACCACAACACGGATTGGTATAACCGCTTACGAATAAGTTATGACGGCGACATCTCCTTCTACGAAGATACAGGAACTACAGCTAAGCTATTTTGGGATGCATCTGCAGAATCGCTTGGAATCGGAACGACTAGTCCATCAAGAAATTTGGTAGTTCAAACATCCGACCAAACTGATATAGCAATTATTGCAGCTAATGACCAAAGTTCAATATTAAATTTTGGCGATACTGATGATGATAATGTAGGAAGAATACAATACAACCATTCTACAAATTTAATGACATTTAGAACTAATACCTCTGATGCCATAACCATTGATAGCTCTGGAAATCTGCTTGTGGGTAACACAGACACAACTCCTTATGACAGAACTTCAGGAAATGCTATAGCTTTAGGTGATGGTCTAATTTCATCTGCTCAAAGCGGTGGTAATGCTGCAATATTTAATCGTATGACGAGTGATGGAAGTATTGTAGGATTCCGTAAAGGCGGCACAGCAGTTGGAAGTATTGGTATACATAGTTCAACCTTACAAATTGGGACAGGAAATACACAATTTGCATTTTCTGATGCTGATGATGCTTTCTTTGTAAAAAATGCAGCAGGTACAGCAAGAGATGGTTCGCATGATTTAGGTAAAAGTAATGCAAGATTCAAAGACCTCTACCTTTCAGGTACAGCTAATACAGGTGGTTTGACTGTAACAAGTCCAGCAGCTTCTAATAAATCAGTAATAATTACTAGGTCATCAGGTGCAGAAGCAGTTAATTTAAGTGAGATGCAAGATTATAATGCCTTGCAAATACTTAATAAATCAAGTGGCTCATATTTAAACTTTGCAGGTAATGCTTCACATACTTCTATACAAGCACAATCTAATGGCAGTACAGCAGAAGATATAGCCTTAAATCCTTATGGTGGCAATGTTGGAATTGGAACGAGTAGTCCTGCTGAGATGTTAAATATAGAAGTTGACTCTGGAAGTCCAGCAGCACTTATAAAAGCAAATGGTCAAGGTGGCAGCACAAGCGTTACATGTTCATTAATTTTATCTAATGGCTCACTAAGCTCTAATGCTTCTGCTCCTGCAATATATTCATATCGTACAGCAGATTACGCTACTACAGCAGCTAGAAGTTCTGGACTCAAGTTTCAGACTACTAATGCTAATGCTCCTGTAACTGCTATGACCATTGATAACTCTGGGCGAGTTGGAATCGGACTAGAAACACCAGCAGAAAAACTAACAGTAGCTGGAAATATATTGGCTAATACAAGCAATGGTTCAGGTTTTAAATTAAATGGTGGTAATGCTATTGTAAGACAAGATTCAGGCATGGCATTTCAAACAAACTCAGGAGAAAGACTAAGAATTGATTCTACAGGCAACTTGTTATATAACTGTACAGGTACAGCAGGAACTGATTTATCTGATGGTGGTATATTATTAAGAAGGTTGGGTGGTGCTGAAACTTTCATGCAAATATCTTCAGGAATTACAAGCAATACTAATTTAATTTATTTCTATAAAAAATCAGGTACAGGCATAGCAGGAATAGGAACAATTTCTGTTTCAGGCTCAGGTACAGCCTACAACACAACTTCAGACTACAGATTAAAAGAAAATGTAGATTATGACTTTACTGCTCTTGATAGAGTTGCACAATTAAAACCTGCTAGGTTTAACTTTAAAGCTGATGCAGATACAACAGTTGATGGATTTATAGCTCACGAAGTAGCATCAGTAATTCCTGAAGCTGTAACAGGTGAAAAAGATGCAGTTGATGATGAAGGTAATCCTGTAATGCAAGGCATAGACCAAAGCAAACTTGTACCTCTTTTAACCAAAGCTATACAAGAACAACAAGCACAAATAGAAATACTTAAAACAGAAATACAGGAACTAAAAGACAATGGCTAATAC
>Ga0307489_10002716_pt1 | contig 11840 bp, 13 predicted proteins | sample SB12metaG_FD_202247 | JGI IMG/M metagenome (GOLD analysis project Ga0307489, IMG submission 202247) | Sea-ice brine microbial communities from Beaufort Sea near Barrow, Alaska, United States - SB 1.2 | ecosystem: Environmental > Aquatic > Marine > Coastal | place: USA: Alaska | collected...
CCCATGCCCACGCTGTTGATGTTCTTGACTGATGGAGATGGAACACCGCCGACAGCGATTCTCCAGCAGATCCGTCTATCACACGCTGACATTGAGATGCGCTCAATTGGATTTGGGGCCGGGTACAATGTCGCCTCACTGAGAAGTGTTGCTGGGGTGTTCGGTGCGCGTGGCAGTGTTCTGGAGGCTGTGGATGAATCCATGCTGGTGCAGGAGTTTGAGGCGACCGCAGAGCAGCTGTGCGCCAAGATTGGCGTGTTGCTGCAGGACAACTGACAAAAATGAACGAAAACGAGCCTCGGGCATGAGCGAGAGAATGACTCTTGCGGAACTGTACTATACTGTTTCCACACACGACGTGAGCACTCCACTTGAGTGCCGAATTTCCGAAGACGACCCGAAACCAACTTCCCAAATACTACCTTCGGTAGCTTTTGCGCACTGCGCGCGTTGTATCATACCACTGATGAAAAACCACTCCACCGCGCGCTCGGCCCGCCACGCTTATTTATCACTGAGCTCGCACCCGGCATGTTGTTGGTCGGACGCATGTTTCGTCCCGGCTTTGAGCACTACAAGACCGAAAAGGGCAAAAGCGATTCGCCCCTGTCTTTCACGAGAGTCATTCGCCCCTCAAACATCCCAAATACGTGCACGTGATTGGCCGAATTCCTAGAAAGTCCTACAGCCAAGCAATACGGCGCGTCACTGAAAACACCGCGCCCGCCGCGTGGTGCGCGAAAAGTGGAAGATTATTATTACACATAACTAACAGGTCGGAAAAACACGCACGAACGAAGGATACTTCGGATGTATGCTGAGCGCGTTTAATCGTCGATAGCTACCTTTGCGAATGTTTTTAATTGTTTTGAGGGGCGAACCGCTCTGACTTTTCCATTCGCCCCTCACCATTCGCCCTTTGAAATGTCAATTCGCCTTTCAAATGAAGGGCAAATGCATTAACAAAATAAAGAAATAATACCATTCGCCCCTCACTTGAAGGGCGAATGGCACCTTCGGACAGTCCCCGGTCTTGTAGTGGAGGTGCTCTTTTCAAAGTACACAAAGCACGTGCAAGGTGCTCGAACCTTCCAATTGCAGTGTCTCGCAATTGCCAACATCAGACAGACTGCTGTCTGTGAACTACTGTCCACGTCACACTGTGTGAAGTATTGTTTCAATAAAGGGGTGATGTCACAGCTGCGCAGTTCACTCTCCGCGCGTTAATGTCGGTACTCTTCACAGCAACGCTAGCTAGCCCATCTAGCACCTGTCTACAGAGTACATAACAGGCTACAGTACTCGACACACAAGTGGGCGCAGGACAGCAAACAAAATGAGCAGTTATTCGTTGCGGGGCAGAGAGGTTATAGGAGCAGAAGTTGTTTTTTTGTGAAACATTCTCGGTGGCTGTGTGAACCCCTCAGAAGTCCATATTTAACATCTTCGGTCCCTCTTATTCTATTGGACCGGTTCTCTATTGTCCGGGGCTCGTGCGCCAGAGGGTAAGCGGGCAACGAGGCAACGACGGCGCTCGCGTTAATGCGCGCCGCGCCTTCGCTCATCACGTGCGCCGCCCTCGCCCTCAATGCGCGCCCTCAACGCGCGCCCTCGCCGTCGCCCCGACGTCGCGGCCCTCGCTGCCGCCCTCTCGCTCGCGCTCGCCCTCGCTCAGCACGCGGCCCCCTCGCCTCCCATACTCGGGTATTTGCAGCACCCGATACTTCAGAGCCATTTTCACGCAAACTCAAACCGCAAGTTCACCTCCCACGGAGCATCGAAGCCCCTTACAAATCATATTTCATTGGCTGCCGAGCACACTCCACCACAGGAGGGAATCCTATTGGATTCTTTGATCTGTAGAAAAAGTCTTTCCTGTACTTTAGAGAGTTGAAGAGTTTCTACACCCCTCGGATTTTAATAGAATCACTGGTCAAAATTGCGTAGTTTTACCCTCACGTCAAACACGGATCCTGTTTCGCACCCGACCGACGGCTATTACTCGTGAAAATGTCTGAAACCAATTTCCGATCATGTGCCGCGATTTGCCGCGATTTTAGGGTTTCTGCATTATTTTGCCACTGAGTTTGTCTTTTAGACTTTAGGGTTTCGGAGGGCCCGCCCACCTACCTGCGCCATGTCGCCTGGACGGAGGTCAAGCGAGGGGTGTGAGTGTACCAAATTTTGGTGGAGGCACAACTTAGGTACCCTCCGACGATGTGCCGAGTTTGGTGGACTCACACCCCTCGCTAGGCACCGTGCTCACATGGAACATGTTTTTCGAAATAGCTGAACTCGTTGTGGACGTGAGAGTTTTACCCCCAGTAGTTCACGTGGACTCGCGACGAGTAGTTTTCACAGATTTGGCAGCACCTTTCTTTTTTAACGACGAAGTAACACGTGAGGGCCCCTGTTTCGCACGCGTGATCGCGACTTTCGCCGGGATTCCCGAAAACATTTTCCAACACGTATTTCGATTTGGTGTGTGTTCACAGTGAAAACATGGGGGCTTCAATCGATCTAACTAACGGGGGCAAAATTGCGTATGAATAGATCAGTCCAAAACTGAAAAACAGAGCCCCGCTCCCGGGTGTAATTCTTGGCGCTTCGCGCGGGAAGGCCTCCTTATGTTTCGATAATCGTTACCCGTATCTGCGCTGTTCCACAGCACGCCCTAAATCGTAAAAGTGGTTAACGAGCAAGAAAAACAAACGGTTTCGGGCCGGCGCGCGTCACAATGGGAGGCGTCGGCGTATTTGACGACACGCCTGATCGAGAAATATTGTTATTGTATTCGATATCGCGTTTCTCGCAGCGCGGCGCTGTCGCATCGCATATCCGCGCACCTGTGGTGCGCCCCGTGCTTGAACCATTCTGAAAATGCGGATCCTTTTGGGTTCGCACATACTTGAGAACGCAACCAACTGCTGAACGACCCAAGCGAACAGAACAAATTAGCAACGAAAACACCCAAATATTAAAAGCATGACGAGCGCATATGCACAGATGTACGGGATGTCGAGGGGAATTCGTGGATTTCGTGCGATCTGGCAGCATCAGCCCACCCAAGAAACAAGCTTTATGTATTTTTCCAGGGCGCCACCGCACCACTTCTTTTTGCATAGACCTGCGACGCTGCTGACTCGGCATGCCTTCCGCGGGTGCACAAACGCGCATTTCGACGTATTTGCCACCTCCATACCCTCGATGACGGTCTGAACGGACTCCAACTCATTCTGTTTTCGGCACCCAAAAGAAGGCTTTAAGCAACATGATTTCACGCACGGGGCGCACCACAGGTGCGCGGCGACGCGACGCGACGCGACGGCGCCACGCCACGAGAAACTCGACACGTTTTGTCCGTACACGACTTTCGACAAATTGAAATGATAACGAAAAAGCCAGATTTATTCTCGAAAAATGATGGGATTCTCAAAACCCCCGCCCCCGGCTCCAGACCAAACTCACACGCGGATCTTGGGACAAGGTGTTACAGAACTAATGCTGCAACACGCACTGGGAGCGCCAGCTGCGCACGCGAGGCGCTAGTCATTTAGTCGTTACTATTGTCGTGGGGTACGCGTATCCAGACTGCGCGATTGGGTCGTCGCGGCGCCGCTGCTCGTTCGGCGACATCAAATCGGCCCAGTGCAGCTACTCGTAGGCACCCTTCTAGATTCTGAAGAGCTCTTCCGTCGCTTGGCCGAGAGTCGAAGGACCAAACGACACAGTCCATCCACCAGCACCACAGCGCACGCTGGCCAATTCGGCAAGAAGCTTAGTGCAGCTGTACATCGCCGGCACCGCGTGCCATATTTGCGCGGTGAAGGGCATCTACTGTATCTAGACGAATCGTGCCGACTTGGGTGGCCTCGAGTACACCGTTGTCGTCAGAGGGGTTTACCGCCCCGCAAGCCTCCTGGCGTCCAATACTCGCGCATCAGAGGCTTCGGCGGCCCGGCTGGCCTGCGAGCAAACGCTCCGCCTTCGCCTTCAACCTTCACTTGATTTCCTAAGCTGGAGAAAATACACACGATGATCTTGCCACTGATAATAAAGGAGTATGTTTTAAAGATGCTGAACGAAGCCTCGACTGGAATGAAAGCCGTCATACTTGATGACTTCACGATGAATGTTGTGAGTGCTGCATTCACTCAAACGGAGTTGCTTCAAAAGGAGGTGTTTCTTGTAGAAAAGTTGCACGTCAACCCTGACAAGAACATGCACCACTTGAAGGCGGTTTGCTTCGTGAGGCCTACAGAAGAGAACATTTCATTATTATGTGACTTGCTGAAAGCTAACACATACAGTGAATACTTTTTCTTTTTTTCGCACATACTGAAGGAGACGCATCTGCAAGCATTGGCTGAAGCAGACGAGAACGGTCTCGTTTGCCAAGTGCAGGAGGTTTTTGCGAGTTACCTGGCAGTCGACCCCTTCCTTTTTACGTTGGACCTTTCGAACAACCATGAATTTCTACAGTGGAAGACACATACATCTCATAGTCAGCTCAACGCTGTTGACCGGGTGGTTGAGGGCCTGGCAGCGTTCCTGTTAAGCGTCAAGAGACGCCCAACGATTCGCCATCAGCGCAGCTCTGAAATTTCTCGTCGAGTCGCGGAGGACGTTTGGCGCTTGGCAGGGGCTTACACTCGTTCCCATTTCCACTTAACTTGAGCTTACTTTGCCCCTCTCCGCTCAACTTAAGCTTATTTTGACCCCCATGTGACCCAATTTAACCCGTGGATGTGTTCCGTAGGCGCTCAAGTTGAGCTGTAACGTGAGCGATGTGTCCCGAAGGTGCTCAAGTTGAGCGCTGAAGTGAGCGAGTGTAAGCCCCTGGCGTTTGGCTTACGAGCAGGAATCTGGTCTATTCGACTTTAGACGCAGCGATGGCACTATGCAACTGCTTGTTCTTGATCGCATGGATGATCCGGTGACTCCACTTCTCGCACAATGGACATACCAGGCAATGCTGCACGAGCTCGTGGGCATCAAGAATAATCGCGTGACTCTACCGAATGCATCATCCAAGGATATGCAGGACATTGTCATATCTTCAACCAACGACGGATTCTTCAAGGAAAACATGTACTCTAATTATGGGGACTTGGGCCTTGCTATAAAGAAGCTTGTCGATGACTTTCAGGCAGTCTCTAAGATGAACAAACAGATCGAGTCAATAGAAGATATGCAGCGTTTCATTGATAGCTTTCCCGAGTTTCGTCAGCATTCGGGAAATGTATCCAAACATGTTGCCCTCATGAGTGAGCTCAGTAGGATCATCGGAGACAATTCTCTCATGGCTGTCTCTCAAGTTGAGCAAGAGATCGCGTGCGGATCTGACCGCGTCTACGCATACAACTCGACCATGGAGCTCCTTGCGGACTCGCAGGTGAAACCAAAAGAGTGCTTAAAGTTGGTATTGCTGTTTGCCTTGCGGTACGAGAAAGAGGGCGCTCGTCAGGTCGACGAGATGGTCAAAGCACTTGCTCGCCGCAACTTTGAATCCGCGAATCTAACGCTGGTTAAGGACTTTGTGAAGCGTGCAGGACAGGAACATAGAACAGGAGACCTTTTCGGAAACCGAGATTTCTTTGCCCGAGCCTCTAAAATGGTTGGCGGCTTAAAAGGAGCTGATAATGTCTACACACAGCACCAACCTTTGTTAGTGCAGACGTTGGAGAACCTCTCTAAAGGGAAGATGAAGGAAACTGACTATCCATTCGTGAGCACTACTCGCGGGCCAAGGGATGCTAAACCTCAAGATGTGTTAGTTTTTATCATTGGAGGCGTGACATATGAAGAAGCGAGATTTGTCGCTCAAATGAATGACTCTGGACAAGGATTTCATGTCACTCTGGGAGGAACGACAATTTTGAATTCTGGAGCATTTGTGCACGATTTGACCCACAGCTCCACTTCAGTTTAGCGCTCCATTCCGTTTGTAGAATTTGTACTAGTCGATGAGTTGTAATTGTGGAACACACCATATCTCCATGTATACGCGTTCAATACAGTAGGGTCATTCACAGCAGGATTCATTGACCCTCTATTCTGCTCAATGAAGCCGCTGATATCGTCGATGGTGAAGTGGATGGTGCTGTCGTCGTCCAGCAGAAACCAGTCGGACATGTTGGTGTTCTGGTCCTTCATCACCAGCTCCTTCATGGCCACCAGGTGTCTAAAACCCCACTTTCTTTGGGTTGACCAAAGTCGCCCCCTCGCGAGCGTTGTGCGCCGCGATCCAGCGACGCGCCACCTCGGGCACCACCCCGCGCAAACCTGCTTTCAACATTTTGTTGCTCCCAGAGATCGAGCCGTTCTGGTTCTGGTTGGATGGGCACTCGAAGCGGCACTTCTGATAGTTGCGGCGGAGGCTGAAGGCCCTGTCCGCCGGCATTGGGTCACCGCAGACGCAGTTCTGGTGAGGGGCAAACAGGGATGGCACATGGCGCGGTCTGGTCACGATCGTTGAGTCAATAGACCCTCGCCCATACATTTTACAGCCTGCCGTGTACGGCAGGCTGATCTACACTGTAATTTTCATCAGCGACAGTCTATTAACTCAAGAAAATCCAAATACCCATTTGACCCCCCACGTGATCTGCGCAGATTGATAGGGGGCATGGTGCCAAAAAACAAAAATGTGGGTCAGCGGCGATTTTCTCTGCGTGCTGTATCGTGGACGGCGCCCATCTCTGCAAGCCCCTCTAATGGCCCATCAATTGTGGCTACGCGGTGACAAGGGTGGCGGGGTGGTGCCCCCCGCAGCGTCAAAAACGCGGGATTCGCTCGGCACTCGCGGGTTTGAGCCCGGCGCAGCCCCCTTGGGTTCACTGGAGATCCATAGCCGCAGCGCGCGCGTGACACGCTGGCGACGTGCCTAGCGCGGTGAGGTTCCCGCGATGGTCACCCCGCTTGTGAATTATTGCTTGGCCCGATGCGTGGGTTTTCTACGCCCCCTGCCGGGATGGGCGGGTCCATGTCCCTCGGCAAATGCCATATGGGATTGCACGCGCCATAGGTGCTACGCGACCATTGCAAAGTATCAGCGCGGTCTTATAAACGCACCCTTCCGTCACACTCGCCGCGCACCCGTCCGGGTGCCCGCCGGCGGTCCCGTCCAGGCGCCATCCGACGGTGTGCCTCTCGTGTCGCCCGTGTGTTACGATGCACCAGAGCATAGTTCAAGAACAAAATCATGATTTAACTAACGGACGTCGGCGCAACTTTCGACAAATTGGAATGAAAACGAAAAAGGCAGATTTATTTCGAAAAATGAAGGGATTCTCAAAACCCCGGCCCCCGGCTCAGAACAGACTTGAGTAGTAGTGGGCGGGGCGCGGGCGGGCGCCCGCGCCCGGACTGCCGGGTGCCTGCTTTTGTACGCGCCCCAAAAAGCGCGCGCAGGGCTATGCCCGGGAAAGATGAAAGCAAAATGAAGGGCCTTGAAGAGGACGACGATCTCGCCGAGCTTGAGAGCGATTTCGCCGCGCCCTTCCAGCGCGGTACCTGGAGCGGTGCCAATCAGATTCCTCCGGCTGCTCAGCTCGCGGACGACGAGGTAATCTGGTGACCGTCCACACGTCCCTGTGTCGGCTGTCGGTGCCTCACTCTCCGCATCATCCTATGTTTCAACCATCAATTCGCTATACACGCGCGCGTCTCGTGCTCGTCATCGAGTCGACGCGTCTCCCGTCGCCGCGTTTCTTTACGTGGTCCCTCGTGTTTTGGACTTTTTGGTTTTCTCACGCCACCTTCGCTCACCGCCGGGTCACTGTCACAGGAGGATGCACGTCTGCTGGAGGAGGTGTCCGCGCTCACGGATGCCGCACCGGCAGCAACACCGTCGCAAGTCGAACTGCAGGCCAAGAGCCGGGGCAACCCCCTGCCTCGCACGCGGGTTGGCGCGAAGCAGCATCGGCCGCCACCGCCAGCTGTGACAGCGGGGCATCGCGAAAACGATGACTTGTATGACGATGACGATGCGCTGGTGGAGGAGGCTATGGCACTGGCTGGAGCGCAACCACCCGAACTTGTCGGCGCTATCGGCAATGATGCGGAAGCGGACACGCAGAAGGTGCTGTGGGCGATGCAAGTGAATGACGAGCGGGAGGCGGATGATGAGGACGATGAGGAAGACGAGGAGGAGAATGAGGGTGAGCTGCAGACGCAGGCAGCTGGAATGAACACCTTCTCGCGTGCTGGGCTGTTGCCGCCAGCTGCTGGTTCTGGCTCCCGCGCGCTCCGGGCGCTCAAGAGTAGGGGAAGTGTCCCCTCCGAAACCCAATCCGCCGCTGCAGCCGCCGCCCTTCCCGCCTTCCCTGGCAGCGGCGCCACTGGTGCAGCAGCAACATCGCCTGGCTTCAACCCCGCGCTTCCGACGTGGGCGAAGCCGCCGTCACAGCGAGCCATCGCCGATGACACTGGGTTTGAGGACGTGATGGTGCGGTCGCCCGCCCGCGCTGTTATGCAAAATTGGAATCAGAGCCCCCTTGCCCCCATGTATCTTGATTCGACGCCACTCGTACCCACAGCTGTGTAAACGTTTGTAAGGACCCTAGGTCAGGCTGCTCTTACTGCGAACCGTGCGCTCCAAAACAGCCTGCGCGCCACCGTGCACGAGATCGAGGTCGGGATCACCTCCAACCTCGAGGCGCAACGCGAGCTGGACCATGTCATTCGGCAAGCAGGCGAATTGAGCAGGACGGCGGGCGGCAGGCAGGGGATTACACTGATCCACCTGTCAGCTCAACCTGAGCCGCTTTCCGTCATAGAAGCCACAGCAAGCGTCCACTTTTCGGCTCAACCTGAGACGATCTTGCGTAAGAAACTTCCAAATACAGCCAATGAAGAGTGCTCACGTCAAGCCGGACAGTTGAGGTTGGTAGTCCAAAAAAACGCTTACGTCGAGCTGAAAAGTGGACCATTGTAAGCCCCTGGCGGCAGGGCTGGTGAGTGGAACTGTGGCAGGCAGGACCGCTCCTATATGTACGGCGAGTGGAACGGCAGCGGTGGTTACGAGGCGTTCATCCACAGCTTCAGGCCCGGCAGATATTTCCAGACGGCCCGTGCCCTCGGTCCGTGTGGCGCCTCACGGGATCCCCCCGGCCAGCCCCAGCCCAACACAGAATCGCAGCGCCCAGTGTGGGCTCAGCTCCGCGCCCACGTCCCCTTCAGCTTCCGCAAGGTGAAGCCCTGGGGCTGTAAGGCAGGTGCCTACACTCGTCCACTTCTCAGCTCAACCTGAGCCGATTCTGACGATCAACACATTCCCAAAATGCATAACACCCCCTCTACCCCCGCCTTAAAGACTCCTTGAACACCCCCTGAACATCCCCTGTCCAACCAAAAGCGCCAACGTTGAGCTGACAACTGGACGAGTGTAAGCCCCTGCCGTAAGGACGACCGGCAACTGCAACAGGGCGTGCACTACTACCTGCAAAAAGCAAGACTATTCTCCCGGTGGAGCGGTGCAGGTTGACCCCATGAAACCCAAGTTGAAACCACCCGGAACTAAGTGCTTGTCTGACATAACGCTTTCAACTTCTGCTTTCAAATGCTACTTGCGCCGCTACATCCCGGGAGCGGATGACTCTCGAAGAAGTTGCCGGCATGGTATGGCGGTGCAGGTTGACCCCAAATTGACCGCGGCCTGACCGCGCCTGGTGGCAGCGCTTGACGCTGGAATGCGATAAAGCGCTATTGAACTTTGCTTTCAATTTCAACTTGCGCCGCTACAGCATGGGCGCAGCTCCGCTGGAGGATTTACTGGATTACTCGAGCGGCGCTGCGGCAGTGGCGGATGACGCCGCGGCCATTGACTGGCAGGAGGTGGTAGGGCCCATAGATCATGCACCACTTGAATCGGCCGATTTCGGTATATCACCTGGGTGAAATGCCCATACAGAGTTGCGGACAAAGCGCCAGCGCTCCGCGTGGGAAAACGAGCGCCAGGTGAAATGCCCACACAGAGTTGCGGACAAAGCGTCAGCGCTCGGCGCGGGAAGCAATATACCGAAATCGGCATATTAAAACCCCCACCCTCTAACATTCATTCAGCAGTCTCTCATCGGTTTGGAATGCCTGCAAGTCGGAAACCGGATGCATGATGAGGAGGTCCCTCGAAGTCGGCGCGACTGTACCTGCCCGAGCGCAACCCAGACGACTGCCGCCTGCGTTGGGCCAACTGCCGCGACCCGCGCTTGGAGCAGGGGCAGTTCACGGACGAAGAGGACGACCGGTTGCAACAGGCGGCGAAAGATCACGGGGGTCGCGACTGGCGAGGCATAGCTTTACAGCTGTCAGAGGGCGCGGAGGATGACTGCTTCGAAGATGGCGGGGTGAGTAAAGGGAAAGCCGGCGCCAGACATGGAGGGCGGCCAGGGGTGGAGCCCGACCGACGTGGGGTCCGTCGGCAGGGTCTGCGCTCAGCGACACAGTGCGCGGGGAGGTACCAGGCGCACCTCAACCAGGACCTGATCCAGAGCGCGTGGACGACTGCAGACGACGATCTCCTGCGTCAATTCGTATCGCAACACGGGATAGGACGGTGGTCAGAGGCTGTGCTACAGCTCCCAGGGCACACACACGCACAGGCGCTGCACCGCTGGGACAAGGTGCTCAAACCTGGCAGGCGCAAAGGGACATGGCTCAAGGAGGAGGATGACGCACTGCGGTTTGCGGTGGCGGCCTACGCGCATGTGAACAGAAGAGGCGGCGGCCGTCGCACAAGCACGGATGGCACAAGCACGGCGGCACCTGAAAACGGCAATGATGAAGGACATACGGCATTTGCGGGATTGGGCGCTTTGTCCGTGGCGATAAAGGCTGGGGATGAGGTCGTTTTGCCGTGGTCCAAAATTGCCGCCCACGTCGCCACACGAAGTGACGTACAATGCCGTGAGCGATGGATTAATGTGCTCGATCCTGCGTTGGTGAAGGCGGTGGATACAATATGGCACAAGAAGGAGGAGGACGCACTCCGAGCTGCCGTCACGGAGTTCACGGTCAATGCTGACGGCGGCGGCGTTTCGTTCATCGCCTGGTCGCACGTCGCGCGGCGCATTGGGCGGAACCTCACAGGCAGAGCGTGCCGGGACCGGTACAAAATGTTTTTGCGCGCAGATAAGATTGCAGCCGCGGCTGTGGCTCCCAAGCGAAAGGCGGATATGACCCGGAAACGCGACAAGGCAGAGCCGTCTCCTACCTCTGCAAAGCGCAGCAAGACAAATCCGACGAAACCCCACGGGCAGAAGCCGAAGCGCACGGGCGGAGGCAAACCTATTTCTCTGCCGCGAGCTCAAGCATAACTGCTAACGAACGGACGGAGACCAACAACCTCATCTTAAGGTCATGCACCTGCATTGACAGTAAATTGCGAGTTTCTGCCAAAAATGTACGAACGGAAATTTGACACAGGATTCTTGAGTTAAAATTTGGTAAAATCAGAGAAAATAATACACGTTGTGTCCATCGGCTGCGCGCGCTGCGCCGCCGCTGCTGCGCCCAAGGCCCTGTAACGTTGCACAAATGACCTTGTGCCAGCTGACCACCATCTCGCCGAATTTTGAAAGTTGTTGGTCATATGTGACGCGCGCAGTGTGCGCTTTAGCCAGAATCGGCGCGAAATCTTGCTAAAGTGCACACTGGGCGCGCTGCATATGGAGACGCCCAAGATCCAGACAATACAACACCTGGAAACCAAATCAAAGGAAGGTGAACATTTCAAGATAATAAGTAGCGCGTATACTCTAACTTACTGAGTCAAGCGCTTTCATAGATAGCCGCATATGACGAACAATTCCAAATATTCGGGGAGATGGTCACAGCGAGCC
>Ga0307489_10002717_pt1 | contig 11839 bp, 18 predicted proteins | sample SB12metaG_FD_202247 | JGI IMG/M metagenome (GOLD analysis project Ga0307489, IMG submission 202247) | Sea-ice brine microbial communities from Beaufort Sea near Barrow, Alaska, United States - SB 1.2 | ecosystem: Environmental > Aquatic > Marine > Coastal | place: USA: Alaska | collected...
GTGCCCAGCAAAAAACCACGAAGAAGGTGGAGAGCGCCCACACAAGTATACGCGCACTACATGACTGACGCCGCCGCCGCCAGCGCCAACCCCACGCCGCTGCTGCCTTTCCGCACCCTCGACGCTCAACCCCCAGAACCAACGAGGACGGCGGGCTCCTTGGTAAATCAGACCTGGTGCCAGCTCCTTGGCCGGAAGACCTAATACGATTAAGAGGAGGGTTGCCCACGTTAACGCCAAGAGGAGAGAGCGCGCCCGCACAAGCATCCGCGGACCTGCGACTGCCGCCGCCACCGCAGACGCCGCCAGCGCCGCCAACTAGCATCCTGATACTGCTGCACCCCAGATCCGATGACGACCGCGGCGCAAGGCGAACCTGCTCCCCCGTCGCCGCTGCTCGGCCCCGTGCTCCGGACCCTGCCCGCTCACCTCTTTCTGCACGAAGTGCTGGGCCGGCTGGGCCCCACGGACCTCGCCTCGCTCGCGCGGGCGGGGCGCGGGTGCGCGGCGGCGGTAGCCGCGACCGCGATCATGCAGTGGGCCAAACGCATGAGGGTGTCATCCCCCGAGTACATCCTCCAACGATTGTGTTTGCAGAATGCTTGTGCATATGCCGCAAGTTATGGGAACCGAGAGATGTTGGCGTTGCTGCACAACACCGGCTGCCCGTGGGATGCGGAAACAGCGTTTGCGGCCGCTTCGGGCGGGCACCTGGAGTTGCTGCAGTGGCTGCACGACCATGGCTACCCGTGGAACTATATGACATGTGCGGTCGCCGCTCGGTGCGGGCATATGGAGGTGCTGCAGTGGGCGCGGGAGCACCACTGCCCGTGGAACTCGACGACGCCGTCATACGCGGCTCAGACCGGGCACCTCGCGGTGATATAATGGGCGCGGGAGCACGGCTGCCCGTGGGACTGGTACACTTGCTTGTACGCCGCTGGGATGGGGCAGCTGGAGGTGTTGCAGTGGATGCGGGAGAACGACACTGTTGGCGAGGTTTGGAGCGAGCGCCTCGTGCGTACCCACGCCGCTGGGCCCAGGAAGCAGGAGGTGCTGACGTGGCTGGACGGACTCAATGGACCGTGAAGAGCCTCCAATGTGTCCAAGTCATGCGTGTGCATGGTACGACGTCGGTACCACAAGAAGCGACGAAGTCAACATAGTTACGATGATGCATGCGCTTATATCTGCACCATCTTCCATTATACCGACAATGTTGTATTCATGAAATCATTCGCCACGTGCACAATGAGGACGTCTCGTGTGGTATGAGAGCCTCATAGCTAGAGTTAAAGGTTACGTGGTACATATGCGACCCGTGCATACTTCGTCCATCGCGCCCCATCGCCCCACGCGCCGCCCGCTCACGCGTTGCATCTGGCATCTACTCCTATGATGCATAAGTCAAGATATACTTCGATACCAGCCAGCAATACCGGGGGAGTGCCCAGCAACAAGCCCGGAAGAAAAGGGGGTGCCACACAAGTTTCCGCGCGCTGCACTACTGCCGCCGCCGCCGCCGCCGCCAGCGCCAACCCCGCGCCGCTGCTGCCCTCCCTCACCCTCGACGCCCCCCCCCCCAGATCCGACGACGACCGCGGGCTCCTTGGAAAATCACGAGTAGACCTGCTCGCTCCTTGGAAGGAGCCGAAGACTACAAGCAAGAGGGTTGCCCAGCAGCTAAACACCACGAAGGGAAAGCGCGCCCGCACAAGTATCCGCGGCCCCACGACTGCCGCCACCGCCAGCGCCGCCGCAATATCCTGATACTGCTGCACTCCAGATCCAATGACGACCGCGGCGCATGACGACCCTTCCCCGTCGGTGCTGCTCACCCCCTTGCTCGAGAACCTGCCCGAAGCCTTTCGGTAGAAGGTGCTGCGGCGGCTGGGCCCAACGAACCTCGCCTCGCTCGTGCGGGGGCGGGGCGCGGGTGCGCTTTGGCGGTGGCGGCGACCGCGCTCATGCAGTGGGCCAAACGCACGAGGCTTGCACTCCCTCTGTCCGAGTATTGTCTCCCACCGCTGTGTGTGAAGGACGCCTGTTCATATGCCGCTGGTGGCGGGAATCGAGAGGTGTTGGAGTGGCTGCACAACACCGGATGTCAATACGTGTGCGGTCGCCGCCGGGGACGGGCACCTGGCGGCGTTGCCATGGGTGAGGGAGCGCGGCTGCCCGTGGGACCGATTGACGTGCGAGTACGCTGCTCGGTCCGGGCACCTGAGCGTCGTGAAGTGGGCGCGGGAGCACCACTGCCCGTGGAACTGGTTGACGCCGGCATACGGCGCTGAGGGCGGGAACCTGGCGGTGTTGCAGTGGGCGCGGGCGCAGGACTGCTCGTGGAACTCGTACACTTGCTTGAACGCCGCTCAGCGCGGGCAGCTGGAGGTGTTGCAGTGGATGCGGGAGAACGACGCGACCGGCGAGGCTTGGAGCGAGCGCCGTGCATACTGGACACCTGGAGGTGTTGCAGTGGGTGCGAGAGAACGACGCGACTGGCGAAGTTTGGGACATGTATACATAACAGCATGTGCCACGTGCACGTGGAGGAGCTCTCGTGTGATATGAGAGCCTCGTAGCTAGAGCTGAAGGTGCCATGTTATATAAACGACTAGAGAACACTCCTAGACTCCGTCCATCGCGCCCCGTAATCCCGTGCCGCCCGCTCCTGCGTTGCATCTTGCATACATCCTGTCCTCAGCGTGTGAGTATGAGTCGAAATATGCTTCGATACCAGCCAGCCATCCCTGAATCCCGTGAGAGGGCGCCTAGCTAAAAACCACGAAGAACGGGGAGTGTGACCACACAAGTTTCCGCGCGCTGGCCGATCGCCGCCACCGCCGCCGCCGCCGCCGCCAATTCCGCGCCGCGGCTGTCTTCCCTCACCCCTCGACCCTCGCCCCCCAAATCCGACTATGTCGGCATTGGCAAATTAGACCTGGTGCCAGCTCCTTGGAAGGAACCGAAGACAACGGGTAAGAAAAGGGTTTGCCCAGCGCGAAGCTAGGGAGATCGCGCCCGCACACGTATCCGCGGCCCCGCGATTACCGCAGCCACCGCCGCCGCCGCCACCGCCGCACTGATACTGCTGCACGCCAGATCCGATGACGACCGCGGAGCAAGGCGAAGCTGCTCCCCCGTCGCCGCTGCTCGGCCCCGTGCTCGGGATCCTGCCCGCTCACCTCTTTGAGCAGGAAGTGCTGCAGCGGCTGGGCCCCACGGATCTCGCCTCGCTCGCGGGGGCTTCGCACGGGTGCGCGGCGGCGGTGGCGGCGACCGCGCTCATGCAGTGGGCCAAACGCACGAGGATGACAAGCCCCGGGTACCTCGGGTTCCCCCTCCCACCTCTGTGTTTGAAGGAAGCCTGTTCACACGCCGCTCGTGGCGGAAATCAAGAGGTGTTAGAGTGGCTGCACAACAGCAGCTGCCCGTGGGATGAGTCGACGGCGTTTGCGGCCGCTGGTGGCGGGCACCTGGAGGCGGTGAAGTGGCTGCATAACCATGGCTGCCCGTGGGACGGTGTGACGTGTGCGGTCGCCGCTCTGTACGGGCACCTGGAGGTGCTGCAGTGGGCACGGGAGTACCACTGCCCGTGGAACTCGTTGACGCCGTCATGGGCCGCTCAGGGCGGGCACCTCGCGGTGTTGCAGTGGGCGCGGGAGCACGGCTGCCCGTGGGAGTCTGGCATATGCATGTATGCCGCTCGGGCCGGGCACCTAGAGGTGTTGCAGTGGATTCGGGAGAACGACGCGACCGGCAAGGTGTGGAACGATAACCACGTGCGTACCCACGCCGCTGGGCCCAGGCAGCAGGAGGTGCTGACGTGGCTGGATCAACTCAGTGCGCCGCGATGAGCTTCGAATGCATCCAGGCAATATTTGTGCTCGACGGATGGTGTCGGTACAGTACCAAACGAAGCGACAAACATCAATGGAAATGATGACACACTCCCACTCCTCAACCCTGATGCCACCTTAGTTAGTTTGTGGCTGACGGGTTGACCGTGCTGTCCCCAGCTGCTTTGCTGTCCTTTGTGAACAATCTCTCCTCTTCTTCTCCCACCCCTCACTCCATCTACACGATATTCTCGCCGACAACACTGTAGTACACACGCACATATGTGCGCGTGCACTGGCAGCCCGGAGGACGTGTGGTGTGATAGCTAGAGCTCAAGATGCTGTGCTATATACGATCAGTCTGTAGTTCGCAATTCGCGCCGCCGCGGCCACGCGCCGCCTGCCCCCGCCACCTCACATCTTGCCTCTCCACACACAACTGTCGCTGTCGCTGTCCAATTTTACTTCTATGTCAGCCTGCCAGCTGTGACTGCGATGCTCAGATGCGCAGGTGTTCAGTAGGCGTTCGCGCGAACCGCCCGCCTCGGGGCACGCTCAAAGCGCAGGAGCGAGGGCTGTAAACGGAGCTTCATTGAAGGCGGTCGAGCTCGGGCAGGGCCGGGCTGTTTTTACGCGACGGAAACGTTTCGCGCGGGCGCGGAAGGGGCGGCGGAAGATGGGTGAAGGATTGGAGGATACCAGGCCGAGAGGCCGCGGAGATCTGACGCACTGGCTCCGGCGGACGAAACGCGCGGCGCTAGGCTGAAAGCTCGGGCGGAACGCGCGGCGCTCGACGCGCAGAAGGCCGCCATGGAGACGACGCACACCTTCGCGGGGAACGACTGGATAGTTCTCAACGTGGGGGGGCATCGGTTTGAAACCTCGCTGCAGACCCTCACCTGGGTGCCCAACACCTTCCTCGCATCCTTGTTCTCCGGCCGCTACGAAGCGCGGACCAACGATGACGGCGCGTATTGCATCGACCGCGACGGCATGGCCACCTCCTCTCTACGATACTTTTCCTTCCAGCGTCACTTGAGCCGCCTTGCTGTGTGAGTCCCTCAATCCACTTCACTTGAAGCATGTACCTCAATACCCCTCAACCCCACATGGATGCCTCAAAGTTGCTCAAGTTGAGCTGAAACGCGACTCACGTGTAAAGGCCTTGCTCGACGGCACCCACTTCCGCCACATCCTCAACTACCTCCGCGACCCGGTGAGCTTCTCGCTGAGCCCAGACCTGACGGAGGCCCAGCGCGCTGAGCTGACAGTGGAGGTGCAGTTCTACGGCCTGCTCGACCGCATGATGCCCGTGGTAGGGCCTGGCGGATATTGCTCACCTCGTTGTCCAACGCACTTCGAACCCTCGTCTCTTGAGGTGAGTGGTACCCTGTGACGTGGAGAGCAACGTCAGCCAGGCCCTAGACCAAGGTGCCCTACTACGCGCAGGAGCAGATCGGGGTGGCGCTCCTGAAACGCGCGTGCGTCGCGGGCGCGGGCAACCCGGGCGTCATGCGGGCGGCGCTGCGGACAGCGGCAGGGGCTTACACTCGTTCACGTTACAGCTCAACTTGAGCAACTCCAGGACACCGTCATGAGTCAAGTTGAGTTATAAGGTGGAAGGAAATGCTCAAGTTGAGCTAAAATGGGAACGTGTGTAAGCCCCTGGACCGCGGTGGCACAGGCGCGGGAGCTCGTTGTGGAGATGGGGAGCACCGCTCCTCCGAGGCTCACTGCCCAGTTCCAAAATGCGCGGTACGTCATCACCAACCGTGTGGTCAACAACCTGCCGGTATGGGCGGCTGAGAACGGCAATACTGTCATATACCGTGGAGACGGACACTGGTGGATCAGCGAGAATGAAGACTGCGTGGCGGGAGTACCACGCGGTTGGATGTGGAACACCCTGGCGTTCGCGGAAAATATCACCACACCCACCCAGCTGGGTTCGCGCTCTTGGGCGGGTCTCAGCGATGCGACACTGGGACGACCGCAGTTTCGGGATGCGATGTGACCCAGAAGCGGCGTGGACTGTTGGGATAATGTTCCCAATCTGCGCGTCGACGTCGTGCACGGGCTGGACGACGGCCACCCGGCGATGGCCGCGGCGCTCCGCCAGCTCGCCGCGCTCAGAGAGAACACTGGGTAGGGCGGTGCAGGTTGACCCCATCAAACCCACGTTGAAAGCGCCTGGACGTGAGCGCTTGAAACTATAAAATGATGAACCGCCTTCAAACTTTGCCTTTCAATTTCAACTTGCGCCGCTACACCTGGGGTTGCGCTGCTGCGGCGCGCGTGTGTCGCCGGCACCCGAGTTGCGCTGCTGCGGGCGATTGCACTGGCGCGGGAGCTCATTGTGGACGTGGACAGCACCACTCCGTGGCTCAACGATGACTTCCAAGACGCGCGGTACGTTATCACCGACCGCGTGGTAGAGTGGTGCACGTTGACAGCATTGAAACCCGTGATGAAAGCGCCTATGGATTCAGCGCTTGCGCTTGAAGCTTCAATATGATGAAACAATTGCTTTTTAATTCAAATTGCGCCGTTACAGCGTGGTCAACGACACGCCGGTGTGGGCGGCTGATGCGTGGTCGCTTGAGGGCGGCGAGATGTTCCTGTACCGAGACAACGACGGCATAATGGGGATCGGGGCCAACGACAATTACGAGGAGGGTGAGGAGCACTGTTTCATGTGCAACAGTGAGACGAGCTCGGTAGGGCGGTTGTGCAGGCTGACCCCAGTTTGACCCAATCGAGACCCCGGGTTGACCGCCATTAACATCCGCGCTTGACGCTATTGCTTTCAAATTCATCTTGTGCCGCTACAGCTCGGACGTATTCGCGCCCACCCAGTTGCCCAACAACAAATGGCGGAGCCACGAGGTAGGGCGATGCAAGTTGAGCCTAAACAATTGAAAGCGCCTGGAACTCAGCGCTTGAACCTGAAATATGATAAACTGCTTTCAAGTCTTGCTTTCGAATTCAACTTGCGCCGCTACAACGAGGATGCAACGCTGAAACCACAGTTCGAATCCGGCGGCGGAAACGGCGAGGAGGAGGAGGAGGAGTGGGTGGATGTTCCAGAAATGCGCATCACCGCCGTGCACGGGCTGGACGACGGCCACCCAGCGATGGCCGTGGCACTGCGCCAACTCACCGCGCTCACCGAGAACGCGTGAAAGCCAAATTCGTTTGAGGGATGTATAAGTGGACATGAAAGGTGTATGAGGAGTGTGAAGGGATGTATGGGGGGTGTAAGTATGAGGGGCATATGAGGCGTGTATGCGGGTTGTATGTGGGGTGCAGAGGGGTGTATGAGGGGTATGTGAGAGGTGTATGAGGGTGCGCAGCGCAGCATAGTCATTTGCTTTAATGCTTGAAACATGTGAACGTCGGCGGAGGGGTTGGCGCAAGCTCACCACGTCAGTCTTTGGGGCTCGATGAACGGCGCTGGCCGATCGCCCACCAGAACGACTGTCCGTGGGATGGTGAAACCAGTGCGTCACGGGCCGTCCTGTTGACTCACTGCTGCAGGTTCGATTCCAGTTCCACGCGCTTGACAGGCGTCCTCTATGTGTAATACCAGCTGTAAAGCCGTACTGCCTTCATGTATATAAACAGCGGTGTCGATACACCCCTCGGGGTGAAACCGTCGCGCCGCTGAACAATGCGGATGTGCGGAGACCATCTAATACGCGGCGGCGAAGGTGTGTCCCACAAAGCTTATTTTATCTTATTGCGAGATACGTCGAGAGCGAGAGCGATAACGATAACGATAACGAAAGTTACAAATCATCTCCATCTCTTGACGTCTATAAATACAATCACCTTTAGTGTACCAGGGTCACGGCGGCACAAAGGTGTCAAACAACTCCCCGGCGGAGGGGGACTCATCTATGTCCTCCACCCTCCGGCCCACGCCGTCATCCTCCACGGTCCACCCGTCAGACTGTGTGAGCACAGTATACCTGGTGCCCTCCCCCGCTGCCTCCCCCACAGCCCCACCCCTAGACACACCCTCCGGTCGTGCGGCAAACTCCCCGCCCTCCTTGTCATCCAAGGGCACAACGTTCTCCACGTCCGCTGAGGAAGCCGCGGTGAGCGGCGCCGCGTCAGACTGTTTGTTGATACTGTACCGCGCAACTTGCTCCGCCGGCGCCCCCACACCCTCATCCATGGGCGCAAAGGTATTCGCGTCCACTGAGGAAGCCGCAGTGAGCGGCGCCCCATTCCGCGGCGCTGACCTCCTCCGCGTGGGACCTGGCAGATAATGCTCGTCACTTCACATAATGTCATTTAATCCAAGAAGCGTGGGCTCACAATGCATTGGATGACGTGGTGGGCAGTGTCTGTCAGGTTCGACCTCCCCCGTGCGCTCGCCGCCAGCGCCACCAGCGCCGTCTCCTCCGCCGGCTCCAGCTTGTTGCCCGCAAACTCAATCACCGCCGACCAGGGCCTGCCAGATATTGCTCGCCACATCATAGGATGCCATTCTACTCCACACACAAGGGTTCAAACTGCGTCCAACTCACGCGAAATCTGTGGTTACGATCACAGGAGATATCCTTCGCGCCCACTGAGACGTTTAGACATCGACCAGCTTATGCTGGAAAATACCATTGCAATGGACGACGTGGCGGGCAATGTCCGCTGGGGCCTACCGCCAACACGAAGTTCTTTTTCTCAAGCATCGCGATGAGCCGCTTCGCCCCCTCGGGTCCGATGGCGTTGTGTCTCAAGTCCAGCTCCCGCAGCGTCTTCGAAACCTCCAAACCGCCAGAGACTAGGGCCCGGCAGACATTGCTCCCCACGTCACAGGATGTCATCTAAACTTGGTGTCGACATTCCGCGGAACGCTGATCTCCTCGAAATCGAGGGTCTATTTACCCAAGGATTGGGAACTGGTCGGACTGTCGGCGAGACGATCGGTGGGATTCTCGTAATGGACAGTACTGATTGATATTGATCGAACGTGATTCGACACCATAACCTCGATACCAGATCCGACACTGAGTTTATAGAAAGGAATGAGGGTTCAGAATGCGTCGGATGACTAGGCGGGCAATTTCTGCCGTGCCCTACCAGACACGAGCTCGAACACCCCCTTGTCGCCGAGCGAGTTGCGCGACACGCCGAGCCGGATGAGCGTGGTGTTGCGCTTTAGGCCCTCCGCAATGTGCCGCGCGCCCTCCGCTTAGGGTTGACAACACATCATACGTTTGGTCAGAGATCATATGTTTGGTCAGATGACCTATGGGCGTGGAAGGCGGTACCATACTGACCACAATGGTGTGGAAGCCGGAATCATGCTGACCACATTGGTGTGTAAGCTGGTATCATACTGGCCATAATGGTGTGTAAGCCGGTATCATACGTTTGGTCATATGACCATATTGACGTGTAAGCCGATTCATTTTATTGGTCAGACGACCATATTGGCTTGCAAGCCGGTTTGGTCAATGGTACAATATCAGTCAAGTTAATCCGATCCTGCCTCTGCCCGCAGCTTGCACCAAGACAGCTCCAGCACCCGCAGCGCCCTGGTCTCCGCCAGGCCCACCCCCAGCGCCTTGGCACCCTCGGCGCTGATCAGAGCCCGCGCAAGATTCAGCTCCGTCAGCGTGGGGGATCCGGACACCGCGCCCGCCAGTGCCTTGCAGTAGGGTTATTGAGAACAAGCACTCGAACCGAGGTTGGACCATGACTTGCCAAAGACTTCAGGGTGACGGCTCACACAGACGCGCAAACTCGGTTTGTGATGGCCGACCGACCAAGAGGTCATCGTATGAGCATTACCCCACGCCATCGCAAGCGGTCCGATTTTGATTTCTCGTTGATTTAACGTCGGTCGAGTGCTTGTTCTCAATAGCCCCCCTGCCTTGGCCCCCGCGCCCGCCACGTTGACGTTCTCCGACAGCTGCAGTGACCTGAAGGGCGCCTTGGTGGCTCGCAGCGCGGTGGCCAGAGCGGCGGCACCGCGGTCACCCACCCGCGTGTAGGGCCAGGTGGATACTTGCCAATTGCCACGTCACGAGATGTCATTTATCATAGCTCAAGAAACGAGGGTTGAGCCGATGACGTGGCGGGCGAAATGTTCTTGTCCATGGCATAGGATGCCATTCAACTCATGGAAGGAGGGTCCAACATGCGTGCCGATAACGTGGCACGCATAGCCGCATAATCCACCGAGCCCTGCCCGGTTACCCTGCAAATGCAGCTCCTCCAACGCGGCGTGGTCTCTGATTGAGGGGGCTAGCAGGCGCGCCCCCTCGGCGCCGATGTCGTTGGACGCTAAGCCCAGTCGCCTCAAACCAGGGCAGCGTCGCAGCGCCTCTCCGGCCGCTTTAGCGCCCTTGTCGCCGCAGTTATTCGAGCCTAAGTCAAGCAGGGTGAGGTTGGGCGGGACTGCGGCACAGACCTCCGCTACGCCGACGGGGCCCAGCGCGGCGCCAGGCAGCAGTAGACGCTCTAATCCCATGCACGCCGCAGCCGACAACGCTTCAGCGAGCATCTCGCCCCCCTCAGCGTAGGGACAAAGCGCATCTACTCAATATTGAGTCAAGCGCTTTAATCGAATCGCGGAGGGACAAGCACATATTGCCCGCCACGTCATCACACGCATTATGAATCCTCGTTTCTTGGTTTGAACGGCGTCCCATGACGTGGCGAGCAATGCCTGCTTGGCTCTACCTCAGCACCCAGTGCGGTGCCTCCCAACGCCAGATGTCGAAGGTTGGGTAGCGCGCCCAGATTGGGGATGGCACTCAGTGCCCCTGTGAGCGCAAGTATCCCCGGGACACCACAGGCTGATTCAGTGAGATCGACGGATGTAGCGGTGGCTGACACGGTGGCGGGCGCGCCATTGATGCGCGGCAGCGCGGAGCACCCTACCGCCTCAACCACCCGCTGCACCGCTGCGGCGGCCAGCCCCGGTGTAGCGACGCCAGTTGAGATGAAAGCAAACGTTGAAAGCAGATTACGATATTCTAGTTTCCAGAGCTTAGTTCCAGGCGTTTTCAACACGGGTTTCATTGCTTGCACCTGCAAGGCCCTACCACGGTAGCAACGTCAACGACACCACCGACCGACCGACCCCACTGCTCCCGGCCCCGGCCCCGGCCCCGACCACACCCCCGCTGCCGCGCACGAAAGTCATCCGCCCGCCCAGCATGCCCGCCACCGCCGCCAGCTCGATGACGCCGATACCGCCATCCGATGTTGACAATACTCCCGCCGCCCGCCCACCGCTCCCGCCCCCCTTGCTATCACCATCATCCCCCCCAACACCATCCCAGACTGCCTCAGGACCACCGCCTGCGTTGCTACTGCTGCCTACCCCCCCCCCGCCGCCACCGTTTCCACAAGTAACCCCCGCGGTGAGGTCCAGTTCCGTGAGCCCCCCACCGCCGCTGACGGCCCGGCGGATGGCCCCGACGGGCAACACACATCCTCCGAAGGATAACGTCATAAGAGTGCCGCACCGCAGCGCCGCGGCCGACACCTCCGCCGCCACATTGGGGTGGCACCCAGGAAGCTGCAGGGCCTTGAGGGTCGCCGTGGGACTCGTCAGCACCGAGGCCAGCGCAGCCGCGATACCAGGGAGTGCCGATGACATGTCTAATCGCAACGACGTCACCCCAGCGAGACCCACCAGGTCACCAACTCCCCTTTCAAGTCCGCCGGAGGAGGCAGCAGCGGCGGCGACGGCTGCCAGGGCTGAGGCTGGGAGCATGGCGAGCAGGTCATCTGGCGCCCCGAGGTACCGGGCCAGCGCTTCGACCGCCCCTGCGGGGTTGCCCGGCGGGTGCGTCACCACCACGGGGGCGGGCTCCAGCGCGCAAGCCTCCTCTGGCAGCAATTTCCACGGCGGTGCGTCGCCAGAGACACTTCGTTCGTCGGCGAGAACGATGACGCGGCGTCCCGCGGCGGCGGCGGCGGCAACCTCCGCGGCGACGCCGGGGTCGTCGCGAGCGGCGGCGGACGCAATAATAATGATT
>Ga0307489_10002718_pt1 | contig 11837 bp, 22 predicted proteins | sample SB12metaG_FD_202247 | JGI IMG/M metagenome (GOLD analysis project Ga0307489, IMG submission 202247) | Sea-ice brine microbial communities from Beaufort Sea near Barrow, Alaska, United States - SB 1.2 | ecosystem: Environmental > Aquatic > Marine > Coastal | place: USA: Alaska | collected...
GGGGGGGGATCTAGACAGCCAGCGGATTTGCACACATTCCTCAAAAGTTCCGCGACCGCCGCGCGTGCCACGCACGTCCTCAACCGAAAGTGGATAAACAACGCGATGGTGCCGTGAAACACACTTCTCCATACACTGCCGCCCGTCGGTTCCACCTCCCCCGCTTAGTCGTCATGGCTGCCCAGGCCTCCGTCATGTCCGCGAAGGCCGCCGTCTCGCAGGTGCCGGCCCGACCCGTCACCTCGCCGCGCCACTGTCTTCGGCTTTCGGAAAACTTTTCAGGATAGAGAGACGCGTTTTGGATTTTCGACGACGCCGTGTCTCGTGGGAGTTTCCGTAACGGCGGCCGCGCCGTCGCCGGCGTGGCGAGGCTAGTGTGGCGGCGGCGTTGGTTCCATGACGTGGCTACGCAACGTCTCGGCCGATCGTGTGTGCCGCGCGGTGTGCCGTAGCTGCGCGTCGCGCGTGCTGCGGCTGTTAAGGAGGCGGCCGATTGTGTGGAGGCTGCCGACCTGGCACTGAAACTTATCCGGAACCACCACATCGCATCGTCGCTGACACCGCCGCGCCACTCCCCTCCCCCTCCTCTCTCGCAGCTGCCCGGCCAGTTCCGCTCCCAGCGCAGCACTGCGGTACGTCCCACGCCCGCCGCTCAGCCTCTCCCACAATCGCGCGCGCGCCCCCGCCGCGCATCTCCATAGCGTTTTCCAGCGTCATGGAGTGTGGCGTGGAGGCGCCTCCTCTCTCGAGCAGCTCGCTGCCATCGCGCTCTGTCGTCACTCGCTCACTTCCCTTCCGGGGCTTGGTGCTTGGTGCTCGGCTCTCACCACCCGTCTCCATCCTCCTCTCCCTGGTGACCTCATCTCCCGACGCGCGCTCCTGACGTGCGATTCCACAACATTTTCCAGCGTACTGGGAGCACCGGAGGCGCCACCTTATTCGCTCGCTGCCTGTCGCAAGCTGTTGTCACTCGCTCACGTACCCATTCTCCTCTCCTCGTCGCCCGCAGGCCGCCGCGCCCGTGCGCCGCGCGCGCGGCTCCCTCGTGGTGCGCGCCGGCCAGAAGGAGGTGGGCCGCGAAGTCCCCCTGAAGGCGAGGCTCGACGACACCATCACCGTCCCTTCAAGCATCTCAACACAAGCCGTCGTCTCATCAGTTTGACCCGTCTCCGCTGTCACGGCGCAGCGTCCGCTGAGGGCCGAAGAGAAGCGTCTTGTGCCTAAAGACACCTCAGTTGTGAGCGGACAGTCGTGAACCGGGACACAAGCACGGCGGCGGAGGCGGCGGTGGTGTACTGGTGCACTATGAGCTGACAGTCAGTATATTCCAGCTTGGTACCTTGGACAGATACGCTGAGGTGATGGAGGTGGTGGGAGGCTCGGCCAGGGTCGTCACAGCTCTCATAGAGGGTAAAATCTGAGCCCCCATTGAAACGTTATGCTTACAGCCCGTGGCCCTGCGCTCTGGACTACCGCAACATCGGAATCATGGCTCACATCGACGCCGGTAAGACGACGTGCACGGAGCGTGTGCTGTACTACACTGGCAAGTCACACAAGATCGGCGAGGTCCACGAGGCAGGGCCGCCTCCCTGTGACGCGGCAAGCTTCAAGATATTAGCGCAGAGGTGCCTCAAGAGGCATGCACCTCCCTGTGACGAAGCAAGCGCAGGGGTGCGTTTTTTGGGGACGACACTGAGGCGTTAGGCTCAACAGTGCTGGTCTGGGGTTGGGGATGGGGCTGGGGCTGGAACAGGGCCTTGGGCGCGGTGAGGTGAGGTGCTTTCCGGGCTGAGCACTTGATTGACTCGTACCAGCGGCGGAATGGGTCCCTGCACTCAGGGCAACGCGACGATGGACTGGATGGAGCAGGAGCAGGAGCGTGGTATCACCATCACCTCCGCGGCCACCACCTGCGCGTGGAAGGACCACCGCATCAACATCATTGACACGCCCGGCCACGTCGACTTCACGCTGGAGGCAGGGACGCAAGCCTGGTTCCTCTTTTGTCAGTACAGCTGGCGATATCTGTCTATCGCGGCGGCCATGGCGAATGCCTGGTGCCTCATTACACACGCGGAAGCGGCTCTCTCACGAGGGGCAGGGCGTGGGCCTGGTGCCTGCTCCACATCGCCGAAGCGTATCTCACCGCGGCGAGTGCGACGCAAGTCTGGCCCTGTTCACAGGTGGAGCGTGCGCTGCGCGTGCTGGATGGCGCCGTGTGCCTGTTCGACTCCGTGGCTGGCGTGGAGCCGCAGTCCGAGACGGCAGGGACTGATGGATAGTGCTCGCCACGTCAAAGGACGCCCTTTACTTCTCGAAGCGATGGTTTACAATGCGTTCAATGACGCTGTGAGCGATATCCACCAGTCCTTGTGAGACGGTGTGGCGCCAGGCGGACAAGTACAGCGTGCCCCGCCTTTGCTTCATCAACAAGATGGACCGCATGGTAAGAGGGGTTCCACTCGTCCACCTCTTACCTCAACCAGAGCCTCCTCCTCCTCCCCCTCCTCCTCCTCCCCCTCCTCCTCCTCCCCCTCCCCCTCCTCCTCCTCCTCCCCCCTCTCCTCCTCCTCCTACTCTCCTGCCCCTCCCACTCCTATCCCACAGTGCTCATGCCAAGCCGAAATGTGAAGGAGTCTTACGCCCCTGCCGATAGGGTGCCGACTTTTACCGCACTGTGGACATGATCGTGTCCAACCTTGGCGCCAAGCCCATGGTCATCCAGCTCCCCATCGGCGCCGAGGAGCACTTTGCCGGCGTCATTGACCTGGTGGAGAACCGCGCTGCGGTGTGGAACGGCGAGGAGCTGGGTGCGTCATTTGACTACCTGCCCATCCCGGAGGAGTATGTCGAGAAGGTGGGGTCAGGTATATTGCTCGTCACGCCTTGTCATGCGAGGTCATTGGACAACATATGTATTTGCAGGGGGGAGGAGGAGGAGGACAACGGGAAGAAGATGGATGGGGAGGAGGATTGGTAGCTGCACTAGCTGGAAGAGGAGGAGGCGGAGGCGGAAGAGGAGGAGGCGGAGGCGGAAGGGAAGGAGGAGGTGGAGAAGGAGGAGGAGGCGAAGGGGGCTGAGCAGATGGAGGAAGAGGAGGTTGCATGCAACTCAAGAAACACAGGTTCACAATGCCTTGGATTACGCGGCGAGCAGTATTCGCGAGACCCTCACCTCAGGCGGCGGAGTACCGCGCGGCGCTGATCGAGATGGCGGTGGAGGTGGACGACGACGCTATGATGGCCTACCTCGACGGCGAGGAGCCTTCCACGGAGGTGCTCAAGCGGTGCATCCGCAAGGGCACCATTGCGAACTCGTTCGTGCCCATCCTGTGCGGCAGCGCCTTCAAGAACAAGGTAGTGGAGGTGTTGAGATCATGCTCCTGTATGTCCTCCTCCTCCGCTCCTTCCCCTCCCCCCCCTCCTCCCCCTCCTTTTCCCGTCCCCTTCCTCCCCTCTGTACGAACATTCACCCTGACGGTAAGTCATGCTTTGACCCCATCCGAGAGCTTGTTCTCTTGACCCTGCTGCTGCTTGTACCCTGAAGGTAAGTCATGCGGGCTTGTCCGATGTCGACAGATGGCTCTCAACGACCCTCCTGCCAGGGCGTGCAGCCGCTGCTGGACTCAGTGCTGGAATACCTGCCCTCGCCGGTGGACCTGCCCGACATGCGCGGCACCGCGGTCAACGACCCGGACCAGGTGCTGACCCGCAAGCCCTCCGACGATGAGAAGTTCTCTGGCCTGGCATTCAAGATCATGGCCGACCCTTTCGTTGGCTCCCTCACCTTCCTTCGCGTCTACTCTGGCGTGCTCGAGGCAGGGGCTTTGCTTCTCAGCACAACCTAAGTCGTTTTTGTCTCTGAGACCACCAGACGATGGCTCAAAAAGTGGTCTGGTCGAGCCGCGAAGTGGATGAGTGTAAACCTCTGCTCCGCTCGTACGCTTCTCAGGTCAAACTGAGCGTTGTTCTAGCTGATAGCACCCAAACACCCAAGGTATCCCACCAAAAGTGCTCACGTGAAACTGCAAAGTCGACGACTGCATAACTTAAACCATAGACACTAAATGTCGAACACTAAACCTGCAAGCCCCTTGGTGGAGGCCGGCACCTATGCGTACAACAGCTGCAAGGGTAAGAAGGAGCGCATCGGGCGCCTGCTGCAGATGCACGCTAACGACCGTCAGGCAGGGGGGTTATTGAGAACAAGCACTCGACCGACATTCAATATTTCCTTCTCCTCCGTGTGCTCCGCATGTCCGTATGAGCATGTCTGTTTGAGCAGTCGCCAATACGGTGAGTCACACTCTGATCTCGTTAGAATGCTTGTTCTCAACGACCCTCCTTTGAGGACGTGAAGGACGCCGTGACTGGTGACATCATCGCCATCGCCGGGCTCAAGGACACCACTACGGTGGGGTCTGGCAGACATTGCTCTCCACATCATTGATACGGAGGTTAGGGCTAAAGTCCGGCGAAAGCCTGGCGCCTCCTCTGTCCCTCACGGGGGGCAGGGTAGAAGCCTGGTGCCTCTTTGTACACGTGCAAACGTCTCTGTCTCCCTCTCTCTCATCATGTCATCGACACGCACTTGTCAATCAGTGACTTGGCATTCTATGACGTGGCGAGCAATGTTTGCCAGGCCCTACGCCATGGGAGACACGCTGTGCGACCAGAAGGACCAAATCATCCTCGAGCGCATGGAGTTCCCCGACCCGGTCATCAAGGCAGGGGGGTCATCAAAAGCAAGCACTCGACCGACGTTGAATCCCCCTCCTCCTCCTCCTCCTCCTCCTCCTCCTCCTCCTCCTCCTCCTCTGCGCGTCTGTGTGAGCATGCACCCTGCAGGAAAGTCATGCCCTGACATCGAGTGCTTGCTGTGAATGACCCTGCTGCAAGGTGGCGATCGAGCCCAACACCAAGGCGGATTTGGAGAAGATGTCCATGGGGCTGATCAAGCTGGCGGCGGAGGACCCTAGCTTCCACTTCACGCGCGACGAGGCAGGGATTTTTGTTGAGAACAAGCACATTACCAACGTTCAGTCCTCCTTCTCCCTCCTCTCCTCTTCCGTCTCGCCCTCCTCCTCCCCCTTCTCCCCGTTCGTACGTCTGTAAGTGCAGTCACTCCGTAGGTCAGCCATTCTCTGATGTGGCTATGGGTGCTTAATAACGACTCTTCTGCGAGGAGACCAACCAGACGGTGATTGAGGGCATGGGCGAGCTGCACCTGGAGATCATTGTGGACCGCCTCAAGCGCGAGTACAAGGCACGGGGGTTATTGTGACCAAGCTCTCAACCGACATTGAATCTCCTTCTCGTCCTGCTCCTCCTGCCTCCTCCTGCCTCCTCCTGCCTGCTCCTCCTGCCTGCTCCTCCTCCTCGTCCTCCACCTCCTCCTCCTCCTCCTCCACCTCCTTCTCCTCCTCCTCCTCCTTCTCCTGTGCACGTCTGTATGAGCATTCACCCTCGAGGTCAGCCGTGCTACGATCTCAATCGAGTGCTTGTACTCAATGACCCTCCGGCCCATTCACCCTGAAGGTAGGTCATGCTCCGAACTCGGTCGAGTGCTTGTTCTCAACGACCCTCCTGCAAGGTTGAGGCGGCCGTGGGTGCGCCGCAGGTGAACTACCGCGAGTCGATCAGCAAGAGCGCGTCGGTCAAGTACACGCACAAGAAGCAGAGTGGTGGCTCTGGCCAGTACGCCGAGGTGTCGCTCAAGTTCGAGCCGCTCGAGCCCGGCAGCGGCTTCGAGTTCGCCACCGACCTCAAGGCGGGGCTTCAAGACTCACGTCCGCCAGGGCCTCCTCCTCCTCCTTCTACTTCTCTTCCTCTTGAATCTCCTCCTGCTCCTCCCCCGCGCATCCCCCTCCATCTCCTCCTCCTCCTCCCCCTCCTCCTCCTTCTCCTCCTCCTCCTCCTCTCTATCTCCTCCTCCTCATCCTCCTCCTCCCCCTCTGCAGTGGAAAACAACGCCTGCCATGTCAAGCTTGTTTCGTGAGTACATGACATTCGTTAACATGTCGAGTGATGTGATTTCCCCGGCTCTACCTCTCGGGTGGGTCAGTGCCCAAGGAGTACATCCCGGGTGTGTCCAAGGGTTTGGAGGAGATGATGGGTAACGGTATCATCGCCGGGTTCCCGGTGGTGGACGTCAAGGCGACGCTGTTCGACGGCGCGTACCACGATGTCGACTCCAGCGTGATGGCGTTCGAGATCGCGGCACGCGGCGCTTTCCGCGAAGGCATGGCCAAGTGTGCGCCCAAGCTGCTGGTAGGGCGGTGCATGTTCTCCACCTGGGGCGTTGACAAATTCAGCCCGCCCACCATCCCGTGAAACACCGCAAAAGCCTCTGACCACAGCGGGGTGCTCTCGTTCCAACCCCCATCAGTCTCGGCAGCTTTCACGTCGGCGCCGTTCACAACCAGGAGCGTAGCCAGCTCCAGTATGCCCGTCTTGCCGCCTGACCCGCCCGCGCTGCCCTCCACAGCGGTTTACCGTGCTTGGGTTGACCGTGCTTGGGTCAGCGCTTGCAGCTAACACATAACAAACTGTTCGAGACGTTGCTTTCAATTTCAACCTGCGCCCCTCCATGCTGGAGCCGCTGATGATGGTGGATGTGATCTGCCCGGAGGATTCCATGGGCGACGTGATCGGCGACCTGAACGCGCGCCGCGGGCAGATTGGCGAGCTGGGGGACAAGCCCGGCGGGTTGAAGACGGTGAAGGCGTACGTCCCCCTGGCGGAGATGTTCAGCTACGTCTCGAAGCTGCGCGGCATGACAAAGGTATGGCCATGCAAGACGAGACCTGCTAACACCGGTGTTGAAGATCGGTCGGAACCCGTACTGAAATCGGTTGAAACCTGTGGTCAAACCGGTTGAAACCCGCGGTGAAACTCGTGCTCAAGACAAAGCGCCAGGAAACCCGTGCTCAAATCAAAGCGCCAGAAAACTCGTGTGGACAGCAAAGCGCGCCTGGTATAAGTAGGATATGGTAACAATGTGGTTCAAACTTCTTGCTTTCACGTTACCACAAGGGTCGCGCCAGCTACAGCATGGCGCTGGACACTTACGGGGTGGTGCCTGCCACGGTTCAGACCGAGCTGGTCAAGAAGTCGGGTGTCAAGCAGTACGGTCAGTAAGCAGCTCGTGACAGTGGCTCGTGGTGGTGGCAGTGGTTTACGGGTGCGGTGGCTCGGGTTGTCGCCGCGTGCGTAATCGCCGTGACGTCAACTCGGCCAGCGTAAGCGGCTTGTAGTTTGTGGCTTGTAGCTTGTGGCTTGCGGGTATAAGCGGCTTGTGGCTAATGGCTCGCTCGTGGCTTGTGGCTCAGGTGTCAACTTAGCCGAGTTCCGAGGCTCGTGGTTTCAGTGGCCGGGGTGTCGCCTCGCGTAGGGGTGTTACCTCAAACACGTAAGCGGGTTGCGTTCTCTACGGACAGGGCCGTGCCAACTACTCGATGAAGCTGGACCGGTACGAGGCGGTGCCCGCCAATGTGCAGAAGGAGCTCGTTGCCAAGTCCGGCGTCGTCCGCGACAAACAGTAGTAAGCGGCTGACGTGCTTTCGGTGCCCAGTTGATGTGAAGGATGGGATGTCAGGTTCACGTTGCTGGGATGTGATAGCGGTGGTGTCAGGTGCGGGTGTTTTGGTGTGGTGGGGGTTTCAACGTCAGGACGAGAGGGGGGATATAGTAGTGGTGGTGTCTGTTCCCTTCCTCCTCACGTTGAATTGAGTGTCGGTTCGCTGGGACCTGCTCGAGCGCTGTCAAGGGAGTGGCAGCGATGACATTTTTTCTAACAGTGTGATTATAATAAAGTTTAGGCTCAAAGCTATCACGCTACGAACGCGCGCGCGCCTAAGCGGGGTCGCGCCTCCTACGGATAGGGCCGCACTAACTACAGCATGCAGCTGGACCGGTACGAGGCCGTGCCCGCCAACGCGCAGAAGGAGCTCGTCGCCAAGTCCGGCGTCGTCCGCGATAAGCAGCAGTAAAAGGCGGGAAACGGTTTCTGGAACGGTTGCTGGAACTGTTGCCGGAACGGTTGCTGGAATGGTGGCCGGAACGGTTGCTGGAACAGTTGTTGACTGGGGGTGAGGGTGTTTTGGTGTGGTGGGGGTTTCAACGTCGGAATGGGAAGGAAGGATTGGGATTGTAGATTTGGCGGGGCCGGCTCCCTTGTTCTCCACGTTGAATAGATGTGGTCAAGCGGCCGCGCATTTTTGTGTCATTGTTTTAAAACGGTATAATACAGTTTTAGGCTCAAAGCTGAAAAGCTAACAACGCGCGCGCCGCGCCAACTACTCGATGAAGCTGGCCGTGCCCGCCTCCGAACAGAAGGAGCTTGTCGCGATGTCCGGCGACAAGCAGCAGTGAGTAACAGCGGCTTGTGTTTTCGGCGGCCTGGACGGCTTGTGTTTTCAATGATCTGAGTATGAGTGTGCCGCCAGAGTAATAGCGGCACCGCGTGCGGGTGTGGATGTTTCGATGTGGTGGGGGTTTCAACGGCGAGATGGGAGGTGGGTATTTGAAATGTGATGTGGGGGTTTAGCAGTGATGTTACCGGATCACTTCCTCTCCACGTTGAATTGGTGTGTACCTCGGTGAGTGACGGGGCACACCGTGCTGTCCAGCGGCAGCAATGACATTTTTCCTAACAGTGTGATTATCATAAAGTTTAGGCTCAAAGCTAACAAGCTAACTTCGCCCGCGCGACTGAGTCCCCGAGTTCTATTCTTACTGTAATAGCTTTCATCAAGCCCCAAGGCGCGCTTCACATGGTGAGCATTAATGAAATTAATCAACCCCCTCCGCCCTTTCAAGCGCAGTTCCCAAGTTCATGTTGTCATGCTTGGTGCCAGCTCCCGACGAGCGTTTGAAATCGCACCGCCTCGTCGGTCGCCATCAGCAGTTCCCAAACCCCATCCCCCTCTTCCCCCTCCGCCTCGCTCTCCGAACCGACACCCCCTCGCTTATCACCGCCCCCCCCGTTCGCTCTACCACCCTTCTTCCCGCGCTTCTTTTTACTTCGTGCGGCTTTTCCTGCCCCACCGCCTGGCACTGCCTTCTTGAACGACACGGTGATGCACGCCATGGGAGGCGCCGCCAGGGCCCGAGACCCACCACCGCCGCCACCACCACTGCCGAACAGAGCACCAGACTCCGCCGCATCCATCGCGGCTGCCGCTACCAGGGCCTGGCAGATATTGCTCGTCCCGTCATTGGGTGCCATCTGACTCGATGAAGGAGAGTCCAACATACGTGTCGTTGTCGTGTCGGGCGATATATGTCAGGCCCTGCCCGCGCGCTCGCCGTCGTCCCAGCCCACAGTCACGGCCGCGATGCGTTCACTTTTGTTGCGGTGCTCGCAGTGGTAGTACCCGTACCCGCCGCTACCGCCGCCGCTGCCGCCCCCAGCGCCTCCTCCTAGGGATCAGCAGCTATTGCTCGCCACGTCATGGGATGACCCGACACTCAGTTACTGAGCATCCGAAATGCACAGGACAACGTGGCGGGCAACACATGCCAGGCCCTGCCTCCTTCGCCGCCTCCGAAGGTTTCGTGGAAGCGTGCGACAGCCTCGGTAGCGAGGATGATGTCACCGGCGGTGAGCACCAGCGTGCGGGCCCGCATCCCGTGCCCGTGCCCGCCGCCGCCGCCGGCGCCGGCGCCGGCGCCGCTGACGCGATGCCACACCATGACGTACATTCGAAGGTCGAATGCGACGTTAGCGGCGGCGGCAGAGGCGACAGTGCTGTTGCCGTTGCTACGTCCAAAGAAAGCTTCCGCCGGGAGCGGCAGAAGCTGCCGCCGCACGATAATGCCTGACAGAGAATGCTTGCCACATCATTTGATTCCATGTAACGCAGAGGGGGTCTACCATGTGGAGGATGACGTGGCAGGCAGCATCTGTCAGGCCCTACCGCACGCACTCGAGCTGCGCATCGGCCGCCCCGCTGACGGCAATGTCGGCCATCAGGCTGGGGTCCGCCTCGCTCAACGCCGACACCAGCTCTTTGGTGGACGCCGAACAACGCGTCAGCAACAGCGTCGCTGCTAGCTGCCTCGCGGCACGGGCTTACACTTGACCACTTCTCGGCATATTTTACGCCCGAAAAAAGGGCGTAACTGATTTAGGTGCCAAAATGGGGCTCATCATGAGTGCCGATAACGGTGATTTAAGTTCACCGAATACTGGACGAGTGTAAGCCCCTGCCTGGCGCCCAGGCCGGTGATGAAGCCGCCGGGCCCCGACGGAGCCGCGGGTGCAGGCGTTGGTGCCAAGCACACAAGCTGCTGCCCGGCCCCCAGCGTGACGCGTCTTACCTCAGGGCCTGACAGTTGTTTCATTCCATTACTCGCCATGTCATAGTCAGGATAACATCAGGTCATAGATGGAGGACACATAGGAGGAAGGGGAGGATGAGGAGGGGGAGAATGGGAGGCAAATGTGTCCTGCCCTAGGTTGACCAGCGGGCAGCTCCACAGCGCGGCCAGGCCGGCGTCGGGGCGGCACACGTACACGCGCATGTCGCTCAGCACCACCGTCACCTCCTCCTCTCGGTGGCTCTCTGCTGTTCCCGAGCTAGAGCCGGGCCTAGGGTTGGCTGGGGCTGGGACGATCCGGGAGCATGAGAAGGCGCCAAGGTGTAGCGACGCACGTTGAATGCGAAATCAAAGTTTGAACGCAGTTCATCGTAGTTTGGCGTCAAGCGCTGAAACCAAGCTCGATCAACCCAGGGTCAACCTGAGCTCATCCTGAATCGCCATACCAAGGAAGGTTTCGGCGAGGGCGTTGTGCGAGACGCGTGTGCGGAAGGTGCCGGCGAGCTCGTGCCCAGGAACTAGCGCCGCGCGCTCCTCTGGCTTAGACACGGCCGGCGGCGGGATCGGCGGCGGCGGCGTCGGTGGCAGCGGCGGCGTCGGTGGCGTTGGTGGCTGCGGCGGCTGTGGCGGCTGTGGCGGCTGTGGTGGTGGTAGCACTAAGAAGCAGGCGGCCGACGCTGAGAGGGCTGACACGGTAGCCACCGCTGCCACCGGCGGCGGAGGCGGCGGTGGATTTGGCGGCGGTGGTGGCTGGGGCAATGGCGACGGTGGCGGTGGCGGCGGCGGCGGCGGCGATAGCACTGGCACTGGTCGTGATGCGGGAATAACCGGCGCCGCCGCGGTGATCGAAGACGGAGCGACCCGGGTGGGGAAGCCAGCGGCGGCGACGGCGAAGGACGCGGCAGCGGCAGTTGTCGGGGTTCTAGCAGAAAGCACCCGTCCGATAGTTGATTTCTCCGCTGCCCGCGCCTGGGCCTCCTCCGCGACAGCCATCATCATTGAAGCGTCGGCGAGAGCCGAGGCGGTGGATGGCGATGACGGCGCGGAGTCGGTATCGAAGAGCGTGCGCACCACCTGGAGCCCGCCGCCCGCCGCCGCCGCCAGTGCCGCCGCTGGGCCCACTCCGCCACCGCCATTGGGTGCCGCCTCAATGTAGGGGCTCATGAATAGTGTTCGCCACGTCATAGAAAGTAATTCAACTCGAATACCGAGGGTTCACAATGCGTTGGACGACATGGCTATCACTATTCATCAATCCCTACCTCAACCGCGGGGATGGGGATGCTGCTGTCGCCGCCGCCGTTCGGGACACGCTGCCCGCTCCCGCCCGGCTGCGGCGGGAGCGGAGAGAACCACATCGACCCTCGGGAGTGGTGGGAATCCTCACTAGTGTCCGAATCGGAGCTGCTATCCCAGGCGCCGCTGTGCAGGGGCGCAAATCCAAACTGGACGCTACGTTTGAAAGAGGTTCATCATATTTTAGCTTCAAGCGCTGACAACAGGCGAGGTCA
>Ga0307489_10002719_pt1 | contig 11836 bp, 24 predicted proteins | sample SB12metaG_FD_202247 | JGI IMG/M metagenome (GOLD analysis project Ga0307489, IMG submission 202247) | Sea-ice brine microbial communities from Beaufort Sea near Barrow, Alaska, United States - SB 1.2 | ecosystem: Environmental > Aquatic > Marine > Coastal | place: USA: Alaska | collected...
TTTCAGTAGCGCGTGATACGATGGATGGGTCACAACTCGTTACAAACTGGACACAAACAGGCTCCACTGAGCAAGACGGCTTAGGTTGAGCTGAGAAATGGACGAGTGTAAGCCCCTGCCAGCACGCAGAGCGCGTCGTGAATGGAGCGCTCCGCCTCCATGAGCACGTGCGACGACGCGCCGCGCAGCAGGGGCTTACACTCGTCCACTTCTCAGCTCAACGTAAGCACGTTTTGTGGGACACGTTGGTACCTTCAAGAGACGGATGGATAATAACTCGAGTACTTGACAAACTGGGCACACAACGGCTCACTGATCAAGACAACTGAAAATGAGCTGAGAAGTGGACGAGTGTAAGCCCTTGCCGCGCAGCACGATGGTGCACGCCTCGCCCTTCGCCACGCCGCTGAACTTGATCAGCTTATCCCAGGGGCTTACACTCGTCCACTCTTCAGCTCAACGTAAGCACTCTTTGTGGCATACATTGGGTGGTTTCCCCACGTTTCAGTAATGAAAACGGCTCAGGTTGAAGTGAGTCGCGGACGAGTGTAAGCCCCTGCCTTATCCTCGCCGATCATGATCTCCTGCACGAGGTCGCACGAGCCCAGCGACGTGGCGTTGTCCTCGGGGCTGTCGAAGGTGGAGCAGATCTCGCCGCCCGTCACCAGGGGCTTACACTCGTCCACTTCTCAGTTGAACGTAAGCACTTTATTGGGGTATGTTTGGTGGTTTGAACCCAGTGTCGGAAGGACATGTCCTGTTTATCTCCTCAAGATCGAGGGTCTATTGACTCCAGGATGGCGACTCGGTCGGGCTTTCGGCGAGTCAGTCGGTGGGTGTTTCGCAATGGACTCTGATTGGTCGAACGAGATTCGATACCAGATCCGACACTGAGTTTAAGCGACAAAGCGGCTCAGGTTGAGCTGAAAAGTGGACGAGTGTAAGCCCCTGCCGGTGACGAGCGCCAGGCGCTCCACGCCGTCGAAGTCCGCGTGCTCGATGGACGTCACCCCCGCGTTCATCAGCACCTGCTCCCAGGGGCGTACACTCGTCCACTTCTCAGCTCAACGTAAGCACTTTGTTGTAGAGTACGTTGGATACCTTCAGTAGATATATGGGTCATGACTCGTCACAAAGTGGACACAAAACGGCTCATTACGAGTGCACTCTTTAAATGATGTTCCGAACCCCGTACGCATCCTAGTTGGTCGAACGTTCCAGGCTCTGTTCACTGCGAGTTTCGGCGATTTTGTTCAAATCTAGGCGATTTCTAGCGTAGGTACGCTCCCAAAACGCACCTCGTTCCCAGGTTCCGGGGTTGGCACGGAACATTATTTAAAGAGTGCACTCGTAATCGAAACGGCTTAGGTTGAGCTGGGAAGCGGATGAATGAAAGCCCCTGCCTGCTCCGGGTAGTTGTAGATCAGCTGCCGGTTGATGAACAGGTTGCACCCGTGCGCAGGGGCTAACACTCGTCCACTTCTCAGCTCAATGCAAGCGCTTTTCGTGGGTCACACGCGTCCACTTTCCGGCTTGACATTGGCAATTTATGTGGCTATGTTGGGACGTTTCATGAACAAAAACGTCTCAGGCTGAGCTGAGAAGTGGGCGCTTGCTGTGGCTTCAGTGACCAAAAGCGGCTCAGGTTTGATGTGAAAAGTGGACGAGTGTAAGCCCCTGCCCGTGCGCCGCGATCTTCTGGCACTTGTTGGCCATCTTTTGCTTCTCCGCCGCCTCGATCTCGCCCACCTTGGCGCAGTGGCTCAAGTTGAAATTGAAAGCAAAATTTGAAACTACTTCATCCATATTTCAGTTTCAAGCGCTTAGTTCCAGGCGGTTTCACCGTGGGTTTGATAGGGTCAAGCTGCACCGCCTTACCTTGGCCATGGAGTCCACCCGCACGCGCGCACCGTAGATTTTGATCTTATCGGTGTCCATCGGCGTGTTGGCGATCATGATTTTGGCGTTGCGGATTTCCTTCGGGTGGCCCACGTTGAACTTTTTGTCGAGGATGAATCCCTCGGAGGAGGGTCACTGATCACAAGCACTCGACTGACGTTGAACAAAGGGCCCAACTCACAACAAGATAAGGAGTGTGGGTGCGGACAAGTTGGATCGACAGGTATGGGATAAAGGGTCCAACTCATAACGAATAGACGGATGTAGTCTGCACGTCTGTATGAGCACTCACCCTGAAGGTAAGTCATGATCCGATCAAGGTTCGAGTGCGTGTTCTCAGTAGCCCCCGTAACCCTAAACCCTAAACACCCCTGCCTCGTCGAGGAAGGAGTCCTTGAGGGAGCCGCCGCACTTCTGGATGATCTGGATCATCTCCAGCGACCCCGACCCCTGGATGTAGCAGCGCAAGTTGAATTTGAAAGCAAGATTTGAAAGCAGTACACAACACTTAAGCTTCAAGAGCTTCCAACCAGGCGGTTTCAACTTGGGTTTCATAGGGTCAGCCATGACCGCCACATCTGACCCTATATCCGTACAAATATGAGCCTATATCCGTGTGGATCTGACCCTATATCCGTATGCACTTGACCCCATATCCGTATACATCCTGCACCGCCTCACCTTGAGCCGCAGCACGGCGTCCACGCACAGCTTCGCAAAGTGGTCCTTGTCGTGCGTCAGAATCTTGGACGACAGCGTGGTGCGCGCGATGTTCATGATATAGCGGCGCAAGTTGAAATTGGATGCAAAGTTTGAAGCCGCTTCATCAAATCGTAGTTTCAAGCGCTTGGTTATTGGTTCCAGGCGCTTTCAACACAGGTTTCATGGGCTCAACGTGCACCGCCCTACCATGAGGTCGCGCTTGAATTGCTCTTCATCCTTCGCGTTGTCCATCGCGCAGCTCTCCTGCTAGTACCCGAAAGACCCGTTACCTCTTATGCTTAATATGAGCATATTGTATTGGTGTTGAGTGCGGGTTGAGGGGCACAACGACAGAACGGCTGACCGCTCGTTCGCTCTTATGCTCAACGTGAGCGTCTTCTGAGTTGTTCTGGGTGAGGTTTCAGGGGCAGAAAGGCTCAAGTGCCAGCTGAAAAGGGAAGGACTGTGAGGACTAGGAAGGACAAGGTCATGGACAAGGACATGGATGAGGATGCCGCGAGTGTAAGCGGGTGCACCGGCACACTGCGAGGCAAAAATGTAGTAGACTCAGTCTGATGTAGTGGACATAGTAGACATAGTCTCATGTAGTAGACTTAGTCTCATGTAGGCTCATGGCGAGCCCACGGTCGGATTGTGGGGGTGTACGGCTGCGGCCCAACCTCGAGCGCCGCCTTGGCCACGGTGCACGCCTCGCGGTAGCCCTGGATGATGGTCATGGGGTGCACCCTCTGCCAGGGGCTCACACTCCTTCACGTTACAGCTCAGCTTGAGCGACTTCACGAGACATTCATGACTTAAGTTGGGTTACAAGGTGGACAGAAAAATTCAAGGTGAGCCCACACTCGATCACGTTAGGGCTCAAGTTGAGCAACTCCAGGACACATTCATGAGTTGAGCTGGGTCATACGGTGGATAGAACAAGCTCAAGTTGAGCTGAAATGGGAACGAGTGTAAGCCCCTGCCTTCTGGTTGACGAGCTGCTCCGCCTGCCGCAGCAGCTCGCCCGCGAACACCACCACCGACGTGGTGCCGTCGCCCACCTGAATGCAGGGGCGCAATTTGAAATTGCAAGCAACACTTGAATGCGGTGTGTCATACTATAGTTTCAAGCGCTGAGACCAGGCGCTTTCAACACGGGTTTCAACCAGGGGCTTACACTATTCCACTATTAGGCTCAACGTAAGCACGTTGAGTGGGATACGTTGGGTGCATGATTTCCCCCAGTCTATTGGACAGGGGGACAAGGAGAGGTGTGACCAACACGGCTTAGATTAGGCGGAAAAGCGGACGAGTGTAAGCCCCTGGTTACAACTTGCACCATCCCACCTCGTCATCCTGCGCCTTGCTGATGTCCACCAGCACCTTGGCCGCGGCGTTGTCCACGTAGATGGACTTGAGGATCGTCGCGCCGTCGTTGGTTACCGTGACTTGGTTGCCGCGGCCCTGTTGTTGCGATGGGAAGTAGGAGGTGGGTATTGTGTATGTGAGTATGTGAGTCAGAGGGTGAGGGTAGCGGTGATAGTGAGTGTGAATGTGTGGGAGTGTGTTTGTGTGTGTACGTTGTAGAGGATATGTTAGTGTGAGCGCGTGTGTGTGTTTTACTCGTAGAGGAAAGACGACAAACCAAATGTGAAGTCAACTGGCACCAAAGTAAAGAGATTCTCGAGTCTAGTCAACAGGCAGCCAAAGTGGAGGCCGAAGCCGCGGCGCCGGCGGCGATCGTGCGGGTCATGCAGACACGTGTACCGGCGAACCATTCGCGTACAGTGTCGGCGTCGGTGCGCGTGTGCGTACCATGGACATCAGGATCTTGTCCATCCCCTTGGGGCCCAGCGTGGATTTAACCAGGTCTGAAATAGCCATCGCCCCGACGAAGGATGCGAGACGCGCGTGCTCGCCCTTCTCCTCGGTCGCACCCTCCTGGAGGATGGAACCCGTGGAGTTGCCCATCATACTCATGGCGGCGGAGGGGCTGTCACGGAGACGTGAAACGTGGTGGGGGAAGCCTGTAAGAGAGGAGTGTGGGGAGAGGCGCCGGTCAGTCGCCGGTTCACGGTCAGTCGGTACAGGTCTGGTCAAGAGTTGCCCGCGAGAGGTGGCGCGGGTGGATGAGTCCCCGTCCCGGGTATCTGTGTGGTGGTGTAGCGCCCGTATTTTGCTTAATCGTCCATCGCGAGCGGCGGCGGCGGCGGCGCGTTGGGTTGCGGCGGCGCCGCGATCGTGACCGCTTGTTTGATTAATCTAACTGATCCGGCGGCAAACCAAAAGAACAAAATGTTGGCACAAGCCGACCCTGTGATTAGACGCTGCCGATCTAGCGCCGCCGCGGGGGTTCAAGTGGCAGATCGTAACGCCGCCGTCGAAACGCCTGATACGGGGGTAAGGTGGATTCGCACGGACAGCGCTGAAGGTGGTACCGGCGAGCTATTCTCTCTCCCGACGCGTTGGTCATCCGGCGCAAGCGACCGAGTGGAAAACGAGCGAAGAAGCCACCCCTTCGAAAACGGGGAAACGTATTGCGGTAAGGGTCGAGCGCGCGCGAGTGGCTCCCGTGCGTGCGCAAGCGCGGCGTGAGGCAGGCATCGATCGCGGCGGGGCTCCGGGCAGGCGTACCTGGTAGGTCCGGCGTGCGTGTGGTTGTGCAGGTCTCCGACGGCGCTGGAGTATTTTTGTGTTGACTCGTTTGGCGCGCGCGCTTTTTCATTTTGACTGGTATCGACGAGCGTCCGGCCAGGCCAGGCGTGCCAGGCCATTGCCGACCGACCCAAGTGTCAAGCTTTGAAACCGGCTGCTGCGGTATGATATCCCATACGGCTGTTGATGCGGTCAAGTTCATATCGAACTGAGCCTCTCAGCACACGATGCGGCGCTTCGTCGCCCGAGCAGCGTGGGACACGGTGTCGGGTGTCGCCTCGGCGGGCTTCACACAAATCGCGCACCACCCACATGCAGCTGCCTGAGGCTTCGGGGCCTCCGCGGCTTCAGCCATAGCGGGCACTGCGGGTGGGCCGGCGGGGGGCGCGCGCACACGCAAAGCCGCGCTCGTCGCCTCCTCTAAAAAACAACAATTGATACGTGTCGTCCATGGCTTCGTTGATTTTGTCCAAGATTACAACACAGATTAATTAGATGATAGAGGAGGCGAGAAGCTTAGCTCTATATCGTATACGACAGCTAGGGATGAGGAGACAGCTAGGGGAGGCGCGCGAATTCGTGAGCTAACAAGCGCGAGCTAAGAATGCGGCTCAGTCCGCGTCGGTCGGCCGGTCTGCCGGCTGATCAGTTGGCGTCGGCGCCCTTTTGCATGATGGCCAGGAACTCCCGCTCGTCGATGACGCCGTCGCCGTTGGCGTCGAACTCGTCAATCATCGCAGCCAGCTCAGCGTCGTCCACGTCCTCCCCAAGCTGTAGAGACGAAGGATGACATGAAGACTAAAGTTTGGAAGCGGCTCATCACATTTGAAACCAATGTCTGAAAGCGGTGATCACATTCTAGCTTCAAGCGCTTGCTTCCGGGCGCTTTTTATATGAATTTCATCGGTTCAACCTGCACCGCCCTACCCATCTCCCGCGCGATGCGCCGCAAGTTCCGCACCGTGATCTTCCCCGACGAATCATCGTCAAAAAACTTGAACGCCTTGGAGAGCTCGTCGTCCGGGTTGTAGCGGCGCAAGCTGAATTGGGGAGCAGAAGTTGAAAGCATTACTACACACTTTAGTTTCAAGAGATGAGTTCCAGGCGCTTTAAACGGGGGTGTGATAGGTTCAACCTGCACCGCCCCACCGGGTTGCGCTCGCCCATTTTCTCACGCATGATCTCCCGGAACTCCGCGTACTCAATGCTGCCGCTGTCCAGGGGCTTACACTCGTCCACTTCTCAGCTCAAGTTAAGCGGTTTCTGTGGGATAGGGGGTGCATATAGGGGTCGCTTAGGGGGTGTTCAGGAGGTGATAAGGGGTATTATGGGGTATCAGGGGGCGTTTAGGGTGTATTTCGTGTGAGAAACGGCTCAGGTTGAGTTGAGAAGTGGACGAGTGTAAGCCCCTGCCACTGTCGTCCCGGTCGTACTCGCGCATGATGGCCTTCACGTCCGCCGCGTAAGGCCCGCTTTGAACTGAGGCAGTGTGGTCAGTGCGGCTCAACGGCCTGGTTTCACCCAAAATGCAGTACTGGTATGCTGAGTATGGCCTCATATCATATCACGCCAAGCGATCATCAGGCCACGCGTTTCGGTCCCATTTGGAAGTATGGTCAGCATGGCTCAACCTAACACCACGCCAACCAGGCTGAACCTAACACCACGCCAACCTGGCTCAACCTTGTGTCGCGCCAAAATTGAGCCGAGCCCTGCCTCCTTCTTGACCGCGAAGCCCAGCGCGCGCATAGCCACCTTGATGTAACGGCGCAAGTTGAAATTGAAAGCTACCATTGAAAGCAGTGTATGATACATAGGGTAGAGCTACTAGTTTCAAGCGCTGAAATCATAGGCGCTTTTAGCACGGGTTTCGAGTTTGTCAACCTGCAGCGCCCTACCTTGAGCTCGCGCATGTCCATGGTGCCGCTACTGTCCGCATCAAACAGGTTGAATGCCTCCTGGTGTCAGGGCCCAGCACGGTCGTTGTGTTGCTCGGTATCGTGATGACCACGACAACCTGCTTGGCTACCGAAGTTCGGAGTTTTGGCATTTGACGGTGTTTATACGCGTGCTGTTGGTTCGTGCGTCACCCCTCACAGAAGGGTGTACACGGACGCACATCGGGGAGTACGGGCTAACGGAGCACGCCCCAGCAGCACATGTCCAAGAACGAGCTGCAAAAATAGAGGGAGAGGAGCAAAACATATGGTTGGATTTCTGTTGGGTCGTGCGGTGGAGCCCACCTGCAGCTCGCGGTCCTCCTCCGGCGTCAGCTCCTTGCGCTCCTTCTTCTTCTTCGCCACCGCGGCGGGCAGGGTCGGCGGCTGCGGCGTCACACGTCAAACACAGGGCCGAGTGTGGATTTTGGAAGCGGGAGAAATGCGGCAGGAGAATGAAGTATGAATGGAAGCTGACGTCTGCATAATTCACCGCCGAAGATGGGCTGCGTGGCGGGGTGGGGTGGCACGTGGGCATCCCTACGTTTATGCGCGTAGCCGCCCGGGCTTGGGGAGGGCCGGCCGCCGCCGCCGCCGCCGCCGCGGAGCATTGTGGCGCGCACGACCCGTCGTCTGCGCGCCCTTCTGTTCGGTCCCCTGTGGTGGGTGGGCACTCACTACACTCTGTGGTCGAAAGTCTCAAACGGCCCACCGTCAATGCCAAAGCCCACCACGTGTGGCCCAGCAAAGCAACACGCGGCACCCCACGGCCACGCCGCACCCTCAAAGCGGGATCGGCAGCGCCGCCGGTCACTCGCGTGCAATCGACTTGTAGGCAACCCCCGGGAGATTTGCGAATTTCCTCACTTCCGTTGCTTCACTTTTCCTTGCCATAGCGCGGGGCGCGCGACAGCGACTACGCTTGTCACGTGGCGTTCCACGTGGCAACCGTATCCACCGTGCCGATTCGCCCGGCCGTGCTGTGCCATGGTCTAAGTTCAGTACCTGTAGGTGTCGGTCAGAAATATCCGCAAAATATCCTTCAGACAGTCAGAGAATTCTGGACCCTTGATTCTTGGGTCAATAAATCAACCACGCGTCACATTTTGAGCAGTTTCTGCCGGGTCTAACATTGCCGTTATTGCGCGGTCTCAGCGACGATTGAACGATATTGGTCCATCTTCTGACGACGGTACGATAGCGGCCCGCAAGAGCACGGTGGCCAGAAAGCTTTGCCCCGCCCCGAGGACCGTCCAGACGACTTCCATCCACTCCCTCCGTTCAAGCAGCGGCGTCGCGACGCAGCAGACACCAGCGTGGTCGTGTGTGTGATCTGTCATTCCGACCTGCACAAAGTACAACAAAATTTATTTTGTGAGGTCCCATTTGGGCAGTGGAGCTGCGAAGCGAGGGCAAGGGAGGACTTGCGACCACCACCGCTAGGGGACAGATACCGTCCGCCGTTTGTCGCGGACAGGTGCGCACGCTGGATCCGCGCCTCTCCCCGTCACCCATATCATTACCCACACGTTTGTAAGCGGCTCGCTTACACCCCCTCCAATGAACCTCGGACTGGGTAGGCAACCTCCGTGAGGTTCGTAGGGTTCGTTGCGCCGCCCTTCTCTGACAAGCTGCCGCGCCCCCACGCTGCCTCTTGCCGCAGGCATACCTCGGTACGAAGGAGGGACGTGGGACGCAGGTGTTGCGATGGGGAAGACATTGGCGGATCTGGAGCTGGAGGTGAGCGCGCTCGCCCCCCCTCCTCCCCGTACAATTCCAAGAAAGCGCGTGAAGTAACACCGCAGAAACAGACGACTCGCCTGGCCCATATATCGCATAGTCGCTGACCGTCGCTGGAGGACCCCCGTCCCACGACGTCATGCGGGTGCCTTATCCCCGCGACGTTATCCTCGGCGGTCATCCCCCCCGCGCACTCGTTTCCCACGCAACTCGCTCCTTAACCCTCCTTCACTATGGACACCTTTCCCCGGAAATAAATCTGCCTTTTAGCATTTATACAACCTGACTCGTTTTTCCCGCGGCGCCGGTGCCTCCCGCGCCTCTGCCAACGCTCGGGGTTCAGGGTTTGGGGCCGCTTCGGGGTTCTGCGACCGCGGCCTGCACCTCCCGCCCGCGGCCCCGCGATGATGTCCCCAGCCCCCAGCCCCGCGATGTAGTCCCGGCATGTCCCTCCCTTGTGCATCCCATGTTCCTTACCCTGCCTCCCCCTTTTATAGCCTTCCCGATTTTCTGTTCCAACTCGAGTCCGACTTCATTCCTCTGCCCCACACTCTCATGACACACACAAACAAACATCCTTGCCGTCCTAACTTTCCAACCGTTCCTCCTTCCTCTGCCTCCTCCTCCTCCTCCTCCTCTGCCTCCTGCTCTTCTACCCTTGCTAACCCACTCCCCAACTCTCCATCGCCATCCAACCAGAGGGCGCGCCTGGAGCAGCAGGCGTACGATGAGAAGAACAAGCTGCTGAACCAGAGCCAGTTCCAGGCAGGGGCATACACACTCGTCCACACTTCTCAGCTCAACTAATCCGTTTTGATCAGCAAGCCGTTCTGTGTCCAGTTTGTGAACCAGTCATGACCCATCGATCTTGTCACACGCTGCGGAAACCACCCAACGTCTCACAAAAAGTGCTTACGTGGAGCTAAGAAGTGGAGGAGTGTAAGCCCCTGGTTCCAGGAGCTGCTGGAGCTGCAGACAGACGAGGAGCCTGACTTTGTGGAGGAGATCGTAGAAATGTACATCACGGACGCGAAGGCAGGGGAGTTACCGAGAACAAGCTGGAGTAAATGCGAGAGCTAGGCTTGTTAGCAGTTGCCTCGTGTTTTAGTTTCGAGCGCTAAAACGAAACCAGGCGCTCTCAACACGGTTTGAAACTGGTTCCAACCGGCCGCCCCCCTCATAAGCACGCAACCGGCGTTGTATCGATCAGCGGAGTCCGCGCGTCTGTGTGAGCATTGGACCTCAATCTGAGGCATCTCCGATCTTGGTCGAGTGCTTGTTCTGCACCCTCATGCCAGAGTGTTGGTATGTGATAAGTTTATGGTGAAATGACGTCTTCCTTGAGTCAATAGACCCTGCTTGTTCTCCTTGACCCTTCTGCGAGGACATGCTGACGGAGCTTGACGGGATTTTCTCAGAGGTAAGGCGGTGCAGGTTGAAAGCGTGCCTGCAAGCACGGAATAAGACACCATTCGCCGTGGGTCTCTGACTCAATGCCCAGGCGTGATATTCTGTGATCTTACCACGTGCTATTCTATTGCGAGCACCAGCTTTCAGCGCTTAAAACTGAAATGTAAACTGCTTTCAAACTGCTTCCAATCTTTGCTTCCAATGTCAACTTGCGCCGCTACACCTAGGACAAATTCATCGAGGGGAAGCCTGACTACAACCTGGCGCGGGCGGTGCTTCACAAGCTCAAGGCAGGACGGTGCAGGTTGACCCTATCAAGTCCACGTTGAAAGCGCCTGGAACTCATCTCTCGACACTAAATTTTGTTGAACCGCTTTCAAACTTTGCTTTCAATGTCAACGTGTGCTGCTACATGAAGGGCAGCAGTAGCACGTTCGGGGCGGACGGGGTGCAGCAGAAGTGCGAGGTGGGGTGGTGCAGGTTGACCCTATGACACCCATGTTGAAAGCGCCTGGAACTAAGCTTTTGAAAGTGAAGTGTGATAAACTGCTTTCAAGATTTGCTTTCAATTTTAACTTGCACCGCTACAGCGAGGAGCTGCGCGAGCACTGCATCAAGGAGGACCTCCCGGCGTGCCGCGAGGGGGAGGCGGGGACCTGGGGCTTACACTCGTCTACTTTTTCAGCTCAACCTAAGCACTTTTTGTGAGATAGGGGGTGCGTGTAGGGGTAATTTTGGGGATGTTGTGGGACCATGGGGGACCATGGGGGACCATGGGGTGTTTAGGGTGCGTTTTCTTTCAGAAACGGCTCAGGTTGAGCTGAGAAGTGGATGAGTGTAAGCCCCTGGTGGGGACCTGCCCCTACTGACAGGTTGTGCTGGTGTGTCTGGTCTGTCTTATTCTACACGCTGGTGTGTGATACTCGGCTCGCTGACCAAAATCTGGTGCCTAGTCTGTGAGCCGTAAGTAATTACTTGGCTGGTGAGTACTCGGACGAGTTATTGAATCGTCAGATCACTTACTTATTTACTCAACTTACTTAGCTCACACACCAAGCACTAGAGAGGGGTAGGCTGGAAGGTGCCACCACGACAGCACAGGACCTCAATGCTAACGCATAGCTTGGTTTCGTAAACGTGTTCAAACCTGGTTTTCGCCGGTGCACTGTTGCGGCCCTGCGGTCTGGGTTCCATGGCGGAGCTGCAACAAAACGTGGACTCGCTCTCGAAGTTCCTGGCCAAGTACACCGCTAAGACTAAGGCAGGCCGCCAGATCGTTAAGGGATTCTTTGCTTCACAACAGTCAGCCTACATCGACTACCCTGCATGGAGCCGCGGCTGATTTGTGTGTTTGGCGAGCTCTGCCCTCGACTAAACCGGCGCGTTGATGATGCAGGCTGCGTGTTGGATCATGCCTTCAAAACACGTGAATCCCTACATTGATTGTATTGAATAGGAGTTACAACGCGACTCAAGCCCCTGTGTCGTAAAAA
>Ga0307489_10002721_pt1 | contig 11823 bp, 20 predicted proteins | sample SB12metaG_FD_202247 | JGI IMG/M metagenome (GOLD analysis project Ga0307489, IMG submission 202247) | Sea-ice brine microbial communities from Beaufort Sea near Barrow, Alaska, United States - SB 1.2 | ecosystem: Environmental > Aquatic > Marine > Coastal | place: USA: Alaska | collected...
ACTCCAGCTCCAAATGAGCGCCGTGCGGGCGCGCCTCCTGGCGTTGCGTTAGATTTTTTTTGCGGGAGCACATGGAGTACGATGTAACGAACACGCGGAGCGCATTCGCGCGGCGCGCGGTACGCGTGAGGCGCGTCCAGACACCCGCAAACACCGCGCGCCTGTTCTGAGTGGCGTTTTTTTTTTGTAGTACGTACTACTACATAGTACTCTACGTACTACTGAGCAGACCAGGCACTAGGGTTTAAGGAACCCTAATCCTGGATTCCGTGACCGACACGTTACCGATCGAGACCACGTTGTGCAGACGATTGTGATCGCTGAGTAGCCAACGGCACGCACCCTCGCACTGTCAGCGGCGCGTCCCAACACACGCCGCACCCTCCCCGAGAAGCACGCCACCATGGGTGAGCAAGCGCCCACCACACTCCCCCCTTTCCCCTCCCTTACTCTCCTGCCCAGCGCGGCCTTGCATTTCCTTCTAAATGAATCACGTAATTACAGCTGTGGCGCGTCCCGTGGGATACTTGTAGTGGCGCCCCTGCGCAGCGCGCAAGCAATGCCGAGCGAGCGTCTGACTCTGAGTGCGCCCTTCGTGCCCGCAGGGTTCCCATTCTGCTGCTTCGACGAGCCCGCGGCTGATGTGCCGGAAAGGGTGGGGCGCCGTGACTCGTCACTCGTCTCTCCACGCGCCCACGATCCAAACACCCCAGCCATACGAGGAGCATTGCGATGTTAACGTTAACCCCTTGGGGTGAATGGCTCGTCACCTGTTGAGACTTGGGCGCCGACTCCGGGTGCTGCGGCCGGCGAATTGGCATTAGCGCAGTGTTGCCGGGGGAGGGTGTTGCGCCGCGCCGCGTCACTCCAGGCCCCCATCGATCCAAACACCCCATATGCGATTGGGCTGTGGCTGTGGGAGGGTGTCACGTCACCTGTTGAGACTTGAGCGCCGACCGCGGGCGCTGCCTGATGCGGCCGGCTGAGGAGCGCGGGCTCCAGCGCAGTGTTAGTCAGGGAGCACAGCCGCACGCACCGACCCGTTTCCAATGGACGGACACTTGTGGCCGAAGGCTTAGAAACGACTTTGAATCCACAAGTGCTCGACTGCCCGCATCCCACCCATCGGTTCGATGGGGGGAAGGTGTTTAGGAAACACGCGTCGCTGCGCCACGACGTCGACCTCGACGATGCACCGCTACTGTACCTACCACATATTTACACCCCACAGCCCTACTCCACCTCTACTACACTACTGACGTCCACTGGGCCACCCGTACTATACTACCTCTGACGTCGATGGGGTTGCTGATTGCCGGACCCTGGCCTGCGCCGAGCTCATTCAACTCGCCCGTGGAGGAGATCCTGTACGACCTGTCCGCGGCGCTGCAATCCGACGACAAGAGCGGCATCATGGACGCCATCCTCCTCAAGGCACGGCCTCAGCCGCGGCGGCAGATATGGCTCGTCTTTTCATAGGACGCCATTTAACTCAAGACATGGAGGTTAAAACTTGTCAATGACGTGGCGGGCAAGACAGGCGTGAGTGTGCGTGTCTTTTCAACTGTGACTCGGCTGATCAGTCAGCAACCAAATAAGTACAGAACTCACTAAAGGGGGCCACATGAGCTTGGCCCTTCGTCGAGGTGCCGCGCATCTGCAACCCGCTGGGGCAGCTGCGCGAGGACTTCATCAAGAATGAGATCGCCAACCGGTACGCCGAATACGGGTGGGGCCTCGCCTCGGGCCGAGTCAACAGGTCTCGCCGCATTATTCGCCGCGGACAGCGCCCTGACACTGATTTTAGTGCGTTCCTGTTGTGTTCAAACTGCAGTGCCATCCTTTGACACTGATTTCCCTGACACTGATTTCGATGCGTTCACAAGTTCCTCTTGATTAATCTTCAGTACCATCCGTCATGAATCGAGTGTCGCATCTTGCCTCCTGCCTCGAGCCCTAGCATTGGCTTCACTTTGAAATCCAGCCCGCATTAATTGGCGCAGGTCATTTCCTTTGAGGTCTGGCCTTCACACTGAGTTTAAATGCCATCCTTTGACGCGTTGAGCGTGTTATACTTGGCCGTACGTGTGGGTACGGCGACCTTAAGAGCGACGTGGCGGAGAAGACGGTGGGCCCGCTGAAGGACCTCCTGATGAGTCTGCTGTCCGACCGCCTAGACTTCGAGGCGCAGGTAGGGCTCGATTGCTTCAGTGAAGTATTGAATGACTTGTATCAAGTATGACAAAGTGCGTCAAAGTGGTACGACCAAAGCAAAGCAAAGCATGGACCAATCACTGGTTCGGATCAAACGGTTCCGAGCCTGTGATTGGTCCATGCTATGCTTTGCTTTGCTCGTAACACTTTGACGCACTTCGTCATAACAGTATTCCTTGAATTGAACATGCACGGGTACACCATGCGGATGGTGAGGTGAATTTGTACTGTCACACTATATGTACGGATATGATACGAGCAGAGGATGATGCGGCGAATGTGCAAGGGTTCACCATGAGGATGATGAGGTGAATGTGCACCGGTACACCACGTAGATGACGAGGTGCATGTGCACGGATACACCATGCAGATGACGAGGTGCATGTGCACAAATAGACACACGAAGCGGATCATAAGCTGATGTGTGCTCGTACACTATGGGTACGGCTCTATATTCGGGTGCTGCAGCGCGCGATGAAGGGAATGGGGACAGACGAGGACTGCCTCATCACCATTCTGTGCACGCTCAATGAGGCAAGGTCTCGCCGGCAACACTCTGCCCAGCTGGCATTGAAGCATCTTTGAGTTATGAAGTGGGAGAATGCAAGTGGTTTCAGGGACACAATGCCTCAAGTGCCACATGAGGGAAGGTACATGTTCAAGGTCCTGCATCAGTGCGGCGAATGTGTATGGGAACTCTGGTACACCATGAGCAAACAGTCAGGTTGAGCTTGCAAGTCCCTGTATCGATGCGGGAAGTGTGTACTGGAACACGCTTACACTGCGAGCAAACACAGTCTGGTTGAGCTGTTCGGCCCTGCAACGAGGAGGACGTGTTCCCGCTGCAAACCGCGTTCGCCGACCGCTACGAGAAGTCGCTGGAGCAGGCCGTGCTTGCGGAAACCTCCGGGAAGTTCAAGCGGGTTCTGGTTCTCGCTGGATGCGACTCGATCGCCGATGCGTACGCTAAGGTTTGCCACTCCGCTATCAGCGGCTTGGGCACCGACAGCAAGGCGCTCATTCGCCTCATGGTCACCTGCTCGCACGAGGTGGGGCGGTGCAAATTCAAACGTTGACACGTTGTAATCCGTGTTGAATGAAATACGATGGACTGTTTCGAGCTCTGCTGTCAATTTCAACTCGCGCGCCTACGACCAGGTGATGAACGACACGCGCGAAGCGTACGCGCGGCTGTTCCAGACGGACCTGGTGACGGCCATGGAGGGGGAGTGGAAGGTGGGCGGCGACTTCAAGCGCATCTTGTGTGCGCTGGCCAAGAAGCACCCAGCACATGTGCAGGTGGGGCTCGCTTGATCATGTGCGCCACGTCATTGCCCTTTGTCGCTGCGCTGTTGCTACATCGTCGACTCTTGTTGACGCGTCATTGCCCATCAATGACCATCGTTGCTACGTCTGTTGCAATATCATTGAATCCCCTTGCTAGGTCACTGCCGCATCATTGTCACTGGCTGCCTCGTCATTGCAACGTCATTGACACTCACTGCGACGTCATTGCCGTGCCATTAAAACGCCACGTGTTCGATACGTCAGATCACATTTCAGACCGTCGTTTGTTGAATTAAGCGCCACCGGGTGACAAGGCCAGCATAATCCTTCGGGCCCTACACAGAGGAAGAGACGGACGTTGCCGCGGACGTGGAAGCGATGCGCAATGCCGTGGAGGGCTTCGGCACGGACGAGGTGGGAGTGATTGCCCTGCTTGCCAACAAAACTCACGAGCAGATTGACGCGCTGAAGGAAGCGTACAAGGTGGAGCACGGTGAGCTGCTAAAGGTAGGGTGGTTTCAGCAGACACCCCCGTTGAAACTTCCTGGCTTCAGCGCTTGAACCTGTTTATGATGAACGGCTTCTAAGCTTTGCCTTCATTTTCAAAGTGCGCCCATATATTAGTTACTTTTGTCATTGACTAAATTTCTCGAGTTGTCATTTAGTTGTCATTGATTGAATTTCTACCGTTGGTAGTGCACTTCAAACGCAACAACCGAACTGAGTTTGCATCTCATGCATTTTTCATCATCCTACATGAAGGAGCGCATCAAGGCGGAGACGACGGGGATGTTCGAGTCATCAAACTTCCGCCACACGCTCATGGGGCTGCTCACCAAGCGGGAGGAGCAGATCGCCGTATACCTCAAGGCAGGGCCTGGCAAACATCGCTCGCCACATCTTGCGATACCATTAGACCTATTACAAGAGACTTCGAAAGGCGTGTCAATGACGTGGCGGGCAATGAGCCTGGCGGGCAATTGAACTGCTCTCCACGACATTTGGTGCCGTTTAACTCGGTAGGCGAGGATTCAAAGTACGTGTCGATGAGAGACAGACGCTTCCATCTAAATAAGGAGGCACCAGGCTTTCGCCCTGTCCCCCGTGCGTGTCGATGATGTGGCGAGCAATATCTGCCCGGCCCAAGCTAGAGGAGGCGTTTGAGGGGTGGTTCTACAAGGACGACTGGGGGCTCATCTCCATGCTGGTTCACCGGCAGGGGCTTCCACTCGTCCAATTCTCACCTTACCATGAGCCGTTTCTGGTACCAATGTATCCTACAAAGAGTGCTCGCGTGAAGCCGAAGAGTGGACAAGTAAAAGGGGCTTCCACTTGTCCACTTCTCACCTCAACCTAAACCGTTTTGTCACTGGAACCACCCAGCATACCCCTTAAAACGTGCATACGTTGAGCCGACAAGTGGACGAGTGTAAGTTCCCTGTGCACCGGTCGCAGGCGGAGATGCGCGAGATCAAGACGCAGTACATGATGGTGTACGGGCGCGAGCTGATCTCCGACATACGCAGCAAGTGCAGCGGGGACTACGAGAAGGTGGGGCCCCGCCAAAGGACCTGCTCGCCACGTCATCCATCGTGATTTGCACCCTCTGACGTTGCGTGCTTGCCACGTCATGCATCTCATTCTTGTCAGTCTTGCTTCGCCACTCATAGTGTATCAGTGCTCGCTACGTCATTGATCTTACTGCATACCCTTGTTCCTCGAGTGCCAGCCTGTAAAGTTATGTCACCGGTCATGACTACCCCGCTCGACACGCTGTACATCCCATCGTACACCCTCGTTTCTTGAGGTTGGCGCCATGCCACCATATGATGAGACCGTGATCACCTGGTGGGTCCCTGCGGTAAGGCGCTGGTGGCGCTGGTGGCGCCACGCGCGCGGACGGTGGCGCGCGGCATCCGCGCCGCGATGAGGGGGTGGCTCACCTCCACCAACCAGGGCAGCCTCATCGCCCTGCTCACGCATAGGGACGCGGACATGCCGAAGCTGCGCCGGGAATTCGAGAAAGAGTTCGACAACAAAACCCTGCAGAGCGTCATCAAGAAGGAGTGCAACGGCATGTTTGAGACCGCGCTGGTGGGGCTTACCAGATAATGTTCTCGCCACATCATATGATGCCAGTTGACTCAATAAACGAGGGTCGACAATGAGAGTGTAGCGGCATGTTTGAAATCGCGTGGGTTGACCCTCACAGATGATGCTCGCCATGTCATCTGATGCCTGTCATATAAACCGCGTCTTACAATGCAATTCTAACGAACAAATCCCCTGAAGTAGACCCTCCATTTAGACCCCCAAGGGAAGCTTAACTGAAGTAACTCCTGAACCTGGTGTGGTATTGTTACACTCAATGCATATGGGTCTTCAATGGAAGGATGACGTGGTAGGCGTTGTCTGTCAGCCCCTCGGCGCTGGTGTCGCTCGCTGCGTACACGCCACCCACGGGCATCAAGGAACGGCTGGAGTCGGGCGAGGAGCCGGAGGCCGTGGCTCCCGCGGACGTGCAGATGGATTTGGCGCCGCCACCCGCGCCCATGTACCAGCAGCAACCACAGTACCAGCAACAGCCGCAGGCGAGGCCCGTTCCGAGTCCTGCTGTTTCCCACTCACTCCCCCACTACCGCGTGCGTACACCCGTATGGGCATTTCACCCGCTACCACACCTATCGGCATGGGGGAGTCATTGCCCCCACCCCAGCCACTGTACCAGCAGCAGCCCCAAGCGAGACCTGCCTCCTGCCCAATGACTCCCCCACTCTCGTTTGTGCCCCCCTCGCCTTTGTGCGCGCACCTGTATGGGCATTTCACCTGCCGTGCCACCGCTCAGCATGAGGGAATCATTGCCCTCGCCGCAACCAAAGTACCAGCAGCAGCCCCATGCGACCCCCCCAACCACCCCGCCCCAAACTGCACTGCGTGCCCAATTCCCATGTGTGTCCTCCACACCTCTTTGTGTATACCTGTATGGCCGTCTCACCTGTCACAACACCGCTCAACATGGGGGAGTCATTACTCCAACCTCTAGCAACAAAATGGTTGCTGGACCTTACGTGCAGTACCAGCAACAGCCGCAATACCAGCAGCCACCGTACCCGCCGCAGCCGCAGTACCAGCAGCAGCCCGCATACTACCCGCAGCAGCCCCAGGTAGGGCGGTGCAGGTTGACCCTATCAAACCCAAGTTGAAACCGCCTGGAACTAAGCGCTTGAAACTAAAATATGATATACTGCTTTCAACTTCTGCTTTCAAATTCAACTTGCGCCGCTTCATCCAGTACGGCGCGCCGCCGCCCCAGTACGGCCAGCCGCCACCTCCCCCGGGCTACGGCTACGGCGCGCCCCCGCCCCCCGCCCATGGATGTGAGGGTCCCATCCACTTGAAAACCTCAGTTCTGGTCCACTCGAACCTCCGTCCCCATTCATTTGAACCTCATTACTCGTCCACTTGAACCTGAAGCCATCAAAGTGAACATTCACACCAGACATCATGGCAACTCGAACCTAACATAATGACAACATGCACCTAACATCCTGTCCTCTCGAGCTATCACCCTGTCAACTGCCATGAATCTGCGACATCCCAACGACGTGACACTCACATGCTGCTCACTTGATCACGCAGATGGCGCGCCCCCACCGCCCGCCGGCTACCCGGTCGACTACGGTAATGCGGGGTACGCGCGCAAGTCGAGGGGCAGCGGCTCGTCCTCCTCCTCCTCCTCCGACTCGGACTAAAATATGAAAGGAAACACACGGCATCAGGAAGCAAAACGTCTCGGTGGCTCCGGGCTTGATCTGCCGAGGACAGTATTCCAAATTTAAGTAATTTATCCTAACATGATGGTCAGTATGCAGATGTGACATGATAGTTAGTATCCCAATATGTTTGACTTGCTCTGTCAAATACACATATAACTTATAACTAATGACTTATAACTATCGAGCCGCAATCCTCGTATTGCAAACGCCGCACGCAGCGACTGTCTGCGCCTCGCGATCCCGCACCCCTGTTTATCACCCGCCTCAACCCATCATCCGCGTCGCTCCGGCACCCCACCCTCAACACCCAGTCTATTACCCACCTCACCCAATCCGCGTCGACCCTGCACCTCTATTTGTCACCCATCTCACGCCATCAGCGTCGAACCCGCATCACGATTAGTCAGCCTTCTCACCCTCTGGGTTGTCGTCTTTAATGAACCCAATGATTTTCTGCTTGAGCTCTTTGGGGTCCTCACCAACAGTTTTCTTCGCTTTGGTCACCCCTGCCGTGCTCGCCACCACCAGCAGCGACTGGATGGTTGACGCGAACCCGTCCTCATTGTAGCGGCGCAAGTTGAAATGGAAAGCAACACTTGAAAGCGGCTCATCATATTGTAGCTTCAAGCGCTGAAACCAAGCGTGGTCAAACCGTGGTCAACCTCGGGTCAAACGGGGGTCAAACTGGGGTCACCACGGGGTCAGGCTGGGGTGAAGCTGCACCGCCTTACCTCGTTGTTGTACGAGGAGATGGCCAGGAACAGAAACGCAATCACCATGGCGTAGGGTCATTGAGAACAAACACTCCAACCGATGTTGGAGCATGACTCACTTTCAGGTGAATGCTCACGCAGACGCGCGGAGGAAGAGGCGATTGAACGTCGGTCGACTGCGTGTTCACAGTGCTCATACATACGCATGGGGGAGGAGGAAGAAGAGGAGGAGAATGTCCAACGTCGGTCGAGTGCTTGTTCTGAATACCCCCCCACCATGGTAGCGACGATGAGCAGCAGCATGATGGTGAAGATTTGGGCATTGGGGGACAGGCCCACGGTTTCCAACAGGTCGTTGGCCATCTCCTCCATGATGAACTCCCACCCCTGCTCGAACTCCATCTCGCTGATGGTGCCGCTCCTGGTACCAGGGCCCAACGTGACAGTGGTAAAATGGTCAGGGAAGGTGCGGCATGCTGCACGGAGACAGTGGTGCACAGGTGAACTGTGAGCAGACAGCCGGGTAACGTATGTAACGCCAGGGAGGAGGATGGTTCGAGCGTGTACTGGTACACCAGAAAACTACAAGCACAGAGTTAGGGATCGAGTGACCAGGCCAGGGAGGAGGGGGAGGATGCAGAGAGTGTCTACGGGGACACCAACACACTACGAGCAAACAGTCAGGGAAGAGGTGTCAGGCTCTGCCCGTCCGTGTCGCAGTATGCGAACAAGCGTTCGAGGCGCGCGGGCGACAGCTTGATGAGTGTGACGGGTATGCCGGTACGCTATGAACAAACAGTCAGGAAACGAGTGCGTCCGGGTACATCGGTACACTATGAGCAAACAGTCAGGGCCCCGCCCGTCTGTGTCGCAGTATGCGAACAACCGCTCGAGGCGCGCGGGCGACAGCTTGATATCCATCTGCTTCATGTAGTCCGCCAGCTCCTCCATGCAGCGTCACACAGGCGAAGTACAGCGTGCCACTTAAATCGATCGAAGAGGGTGAAAACGCGTGCTCCATAATATGGAAAAAACCCGAAACCCTAAACATGGTACTTGTACTCACCCGAGGGATTATGCGCGCCACGTTGTAGGGCAGCACTCAACCCAAGAAAACAGGGTTTGCACGAACACGCATGACGTGGCTCGGCTTGGAGAGTCCCACCTCCATGTTGATGCCATCGCTGTCGTCAGTGTCCACTGCCTCGAGGGAGGGTCAGACGCCATTTTACAAAGTGGTGTTAAACTAAACGGACGTTGTTCATCGTGCGAATGTTGCGGCGAGCGTGATGGGATAATGCCACAGGTTAGCAACAGGGAAGCCACACCACAGGGCAGCGTGTGACTCAATAAATGAGAGGTTTAGTGTGTGTTGATGACGTGGCGACCATGTCCTGTCGAGTCCCACCTTGAAGATGTCCGCAGCCGTTATGACGCCACCGTCTGAGGGAACCTCTGGCACTTCCATGGCGTTGGGGTCTTCGGCCTTGGTGCTCGTCACGCCATCCTTGGTAGCCGTCTCTCCGTCCTTGGAAACCGTGGCGCCCTCTGCGGCCTGCTTCTTCTTCCACTCGTCCTTCTTTGACTTGGCGTGGTGAACCGAGTCCAGCACCTGGTAAGAGGGTCGCTGCGAACAAGCAGTCAAACCGAGATCTCAGCATGACTTTCCAGTGTTACCCTATGCTTTCATCGTGGACATTTCATTTGGGCTTTCATTGGTGGTCTCAATGGAAGGTCTGGCTTGTGTGATCGATGCTGCTTGGGATTTGATCGTTACAGTTGCAACTTAAGGCAAATGTATACTTATGCTCATACAGACGCGCGACTCAGTTCGTCTGAACACATGATCGGTCGAGTGCTGCTTCTCAATGACCACCCTGCCTGCTGGTCCAGAAAGTTCCGAAGCGCCAGCGCGGCCGCCGCCGCCGCCTGCGCCATCTGCCGACTCAAGTAGATGGGGAGAATGAACAGGGAAAGAACTGCGCAGCCATAGGGCATCATCTTCGTCGGCCGCAGGATGGACGCCAGCATCATCCACATCGCCACCACGGTGACGTGCGCGAACATAATCCAGAAGTAAACGACGATAAAGATTGCGAAGAACTTGTACGCGTAGCGCCGCCGCCCAGGGCCTGACACTCATCCACTGCTCGACTCAACCTCAGCCACTTCGCGGTCACTCTAAATACACCCTGAATGCCCATTCAACACGCCCTCAATCATCCCTGACTACCCCATAACTACCCCCTGAACACCCCCAATCCCACAAAAAGTGCTTACGTTGAGCCGATAGGTGGACGAGTTTAAGTCCCTGCCGCCGCCCCGAGGACTCCGGCATGTCGAGGTAGTGGATGAATATTCTCAGGAAGCACACACACATCATCGCCACCTGGGTGAAAGGCCCAGTATGAGGCGGCGGCGATTCGTATCAAGTAACACGGAGCCCAGGCATCCTACCGAACGCTGCCATAGTGAACTGGGCACCTTTTGTAAACACTTGCAGAATTTGCCCGTGTAGAGGATTCAGCCGTCCTGCTGACTGCTGCGAAAGTGTACGGGGCACTTGTTGAATGCACAGGCAGAGGTTACCCGTGGCAATCGGTATCAAATGGATGTATTGCTGGTAATTCGGGCCATTGATACCTGGGGCCTCACCTGAATCCACGCGAACCAGGTCACCAGAGGCATCACCTGCTTGCCATCAATTTGGAACGGAATTTGAAGCAGCGACGTTGACCGCAGCGGATCGCCCATGGCTGTGGTCTTGGCGTACGTGTCCTGGATGGTCATCACATGCCATATGCCAGGGACAAGTACGCAGTGTACCGCTGATCGCCGTTAAACCAGATGGATGGATGGATGCATGGATGGATGACGTGGCGAGCACTGGTACACGGTAGGTGGATGGGAGGGGGATGGGAGGTGTGTGGGAGACTGATGGGAGGTGGATGGGAGGTGGATGGGAGGTGGATGGTAGGTGGATTGGAGGTCGATGAAACATGGAGTGATTGGAGGTGGATTGTAGGTGGATGGGAGGTGGATGGGAGTTAGATGTGATATGAATGGGAGGTGGAGAAATACTCTGCCCTACCACAAGCCAATGCTGGGGAAGACGAACATAACGCAGATGTGAGCCAGCACCGTGGCCGCCTCGATCGCCACGAACTGGAACCCGATTGGTCCAAAAAACCCCCATTTGTCCTCCTCCCCCTCCTTGGGCGCCCGTCGTGGCTCCAGCCCCACCACCTCACAGGACGGTCATTGAGAACAAGCACTCCACCGAGATCTGTGCATGCCTTATCTTTAGGGTAAAATGGTCATACCGGCACGCGGAGTGGGAGGAGGAGGGTAGTCAGCGCAGGAGGGTCATCGAGAAAACCACTCCACCGAGATCGGAGATTGACTCCAGGGTGAACGAGCAGGGTCATTGAGAGCAAGCACTCTGCCAACATCGGTGCATGACTCACCTTCAGGGTGAATGCACATATAGAGGTCTGGACTCGGACGATTCGTCGATTTAACTTCAGTCGAGTGCTGGTTCTCGATAACCACCCCACCTCGCGCAACTGAACGCGCCGCACTTCCACTGTGAACATCCGCTCGATCTCTTCGCACAACACCGGCGCTCCCGTGGTTTCGTCCTGCCAGTCCGGGGGAACCTCGCACTCGAATTCCTCGAAGGAGGGTCACTGAGAACAAAAACTCCGACCGAGATTGGACGAGCGCGTGTGGTCTACGTGCATAATCATACAGAAGCGCGGTGGAGGGGGATGAGGAGGAGGAGGAGGAGGAGGAGGAGGAGGAGGAGGAGGAGGAGGAGGAGGAGGAGGAGG
>Ga0307489_10002722_pt1 | contig 11822 bp, 14 predicted proteins | sample SB12metaG_FD_202247 | JGI IMG/M metagenome (GOLD analysis project Ga0307489, IMG submission 202247) | Sea-ice brine microbial communities from Beaufort Sea near Barrow, Alaska, United States - SB 1.2 | ecosystem: Environmental > Aquatic > Marine > Coastal | place: USA: Alaska | collected...
TGCAATCCCCTGCCGCTGACGCTCCGCACATGCGTTTTCTTCAGGACCAGTTCGGTGAGGTCCAGGCCAAACATGTCCGCCTGGAACCAGGGACATACAGTTGTCCATTTTGCAGCTCAACTTGAGCGATATCTGACACAAAATACCCCCTGAAAACCCCGTAAACACCCCCTATACACCCCTTAAACACCACCTAAACAACCCCTAAACAATCACTAAATGTACCCCCTGTCTAACAGACTGCGCTTACGTTGAGCCGAAAAGTGGACGGGTGTAAGCCCCTGCCTGGAAGTGCAGGCTGTGCGAGTAGACGCGGATGCGGCCGACGTGCGGGGGCGAGGCCGTTGTGCAGGGCCGCGCGTCAATCGGCGTCGTTGTTGGTGTGTGCCTGGTCTACGTGGTGTAGACACTCGCTGAGTCAGCCAAGCTAGCTTGGTCTCGGTCCTTGTCATATCCACATCACTTTCCTCAGGCGTGCAACACACCGCTACCACATGGTAGCGAAGTAACACTTCCACCGCGCACCGCGCATACCAGACGCGGTCGCAAGACGCTGGGCAGTCGCGTGCCTCCACACCGCTACCACAGTCGTAGCTTCAACTTGGTGCACCTTCGAGGTACTCATATTATAAAAGTTGGGGAGCTTGTAAGGAGTTGGGAGCGACCTCCACCGCGTTGAAGCGTGCTATGAAGTGTGGACCCAACGGCACACGTTGAGCGGGGAAGAAGACTACCGAATGTCCCTGCCGCATTGGACTTGGAGGCGTCGCTCTCGCTCTCGCTATTCACGAGCGGCGCACCATCACCATCTCCATCTGCGTTGAGCGGTTGTTGTTTTCGCGGATTGCCAACGTAGATGCACTCGTACACCCTGAGGGGCTCCTCGGCCGAGGCGGGAGTCGGGGTGAGGCCCACGGCGGTCTCCAGCGCCTGGAGGGTCTCCATGCCGCCCCCGCCCCCGCCACTGGCTGCACGCTCTCCTCCAGGTGGTGGGGAGCAAGTGCGGAAGTGTCAGTGCTCCGGCGGACGCAAAAAAGTAACACCAAGAGGCAGACGGCTTGTCATTGGTTGTCGGTTTTGTTGCGTAGGGTTTGGGTTCAGAAAAGCTCGGTGTGTGGCCAAAAAACAACAAGCATTTCGCGCCTTACGAACGCCGCGGCGCGACACACCCCAAGGCGCGGACCCACCGACCGGTACACCCCGCGGCGAGGCCAGGCCCTCGGTCCACCCCCTTCGCCAGTCCCAGCCCCTCCCCGGCCACTATGCGCGCCCTGGTGTGCCGCGCGCTGGGCGACCCCACCTTCGCCTCCTCCGACGCCATCCACGTTGTAGAGGTGCCGAGCAGGGGCTTACACTCGCTCACTTCACAGCTCAACTTGAGGACCTTCGGGACACATCGCTCACGTTAGAGCTCAACTTGAGCATCATCGGGACATATCCTTCGGGTTAGATGGGGGACAAGGTAAGCTGAAGTTGAGCGGAAAGGGGCAAGGTAAGCTCAAGTTGAGCGGGAATGGGAAGGAACGAGTGTAAGCCCCTGGTGCCGGGCAGCCCGTCGCTCCCTGCAGGCGCCCTCAAGGTGCGCGTCGCCGCCGCCGCGCTCAACTTCGCGGACCTGCTCATGATCCAGGGCCAGTACCAGGCAGGGCCAGGCTGCTCCTGCACCCCGTCCCCTATGCTTTCATAAAGAGCCGGTACACAATGGCACCAGTCTGACGAGTAGCTTGTGCGGGTCCGGAGGAGGAGGAGGAGGAGGAGGAGGAGGAGGAGAAGGAGGAGGAGAAGGAGGAGGAGGAGGAGGAGGAGGTGGTGGAGGAGGGAGGATGAGGAGGAGGAGGAGGAGGAGCTGGACTCGTACTTCATAGTGGAGGTGTAGCTTGCCAGTCGTACGAGTATTCGGAGGTTGCCATTCAACTCAATGAACCAGGGTTTAACGCGCACGTCCACAACGTGGCGGACTCTGGTAGCAGGAGAAGCCCACGCTGCCGTTCATTCCAGGAGGGGAGTTCTCGGGGGAGGTCATCGAGGTTGGCGCGGTAGGGGCCTGCCAGATATTGCCCGCCACGTCATAGGAGGCCATTTGGAAGGCTTCAAGACGCCTCGTGGCGGAATGCTCATCACACTGGCCCAGCTCGTTCACAGCACCTCACCCACGGGTCTCGAGTCCCCAATTTCCGTCGCGCACCACTCTGGAGTCCCCCATTTTAGACCATGCTGAATTTACCCAACAAACGAGGGCCCAAATTGTGTTGGATGACGTGGCGGCCAACTCGCGTCAGGCCCTATGGCGCGGAGGTGAAAGGGTTCGGCGTGGGTGACAAGGTAGGGCAGTGCAGGTTGACCCTATCAAAACCAAGTTGAAACCGCCTGGAACTGAGCGCTTTGAAACTGAAATATGATGAACCGCTTTCATATTTTGCTTCCAATTTCAACTTGTGCCGCTACAACGCGGTGGCTGGGATGATAGTGGGCGGCGGCGGGATGGCGACGGAGGTGGTGGCGCCCGCCGTCAACTGCTTCAAGGCAGGGGCTTACACTCGTCCACTATTCGGCTTCACGTGAGCGCTTTTGCAGACGCATTGTGTGGTCTCATTTCACACAATATTGTTGGCAAAAACGGCTCAGGTTGAGCTGAGAAGTGGACGAGCGTATAAAGTCCCTGCTTCAAGGTGCCGCCGGGGGTGGACATGCGGCAGGGTGACACACTGTCAGCCTCCCACGTCATTCACCACATCTTGAATATCCTCTTGAGCTGGGTAAGATGGCATCCTGCTGGGTAGGATGGCATCCTGTGACGTGGCGAGCAGTTAGTGACCGGCCTTGGACCCGGGCAGGCGGCGGCGTTCCCCGTGGCGTACGGCACCAGCCACATCGCGCTCGTGCACCGCGCGCGGCTCAAGGCGGGGCTTTAGGGTTTAGGGCTCACAGGGTTAAGGGTTTAGGGTTCCAGCCACATCGCGCTGGTGCACCGCGCGCGGCTCAAGGTCTGGCTGAGTGTGCATGTGTGCACGTGTTAAATCTGTATACTCTCACGAAACTGCGTTTGTGTTGAGAAATATTTCACACACCGTGATACTGTCAACGACCATCAAAGTTACCACTCCTGTGCAGTAGCCTTCTTTCACCTCTGTGCTGCAGCCTCCTCTCATCAGATTCGGTTTGCCCCACTCGTACTTCAAGGCGGGGCAGACGGTGCTGGTGCTGGGTGCGGCGGGCGGGGTGGGGATGGCGGCAGGGGCTTACACTCGTCCACTTCTCAGCTCAACGTCAGCTATGTCTGTCACAAGAAAACACCCTACACGCCCTAAACACCCCCTTTAAACACCCCCTTAGCACGGGCTACGCAATTCAACGCGCACCCCCTGTCCCATATGAAGACCTCAAGTTGAGCTCAAAAGTGGAAGAGTGTAAGCCCCTGGATGGCGGCGGTGCAGATCGCACGGGCACTGGGCGCTAAGGTGGTGGCGGTGGCGCGGGGACCGGATAAGATGACAGCTCTGAAAGCCGCGGGCGCCGACTTCTGCATAGACAGCGACACGCTTCACGAAGCTGATGGCGTCGGAGGCAGGGGCTTACACTCGTGCACTTTTCAGCTCAACCTGAGCAGTTTCTGAAACGAAAAGTCACCCTGCACACCCCTTAATACCCCCTACCACCCCCTTAACACCCCCTTAAAACCCCTTTTATGCACCCCCTATCCCACTCAAAGTACTTCAGTTGAGCTGAAATGGGAACGAGTCAGCTCCTGGTCGGCGGCGGTAGCACGCGCGGGCGCGGCGGGGCCTTACACTCGTCCACTTGACAGCTTGCGCTCGAGCCGTGAGGTCCTGAGACCACCGGCAGTAATCCCACTTCACACCTTAAACTCAGTGTCGGGTCTGGTATCGATGACATCTTACCGAATCCCGTTCGACCAATCAGAACTGTCTATTTCGAGAAGACCACCGACCGACTCGCCGACTGTCCGACCGGCTCGTGATCCTTGAGTCAATAGACCCTTGATTTCGAGTAGATAAGCGTGACATGTCACGCCAACGCTGAGTCTAAAGACGCTGCCAATGAAACTGAGAAGGGGGCGAGGGTAAGTCCCTCGGTCGCGGCAACGGGGGTGCTTATGAAGGCCTGAAGGCGGCGGTGACGGCGGCGGTCGGGAAGAGCGGCGTCGACGTTCTGTACGATCCCATCGGCGGTGCCGCCTTCATGCAGGGCCTCCGCTGCCTAAAATGGGGCGGGCACGCGCTGGTCATCGGCAGGGGCTTATACTCGTCCGCTTTTCAGCTCATCCTGAGCCGCTTCCGACACAAAACACACCCCAGACATCCCACAATATCCCTTACCATCCCCTAAACACCCCCTAGATAACCCCTCAATGCACCCCCTATCCTTCAGAAAGCGCTCACGTTGAGCTGAAAATTGAACGAGAGTATGCCCCTGGTCATCGGCTTTGCCAGCGGGCAAATCCCAAAGCTCCCGCTGAACCTGGCGTTGGTGAAGAACATTACGGTCCACGGCATATACTGGGGCTCCTATGCGCAACACGCAGGGCTTTACACTCGTTCCCTTTTAAACTCAGTGTCGGATCCGGTATCGAACACATGGTGTCGAATCCCGTTCGACCAATAAGCACTGTCCATTTCGAAAATCCCACCGACCCAATCGCCGACAGTCCGACTGGGTCGCAATCCTTGAGTAAATAGACCCTTGATTTCGATGAGATCAGAAGGACTAGTCCCTATGACACTGAGTTTAAGTTCGCCTTGAGCCGTTGTGTCCCACCTCAAGCTGTCCCAAGCTCAAGCTGTCCCAGCTCAAGCTGTTCCGACTTGAGCTGTCCCAACTCAACACCTAGGAAGCGCTGGAGTTGAGCTGAACCCGGGAGGAGTGGCCAGGCCAGGGAGCAGGAGGCGGCGATGTGTACGGGTACAATCATACACTTTGAGCACACAACCAGGTTGGGGTGAAGTGGGAACGGGTGGTGAGGTCAGAGTGACGAGATATGATCCGATATCGATATCGATATGGGAGATCGATATGGAAGATCGATATGGGACATCGGACTTCAATGAGACGTCGTTAGGGTATATCGATATGATATAGGTGTTATCGATATGGGATATGGTATATTGATATGGTCATGGTTATCTACCATATCGATACGGTCATCCAAGATATCGATATGGAATATGGCCTAATGATGTGGGAGATGACCGTAGCGATATGGTCATCTCCCATATCGATATGGGATATCTTGTCACTCTGGTGATGCCCTACCTGCGGGAGCCAGCCACGTTGGGCAAGTCCATGGCAGCGCTGCTCGGTATGTTGGGTCAGGGCAAACTCCGGGCGAGGCCTTACCCTAAACCCTAACCCTAAACCCTGAACCTAGCGCTGCTCGGTATGTTGGGTCAGGGCAAACTCCGGGCGGGGCCGCACACCACTAGATATGGAGTTGTGCGTCTGTGAAGTTGAATTAAAGTGAAGAAGTGAATTGTAAGTAAAGTGAAGAAGTGACGTGTATGAAGTGTACGTGCAAGTCCAAGTGACGTGTACGAAGTGTATGAACTGTAAGTGCAAGTGAGGTGTTTGTGTAAATTTGCTCACAGGGTATCGGCGTACCCGTACGTACACCCTGACAGCATCCTCCTCAGTGGTCAGGCACTTGGTCCCGCAACGACTTGCTCACAGCTGTAAGTGCGAGTACAGATGTGAGTGTGAGGCCCAGGGCGGAGGTAAGCGTGTCGCACGACCTAAACCCTAAACCCTAAACCCTAAACCCTGAAACTCTAACCCCTAAACCTGGTAAGTGGGAGTGTGAGGCCCAGGGCGGAGGTGAGCGTGTCGCACGCGTACCCGCTGGGGGGTTTACCCAACCCTGAACCCTAAACCGTGAACCCTAAACCCTAAACCCTAAACCCTGAACCGGTGTGAGTGTGAGGCCCAGGGCGGAGGTAAGCGTGTCGCACGCGTACCCGCTGGAGGCCGCGCACCTGGCGTTCCGCGCCATCGCGGAGCGGCGCGCGGCACGGGCTTACACTCGTCCACTTTTCAGCTCAACCTGAGCCGCTTATGGCACAAAATACACCCCAGACACTCCCTCATACCCCCTGACACCGACTGACCGACCCCCTTAACAACCCCTAAATGCACCCCGTATCCCACACAGGCACAGATAGCGCTTACATTGAGCCGAAAAGTGGACGAGTGTAAGCCCCTGGCGCGCGGTGGGGAAGGTGGTGCTGCTGCCGGGGGAGCGCGGGCCCGACGCGCCCGCCAAACTGTAGAGAGAGCCGCGTGTATATATAGAGCGAGAGGGACTCCCCCGCGTGTATGAAGAGGCACCAGGCTTTCGCCCTGCCCCCGGTAGCCGCATGTATAAAGGGGTTTTGCATGACGAAAGTCAGTCTAAATAGAGTAGAGCTAGTAAGAGCTACTCGGCTACCTTGGGGCCACAACTAGTTTGTGTGGTTGACAAGCTTTGCGCTTGATTAAACCGGCGCGGTGTGACTGTCGAGTAGCGGTTGTTGGAGCGTCGCACGCGTTTCCGCTGTTGTTGAGGAGGAGGGATTCAGAGAAGGAGCGTGGACATGACGGGGATGGGGTCGTTGATGCGCCGATCAGTCAGTAGCGTGACATGTTTCTTATACTCGTAGAAAACGACATTCTTGATTCGCCTTCGGGGGCGTTGTTGAGCTAGGGCCTGGCGAATAGTGCTCGCCACGTCACACGATGCCAATAAACGCAAGAGACGTCGAGGGTCAACAGGCGTTGGATACGCGTAGTTGGGTGAATTACTCGCGGCAGGTGCACGCGACAGGTACACTTCGCGGGATGCGGCCGACGGTGCCACTTCATCACGAGCACACACAGACAGCTGTGACACGGAGGACGGAATGCGCCGACACCTGTGGCTGCGCCCGAAGGCGACGCGGAGTGACGTGGCGGGCGGAGGCGGGGGGAGGGGAGCGGCGGTATGCTAGTACTGTTCTATCAAACACGGTGTTTCTAAGCATGCGCGTACAACAATTTTCAAGACAACGTTGATACAAAGGTGGACCTCCTCTCTCTCCTCTCTCACAGAACGTCTAAGCATGATTATGTGTTGGAACGCGTCCTTGATACAGCCAGCGCCGGGCTGTATCAGTTGCCAGCTGTGTGCTGGGTGAGTATCTCCACGATGGCCAGGTGACCTCTTCGTGTCGCAACTTGCAAAGCTGTACGGCCGAGCTGTGTTGAGGAGAATTGGCACAACATGTTGGCGTCCGCACCCTTGACCAGCAGCGCCTCAACGACAGCTATGTGGCCCGCCGATGCCGCGGTCTGCAGCGCTGTCATTCCATTAGGCTTCAGCGCCTTGTTCACCTCCGCCCCCTTGCCCAACAACACCTTTACAACACCCACATGACCGTTCTGAGACGCAATGTACAATGGGGATGCTTCGTTAGCCGTGCACGTTTTGTCTACGTCCGCTCCTCTCTCGAGCAGCATCGTCACGACCTTGTCGCAGCCAGCCTCCGCCGCAACGAACATCGCTGTTGCTGCCATATGAGTGCATACTTTGTCTACCTCCGCTTCCCTCCCCAACAACACCTCCACGACAGCGACGTGACCGGCTTGCGCCGCTGCGTATAACGGCGTTTTCTCGTTACCAGAATCTGCGTTGTTCACATCCGCCCCCTTATCGAGCAACGCGCTCACGATCTTAACGTTGCCGTTCTGCGACGCAATGTACAGCGGAGTGAGCCCATTCGTGCACGCTCTGTCCACCGCCGCTCCTCCGTCGAGCAACAATTTTACCACATGGACGTCGCCTTCCTCCGTCGCGATGTGCAACGGTGTTGTCCCGTCAGTCACGCACGCTTTATCCACCTCCGCCCCGTCACCCAGCAATACCCCCACCGCACCCACGTGACCATGCGATGCCGCCATGTGTAACGCTGTCATTCCCTCATCTGTGGTTGCACTGTCCACCCCCGCCCCCAGTTTGAGCAGCGCTTCCACCACCTCGACGTGGCCAAATTTAGACCCCTCGATCGACAGTGTAGCCCCGTTAGCAAGGGCCGCGTAGTCCACTGGTAGAGACGTGTGCTGTAACAACGATTCCACCATCGCAGCGTCTCCTGACCTTGCAGCGGCCAGCAGCATGTCTTTGAAGAGCCCTCGGTTCTTCTCTTCCGAAGCCTGCAGCTCTGCGACTTGCTCCCGCAGCGGTGCCACCTGTACTGCCACTTGTGCTGCCACCTGTGCTGCCACTTGTGCTGCCACCTGTGCTGCCACTTGTGCTGCCACCTGTGCTGCCACCTGGGATGCCACCTGGATCTTCACAACGGCCGGGGGCAGAGTCGACGCAACCAAACGGCTGTCGTGTCAACAGTGGACAGAGGCTAGAGGTGCCTTATTTCGTTTGAGGGGTGCATCTGTTAGCTCGCGGGGTGCATGGTGCAGCGTATTGTACTTTGGTCACAGAAGCGTGTCGCAAGCTAACCCGAAGATATTTCGTGACAAACTGGACACTTTTGCGTGACGAGTGAGCACTTCGAGGTTGCGCGCGCAGATACAGCTCGCCGACCGGTGGGAAAAACCTCAAGACGCGGGAAAAACAACTCCCTCTGCGGGCGCGCGCGCATCACCACTCGGAATTGCGACGCAACTGGCGATGCCGCGCGCTCAATTGAGCGTGACATGAGTGTGAAAGATGTCACGCTTTTGCTGAGCGCGCGGCATCGCGAGTTACGCCGCCTTCCCGCGCGCTGCTGCCCGCGCGCCCCGCGAGAGAGTTGCTCTCCCGACATGTCTTGAGACGTTTCTACGAACGACACCGGCTGGGACCGCGCGGACGACATCGCAGTCGGCGACAGAGTCGAATGGGTGAGCGGAATGCCCCAACGCGCATATCTTCGCCGTCCCTTCGCCGTTTTGGACGCGGTTCGTGCCCTAGGCCCGTGCTCGACGGTCCGGAGCGCCCTACGCGCTCGCCGAGTGCCGCAGCCGCGGTTCGGTGCGCGCAATAACCACAATTCGATAGATTGTGGCAAAACAGGTCGGTCGGTCGTGTCCAATAAATCTTCGGGTTAGCTTGCGACACGCAAGAGCGGATTCGATTCGCTTCTGTTTGCGTCGTTGCCCGTGGTTGCCCTACCCCACACGCACGTCGCCTCGTGCGCCTCGCGTGCGCCTGCGAGGCCCTCCCAGCGGCACCCGTCTGCGCCGGCCGCGCACCGCGCCGGCGCCCGCGGGCACTTCGCCTCGTGCCCCAACACCGCCCCGCGCGTGCTGCCTTCCGCGCAGTGCCGGCACGCCGCGGGCAGCGCTGCGATGGTCTGCTCCGCCGACAGCGCGCGGCTGGGGGTCTCCGCCAGCGCCTGGCGGCACACGGGACACCTCGCTGCTCGCGCCCGCACCTGCGTCGAGCACGCGTCCCCGCCCTCGGCCCCGGCCTCAGCGCACATCAGGTGTCCTGTGTGGAACACATTTTGCTACTCAGCTCTGCGGGAGGTGCGCGGCGGCGGGAGAAAAACGAACTCGTGGAATCCGTGGGGGTTCGGGCAGTCGGGTGCCGACGAGAGGGCAATCTCCCTTTTTTAGTGGGCCTGTGCTCACCATTTGTGCACAGCTCAATGCGTCCGCAGGGGGCGTCCAGACACACCGAGCATCTCAGGTGTTCTGGAACCCCGTCGTCGTCGGATCCGGCGCGGGCGTGGACCCGCCCGCGTTCTCGCGCCGGTCGCGCCGCTCATTGCGCTCGTGGGCGGTGTGGTGTGGGGGCGTGGTGATGGGATGCGGCGGGCGGGTGCCCAATGTGGTCGGTCGGGAGTCCGGCCGCGGGCACGGCACGGCTGCTCGCCTCCCTCGGATCTTGGATGGTGAAGAGAAACGCTCCACTCGCCATCGCAACGCTCCTCCCCGGCGGGGGGGGACGGCGGGGGCGGCGGATGCGCCGGCACACGCACCGGCACCCGTCTACGGACATTCACCCGCCCCCCCAGGCCTCTCAATCGTCCAACATCCAGCGGGCCTGCCAACAGAGAGTGCTGCAAGAAAACGCAAAACACAAACGACACGACCGCGAGATTCACTGAGTAGACATGACGCAGACAACTGATGAGACGACACTGACGACATCGATGAAGTCGAAGGCCAAGCCTGGCAGCGAGCTGCCCCCCGAGATGCTGGCGGCGGTGGAGGCGGAGGCGGGCATGTCCGTCTCCGACATCCCGCCCGAGCTTCTCGCCTTTGCCGTGGAGAAGAGCAAAAAGGCATGAGCTTTACACACTCCTTCACTTCTCAGCTCAAACTTGAGCGCATTTTATGGGATAGGGGGTGCGCGTGAGGGTTGTGAAGCCCGTGTTAAGGGGGTGTCAGGTGGTGTTTAGGGGGTGTAGGGTGGTTTCTTGTGTCAGACACGGCTCAAGTTGAGCTGAAAAGTGAACGACTGTAAGCCTCTGCAAACAGGCGGGTAACGATGCCTTCACCTCGGGCAACAACCGCGAGGCAGGGGCTTACACTCGTTCCCATTCCCGCTCAACTTGAGCTTACTTTGCCCCTTTTCGCTCAACTTGTGCTCACTTTGTCCCCCATACAACCCACATGAACCCGTAGATGTGTCCGGAAGGTGTTAAAGTTGAGACTGAACGTGGGCGATGTGTTCTGAAGGTCCTCAAGTTGAGCTCTGAAGTGAGCGAGTGTAAGCCCCTGGCGCGAGGCCGCGCGGCTGTACACGCAGGCCATCGCCGGGGACCCCAACGACAAGGCGCTGTTCAGCAACCGCTCCGCCGCGTACCTCGCGCTCGGGCTCTACGAGGTAGGGCCAACGAGTCCTCGCCACGTCATCCACCTCACGTTAAACCGTCGTTGAGTTAGAAATGACGCGACACTCATGTTATATAACGACCAGGGGCTTACACTCGTTCCGATTTCAGCTCAACTTGAGCCCCTCTGTGCACCGTGTAACCCAATTTAACCCTGAATGTGTCCTGAAGTTGCTCAAGTTGAGCACTAATGTGAACGCGTGTAAGCCCCTGGTGCGAACATCCTCCTGTGGTTCTAATGCTAGGACGCGTTGGCCGACGCCGCGGCGTGCGTGGCGCTGGACAAAGCATGGCCCAAGGGGTACTACCGGCTGGGCGCGGCGCTGATGGCGGTGGCGGAGTGGCCGCAGGCAGGGGCTTACATTCGTCCACTTTTCGGCTCAACGTAGGCACATTTTGGGGGATACGTTGGGTGCATGATTATCCCCCAGTCTATTCAACAGGTGGACACGGGGAGGTGTGATCAAAACGGCTTAGGTTGAGCTGAGGAGTGGGCGAGTGTAAGCCCCTGGCCGCAGGCGGTTGCGGCGCTGGAGACGGGCGCCAAGCTGGCGCCGGGCAGGGGCTTACACTCGTTCCCATTTCAGCTCAACTTGAGCTTGCTTTGCCCCTTTCCGCTCAACTTGAGCTTTCTTTGTCCCGCATATAACCCAAATTGACCCGTGGATGTGCCCCGAAGGTGCTCAGGTTGAGCTCTGACGTGAGCGATGTGTCCCGAAGGTCCTGAAGTTGAGCTTTGAAGTGAGCGAGGGTAAGCCTCTGGTGCCGGGCAACAAGGACATGGTCCAGCGTCTGAACGAGGCGCGGCGGTGGTCGGAGGACGAGCGCGAGCGCACCGTGGTCCAGGTGGCCGGCAGGGCCTGTCACGTCTCCCCGCGTCTGCTCAACTGCGGCACCATTGAGGGTCAGGGACAAACCTGCTTAAGCTGAGCTGAAAGTGGGCACGATTGGGCAGGCCCTGTTGCTTAACTGAGCTGAAGGTGGGCACGATTGGGCAGGCCCTGGTGCTTAAGTTGA
>Ga0307489_10002723_pt1 | contig 11821 bp, 25 predicted proteins | sample SB12metaG_FD_202247 | JGI IMG/M metagenome (GOLD analysis project Ga0307489, IMG submission 202247) | Sea-ice brine microbial communities from Beaufort Sea near Barrow, Alaska, United States - SB 1.2 | ecosystem: Environmental > Aquatic > Marine > Coastal | place: USA: Alaska | collected...
CATTATGGGGGTTATCTGGGGGGTTTTTAAGGGGGTATTACAGGGGTGTTGAGGGGGCATTAAGGTGGTATGAAGGGGGCATTAAGGGAGTTTTGAGGGGGTATTGAAGGGATTATTGAGGGAGTATTGAGGGTGTCCTAAGGGGGTATTGAGGGGGTCTGAAGGGGGTATCGAGGGGGAATTACTTACCTGCTGCTGGTGCTGGTGTTGCGGGGGCTGCTGCGGCGAGGACGGCGCCGACGGCGGTGGCGCGTAGTCCTCGGGATAGGAAATGATGAACAGTGCTCGCCACGTCATATGATGCCATCTAATTCAAGCACCTGAGATTCAGGGGACTGATGGACAGTGCTCGCCTCGTCATGTGATGCCGTTCGAGTCAAGAAATGAGGGTCATAATTCAGGTTGATGACGTGGCGAGCACTATCCATCAGTCGCTACCTCCGGCACCGGCGCGGGGTTGTGGAAGTGCTGCGCCTGCCCCGGCCGAATCATCGTACCTCGCGGTGACAGCGCCTGGATTTCTGGCGGACGCCCGTGCTCTTCGCCGCCGTTTGCTGCGGCCGCATCCTTGGCCCGCCCCACAAGCACCTGCACTCACGGCCTTCCACTCGTCCCCTTTGCAGCTCAACGTGCGGCACGGGTGCACAGGTGCACTATGAGCAAACAGTCAGGAGACGCCGTGTGTGGCCAGGGAGGAGCATGCGGCGAGTGTGAATGGGTACACCGGTACACTATGAGCAAACAGTCAGGGAGGAGGATGCGGCGGGTGTGAACAGGTACACCGGTACACTATGAGCAAACAGTCAGGAGACGGCGGCGTGTGAGGCCATTCCTGCAGCGCCCCGCTCCAAACCGCCACGTCCTCCGCCGTGCCCCCCTGTAAGTCCAGGGTACGGTCCTTGCACATCAGCGAGAAACACAGCGCCGGCGGCCCCGCGCCAGGGTCTTACAATCCTGCTCGACCTTCAGCACCTTTGCCGGATACTGAAATGGGGTCAGGGACACAGCGGAACAAGTTGAGCCAAACAGGTGGACGCTTGCAAGGCCCTGCCCCGCACGCTTGCGATGCTTCTCAAAAGTTTTAGTGGAGTGTCCGTGCACAACCGCTTGGACGTCGGCGAGTGCCATGCGAGATTCCAGCGACGGGCTCGCCGCGTCCTTGAGACAGGGCCTTGCGCTCGCTCCCTGTTCTGCTCATAAACTCAACGTCACAAGCAGTCAGGGAAGTTGTGGCGAGTGTGTACAATATCACTATGAGTTAACAGTCTGGACGCAGTGTGAGGCCAGGGAGGGGGATACGGCAAGTTTGTACGGGTAATCAATGAGCAAACATTCAGGACGCCGTGTTAGGCGAGGGAGGAAGACGCGGCGAGTGTACTGGTGTACTATTAGCGTGCAGTAAAGACAACGTTTCAGACCCCGCCTTGGGATCCCCCCATTGCAGCTCGGCGCCCAGCATCCGCTGCGAGTCTTGCGCGAGCACGACGCGGACGCGGAAGAAGCGGATCTTGGGCTTGGAGTTACTGTTGAACGGCAGCTTCGTCAGCAGCCCGCCGGCCTTCACTTTGCGCAGGTGTGACCAGGAGCAGGGTCTGACGCGGCGTTCCCTGTGCATCTCAGCCTAAGCTTGTGTATTCGTTAATACAATATGTTTGGTCGTGGGTCAGGGATAGTGCCACAATGCAGAGCGACACGTCATGCCGAGGATACCATGTGCCCGATAGCGAGCGGCGGACCCAGCAACCCAAAAGAAAAGCACAGCTCTCCCCCTCCACCTCCTCCTCTCCTCCTTCTCCGAAGACTTGCAAGACAGACAGAGTTGATACACAAGCTGTCCCCGCTGGCAGGTGCTGGCTTTGTGCGTGAAGCCGCTCATGTTTATCACGCCAGAATAACTCGATGGAGCTACTGTTGAGCTGGAAAGGGGGGGCGGGTGCGAGGACCTGCCTCCGGAACTTCTGGTACCTCCATCCTATCACTGCCGCCGCCGCCGTTGCCTCCTCCCTCGCCGCCGCCGCCATGGCTGCCGCCGTCATTGTAAGCGGCCGGGGCCTCGTCGTAAGCGGACACGGCCGGGTCCGGGGGAGGCTCCTGGTGCCTAGGCCTGGGGGGCGGCCGTAGATGCCTCGGCGTTTCCTGCGGGAACGACGGCGCGTCATATTGCGCCTGCGCCGGCTTGCCCACGGTGTAGGGTCAATGAGAACAAGCACTCGAACCGATATCGGAGCACTACTTACCTCCAGCTCCAGGGTGAATGCTCATAGAGGAGCTCGGACTCGGTCTGTCGTGTCAACGTCGGTCGAATGCTTGTTGACAGCTGCCCCCCTGCCGACTGCGGGCGGCTCGGCGTCTCCTGGCGCTCCTCGTCCGCCGCGTCCTCGAAAGCCGCGTGGTCTATGAAGTGGAAGGCATCGCCTCCCGCGAGCAGGGCCAGCAGACACGAGTATGCTCTCCACTTCACAATGTGGTGGATGACGCGGCGAACACCGTACACTATGTGGTGGGTGACGCGGCAAATACCGGCATGTCAACGACACGGTTCAAACCCTCATGTCGTGAGGTCAACGACATCCTACGACGCGGCGGGTATTATCTACCAGGGCCGGGACCTACCCGCGGGGAGTACCGCGCCGTGCCGAGTGCGAAAAAAATGAGAAGTGTCGAATGAGATGTGGCGGAGGGGCGGGCCGGCGAGTGGGAGCAGGGACGCTGCAAGCGGCTACCCATGCACGTTTCTAATCCTCGCTCCTTGATGTGTGTGGCGTCCTTTGACGTGGCGAGCATTATCTGCCGCGCCCTACCTGCTGGGAGCACCGCTCCGTGCCGAGTGCGCGGCTGCGAAGTAGCACCCGACCGCCCCGGAGGAGGTTTGTTGCCAGTGGAGGAGGATGCCGCCGGGTTGTTGCTGCTGCTGCGGAGGGAGACCTCGCCGCGCGGCGTCGCCGCGAAGGACAGCCCCCCGGATCCGGGGCGCAGCGGGGCGCCGCCCTCCACGCGGTACTTATCGCCGCTCGGCATTCACGCCCCAGTCATCTTGTGGCCGTTTGTCTCGACATCTGAGAAGTACTGGTATGGTTTCCCACGGGGAGACGAAAGTCACGGCAGCTGGATGTGCGCGACGGCCCCCGACCGAGGCTATGCCCTCGTCCGCAGCCACAGCGCGTGCGCCCTGTGCCGTAGGTGTCTCTTCAGCCGCGCACTAGTGGGCTGAGTGGGGCTGAGTCAGAAGCGGTGCCGGTTGTGTGGGTGCTGAGTGCGGTCTGCGGTGCGGTGTTTTTTTAGCTTCGATACCACGAAGTCCGTCTACTGCTTGCCGCCGTCGTGGAATAATCGCTTCGGCACTTTAAGCGCGCTCGCGGCGGCACGGCAGCGACAATGGCCAAAGGACGGTCCACGAGCGGGAACGGCAAGGCATCAGCCAAGTCCTCCTCCAAGTCCTCTTCGTCCTCCTCCTCCAAGCCCAAGAAGATGGGCGTCTCTCGGGTGAGCTACGAGTGGGGAGTGGACTGGTTGCGAGACAGCGACGAGTGGGCACGTCGTTGTATGTGCGACGGCGCCAGCTTTACCGGCGCCGCGGAGGCCTCGGAGACCTCGGCCACTTAGACACGAGACGCCCCGCGCCCGCTCGCGTCCATCTGCGCTCCCGGTCTCGCGTCTTAGCCTCTGGGGCGCCTCAGCAATCGTGTTGGGAGTCGGGACAACGAGCGGACAAGATTATTTTCCCAGCCGCCGCCACGCCACGCCATCTCACCTCTCTCGAGCATGCATTGCGACGTCGCAGGGACGGAGCAACTACAGCGGCGACGACACCGCGGCGCTGAAGGACCAGCTGCGCGAGGTGGGCATGCGCGTCAAGGAGGCAGGGCCGCGTCGCCAGCTCTATTGTAGCTCGACGGACACATCTTCGCGGTTCCAAGAGTTTCGAGGCGACGTGGTCCGATAGTCACGAACACAACAGCAGTCCCAATGCCGTGACGCCTGGCAGTTGAGCCGACGAGAGGACGGGTGTGAGGCTAGGATAGAGGATGCGGCGAGCGTGTACGGGTACATCAGTACATTATGAGCAAACAGCAAGGTTGAGCTGCCATGGGAACGAGTGCGAGGCCCTGCGGGTACACCGGTACACTATGAGCAAACAGTCAGGTTGAGCTGCCACTGGAACGAGTGAGGCACTGCGGTTACACCAGTACACTATGAGCGAGCAGTCAGGTTGAGTGTCAAGGGAACCGACATGAGGCCCTGCACTCAGGTGGGTGCGGATGGCAACTGCTTCTTCCGCGCCCTGTGCGACCAGCGATGGGGCAGCGATAGCGCGGAGGAGGACCACATGGACCTGCGCAAACAGACCATCGCGTACATGGTAGGGCGGTGCAGGTTGACCCCAGGTTGACCCCGGGTTGTCGGCACTTGGTTTCAGCACTTGAAGCTTGAATGTGATGCACGGCGTTCCAACTTTGCTTTCAATTTCTACTCGCGCCTCTACAACCTGGAAGCGAACCGCGACAATTTCGAGCCGTTCATCGAGGACGACGAGAAGTGGGAAGTCTATATCGCGCGCATGAGCGAGGACGGGACGTGGGCGGGCAACATGGAGTTGCAGGCGGCGAGTTCGATATGCATGGTAGGGGAGTCATTGCGAACAAGCACTCGATCGACTTTGAATCGAGAAAACGGGTCCGCGCCTCTGTACGAGCACTCACACTGAAGGTAGTCATGTTCTGGTCTCAGGTCGAGTGCTATTTCTCGACCGACAGGACCCGGTCGAGCCTTATGCAGTGGTCTAGTTTGCAACCTAGTCGAGCTTCAACCTCCTGTCGAACCTGCCTCAAGCTCAACCTGTCATGACCCTCCTGCATGGCCAACATCTGCATCCACCAGGCTGGGCTGCCGCGGTGGGAGATCGTCAACTACACCGCGGACCGCTGGTTCCACGTCACGTACGAGGGCAGCGAGCATTACAACTCGGTGCGGTTGCTGCACCGGTACTACGAGGCAGGGCAATTATTGAAAAGCAGCACTGGATAGATGCTGAATATCCTGCTCCTCCTCCTCCTCCTCCTCCTCCTCCTCCTCCACCTCCTCCTCTTCCTCCTCCGCCGCCTCCTCCTCCTCCTCCTCCTCCGCACCCTGCCCCTCCTCCTCCCCCCCCTCCTCCTCCTTCACCTCCTCTTCCTCGTTCTCCTCTTCCTCCGCGCGTCTTTATGAGCATTCACACTGAATTTAGACTCCATGAGTCATGCTCCGATCTCAGTCGTATGCTTGTTCTCAATGACTCTTCTGCGAGGAGGACGAGGCTGGCGGGCCGATCAGTCTGCTGCGGGGGCGGGGTGGGGTGGGCGTGCCCAGGGGCTGCGACGGCTCTCACGACCCCAGCATGGGGGCGGTGATGGCCGTGGTTGCGCAGGCGGGGTGCGGGAAGAAGACGCGAGCCAGAGAAATACTGCGGATATTCGATGGTTGCGTGGAGTCGGCGGCAGGGGCTGACACTCGTCCACTTCTCAGGGGCTTACACTCGTCCACTTCTCAGCTCAACCTGAGCCGGTTCGGTCACTGTAGCCACCCAACATATCCCGCAAAACGTGCTCACGTCAAGCCCGAAAATGGACGAGTGTGAGCCCCTGGCCATGCCCACCAGGGACTTCCACTCGTCCGCTTCTCATTTCAACCTGAGCCCTCTTTGCCACTGAAACCAAGCATGACACCCAACGTATCCCGCAAAAAGTGCTCACGTCGAAGCCGGAAAGTGGAGGAGTGTAAGGCTCTGTTCGGCGGTGACGGCGCTCAAGGCAGAGGTGTCGTATAAGGGGACACTGAGGGGCGGGTTAGGGGACCCGCGGCCTCACGGGGAGGGCGGCGGCGGCGGAATAGTGACAGTAGGTAGCGTGACAGTCAGTAGTGGGAAACCCGCCGCCGGCGGCGGCGAGCAGGCGGGTGGAGGCGGTGAGGGTGGCATTGGCGGCGGGGAGGGCGCCACGGGCGGCAGCGGCGGTGGCGCTGGATCGGGCGCTGAGGACGGCGGTGGCGGCGACGACGAGGGGTCTGAGGATGACTGGGAGCCAGTGGTGAAACGAAAATCGAACAAAGGGGGTAGGAAAAAGGCAGGCGGGCAATATGATCTGGACGAGCGGGTGGCCGCCCTGAGGATCTGATTTTTCATGGGATTTTTCATGGGATGTCAACGACAGCCCGAACTAGCTAGAATCATTCTTCATTCTTTATTACCGGCCTAACACGCCGCACGTACTAGTACAACATTCATCGGCTCCTCGGACACATGGCGAGCATGAGACTATCCTGATTCACGAGAACCGTTCCGGCAGCGGAATTGAGGCGTTCGGGCTTCTCTTATGCGTGCAACACGTGCTCCTATGCATCTCACGCCTTGACCTCCTCCTTCTTACCCCCCTTCGGTAAGTAGTTTCGCACGCACCACCACGGGCGCTCCCCCTCCGGCATGGCCGCGATCTCATCCATCTGCCGCCCCGCCGCCGCGGCGATCAGCTCCGCACCGCGCTCCACGTCCTCCGCCGTGGTGTGCCGCCCCACCGACAGCCGCAGAGTGCCCACGGCGTATTCCTCAGGCACTCGCATCGCCAAGAGTACTGATGAGATTGACGCCGCAGCTTCTCCCGTGTCGTAGTGGCGCAAGTTCAAATTGGAAACAACACTTGAGAGCACTTCATGTAATGAATGGGATCTGAACTCCGCGCATGCCACAATTGGACACTCAGACAGCTTTGATGTGAGCAGAGCCCTGTGTAGGTATGTCACTCAATTGAGTTCAGTTCATGATACGAGTATTTTATATTCAATCGCTCAAACCAAGCACGGTCAAGCCGGGGTCAACCTGGGGTCAACCTGCACCGCCCTGCCGTGTGGCAAGCGGCGCCGGCGGAGGCCGCCACTTGTTCGGACAGCTCGGCGAGCAGCACGCTGGCGCTGAGGCCCCGCACTCCCACGCTGAGCGTGTTGGGCAGCCTCTTGGCGTCGTCCACCGGGCCGTTCACTCGCACGCCCATCCCGTCCTCCCCGCCGAGCTTGAGCAGCACCTTTGCCTGAAGAGTGTCTCGCAACTTGGCCATGTATTCCGGTAGTTCCTTAACCTCGGTCAAGGGATAAGCCGATATCGCTTGCCACATCATCCAACGTATTCTGAACCAGCGTCTCTGTAGTTAAATGGCATCCTATGAAGTGGCGAGTCCCGAAACACGGCATCCTCTGACGTGGCAACCTATGACACCGCGTCATATGACGTGGCATCCTATGAGTAGCATCCTATGACGTGGCGATCCTTATGCCGTGACAGGCCATACCTCAGCTTCCACCAGCGCACACGCCGCCCCGAGCCCCACAATGTGGAGCACGTTTTCGGTGCCCGCCCGCCTGCCACCCTCCTGCCCACCGCCGTGCAGCATCTTCTTCAGCGGGGCGCCGGTCTTGACGTAAAGCACTGCGACCAGGGGCTTACACTCGTCCACATTTCCGGCTCATCTCAAGCAGTTTTTGTGGGACACGCTACGTCGCTGCAAGGTTTCAGTGACAAAAACGGCGCAGGTTGAACTGGAAAGTGGACGAAATTAAGCCCCTGCCCGCGACTCCCTTGGGAGCGCCGATCTTGTGGCCCACGATGGTGCACATGTCAACTCCCAGCTCGTTCACCCTCATGTAGGGCGCAACTTGCAACTGAAAGCAAAGTTCGAAAGCGACTTATCATATGTTAGCTGCAGGCGCTGAATCCAGGGGCGGTCCACCGGGGTCAACCTGAGGTCAGTCTGCACGGCCCCACCTTCACGGGAAACTTGCCGCAGCTCTGCGCCGCATCCGTGTGGACGAGAACGCCGGGAAGTTTGGCGCGCGCCATCGAAGCCACCTCCGCCACCGGCTGCACCTGTTCCTAGGGCCTGGCAGGTACTGCTCGCCACGTCATGTGATTGCCATTCAATTCAAACGAGGGCTCACAATGCGTTGGATGAATTAGGAGGCAACATCAGCGCCAGGGCCTGGTAGCTGCTGCTCGCCGCGTCAAAGGATGCCGTCTTGTTTGTAAGAAATGAGGGTTGACAATGCACTGGGCGATGTGGCGAGCAATGTCTGTCAGGCCCTACCGCACCGACCTCGTTGTTGGCGTGCATGATCGTCACCAGGCAGGTCAGCGGCGTGACAGCCGCCGCAACGTCCGCGGGGTTGACCAGCCCCTCATCGTCGACCCCGACAGCTGTGTATGTGAGGCGCCTGGCAGGAGGGTCATCGAGATCAAGCAATCGATCGATATCAAAGCATGACTTATCCTGAGTGTGACCGCTCATACAGACACGCGGAGGAGGAGAAGGAGGATATTCAACATCGGTCGAGTACTTGTTCTCAATAATCCCGCGCTCATCCATACGTGCGGAGGCGGAGCAGGAGGTTCAACTTAGGTCGAGTGCTTGCTCTCAATACCCCTCCGCTCATGTAGACGCGCGGACTCGGCTCGTCGATTCAACGTCGGTCGAGTGCTTATTCTCGGTAACCCCCCTGCCCGGTGGCCTGCATTGCTACGAGGTACTCGAGGATGGCCGGGTGCTCCACCGCACAGGTCACGATGTGGGGAACGGCCACGCCACGCGCGTTGGCAGCTTCCACCTCAGACTGGGGCCTGACAGATGTTGCTCGCCGAGTCGTAAAATGGCATCTCCCTCCAGAAACGAGGCTGTAGAATGCGTTGGACGACGTGGCAGGCAATGTCTGCCGGGACCTACCGCGGACGCGATGGCGTGGTTGTCGGCCTCGGAGCCGCACGACGTGAACATCACCTCACTCGCCTCGCACCCCAGCATGCCTGCTCGCAAGGCCTGGCACCGAAATTGAGGTATTTGGCTTCGTGTGATGTCAAACAGCGGCATGATTGGAAGAGCTCTTCATACTGAAGTGGTCATGTGGACAGAGCAGGCAGCGAAGGAGGCGGAGGAGAGGAAGAGGAGCATGCCCAATGCGTACGGGTACATTATGAGCCAAATATCCGGTGGAGGCGCATATTAGGATGAGCATACGAATACCATACGAGTACTGCCGTGGTCATGTAGATAAGTTACGGGCCGCACAGGAGGCGGAGGAGGCAGAGGAGGCACATGACGCCAACATGTACGAGTACACCACGAGCAAGCATTCGGACGACGACAGGAAGTTGGCCTCACCGGCGACCTGCTCGCGCGCGGTGTCGATGGCGGTTTTGCACGGGCGCGCGAAGGCGTGGCCGCGTGATAGGGCATGGCAGACGTTACCCACCGCATCATGCAACGCAATGTGCAACGACGTTTCTTGAGTCAAAGGGCCGGCAGGTATCAACCGCCACGTCGTCCGACGCAAACCCTCGTTTCTTGAGTTAAGCGGCATCCCATGAAGTGGCGAGCAATATCTTCCAAGCCTCACCGCTGGACGGGTTGCCGAAGTGTTCCCATAGGATAGGGCTCTCGCAGCTATTGCCCGCCACGTCATCCAACGCGCGTTGCACTCTCATATTGAGGTGACGCTCAGCTCCAGTCTGAGTGAGTACAGACTTGAGATATAGGCGTTGATATTGCCCGCCACGTCATCGAACGCGCGTTGAACCGCATATTGAGGCGAGGCTCAGCTCCAGTCTGAGTGAGTACAGACTTGAGCTATAGCTCTTAGACTAGATACAGGCTGTACTACGAGTACACCGCCGAAATATCTGTGAAATAAGCCGACGCACTGTGCACCCTTGTTTGCCTGGTCAACTGGCATCCTACGACGTGGCAACCAATAGCTGCAAGGCCTGTGCGCATCGACATGCGTTTCGGACCCGCGTGTGTTCGGTTGAAGGCACCTGATGACGTAGATATTGCCCGGCACGTCGTCCAGCGCAATTCGAAACCTCGTTTCCCGAGTCAACTGGCGTCCTACGATGTCGCAACCCATAGCTGCCAGGCCTGTGCAGATTGACACGCGTTTTTGGACCCTCGTGTCTTCGGTTGAAGGCACCTTATGACGTAGATATTGTCCAGCACGTCGTCCAGCGCACTTTGAAAACTTTTTTCCTGAGGCATCTGGCGTCCTGCGATGTGGCAACCAATAGCTGCAAGGCCTGTGCAGATTGACACGCGTTTTTGGACCCTCGTGTCTTCGGTTGAAGGCACCCTATGAAACAACAGGCACCCTATGACAGTATGACAAAGTGCGCCAAACCACTTAGACACTTAGTCTGACTTGTGCTACTTAGTCTGACTTAGTGCCCGCTCGACCAATCAGAACGCTCCATGGGGACGACTTAGTACTACTGGTTGCTAAGTGTCTAAGTGGTTTCACGCACTTTGTCATATAGGGTACCTGTATTGGGCACCCTACGACAATGGCACCCTTATGACACAGGCACCCTATGACTGTGGGACAGGCACCCTATGACAGAAGTGTGTGTCATAGGGTGCCTATGACAGTACCTGTAGCAAGCATGAACTGTCTGCCAGGCCCGACCACAGGAAGGGCTCCATGGCCGCGGCCACCTCGGGGAAGGGCCTGGCAGATATTGCTCGCCACGTCGTCGAAACGCAGTTTCAACTCTCGACTCTTGGATTATTCTGAGAGAGTGACGAGAGAGAGAGTGAGACGCTTCCGCGTGTAGGAGACACCAGGCTTTTGCCCTGGCCCCCGCGTCTCTTGAATCAAATGGCACGCTACGACGTGGTGAGCGATATCAGCCAGGCCTGACCTCGGGGAAGATGGGGGTGGTGGCGTTGTAGTCCAAGTACACGCACGACTTATGCGCCGCGCCCGGGAGCTTGCTGCCCAGGGCCAGGATCTCACACTATGCGAGTTCCCGTGAAAGCTGCACTTGCGCGTACTGTCAATCTTCGCCACAGGCATCGCCCAAAGTCTCCAGCATAGCCCCGCTCGGCTCACGAGCGATGCCGGCACTTCGTTTACGCTCAGGCCATGGCATCAGGGGAGAGGAAACCAAGCATCGATGGACCGGACCTGGTGTGAGTGGTGTGAGTGTTGTGAGTGGTGTAGGAATGGGGACGACACCTTGAGTGGTCCACGACAGCACGACTCGAGGAAAGCTGCACAGGGACACACGCTCCACAGGGGGCACGGTGGAAGCCTGGCGCCTCCTCATACACGCGGAAGCGTCTCTCGCCTCTGTGCAAAGAGAACATGCGTGCCGCCCTGCCGATTGCGCCCGTGCCGCGGCCGCCGCCGCCGAAGCCGAGGAAGGCGCGGAGACCCTCCATGCCGCCTCTGCTGTTGCTGCTGCGACGCGTGCCGAGAGAATGAGAAGGGGTTGCGAGTTTTGTGGTGGGTGCGCGCGCCCACTGGTTTCGGAGTCCCTTTGCGAGCGTGAGCGTCGGAGGATGGAGCGTGAGCAGTGCGCTGGTGGACATGCGCACGGCTGCGGTGCTGGGGAGGACGCGGCGCGCGTGCGTGCAGCTGTATGTCTTTAGCGACGTCAGGCCCTCCGTGTGCCGAGTGACTCTGTACGGATATGGACACGGATATTGGATTCGGACACGGATACAAGTTGAGGATAATATAAACGACCGCCGCCAGGTGAGCGATACGATAGCCGTCATTCGTGTGACTCTCCACGCACGCTGGGGCTGGCGCGCGGCCGTCTCGCTCGCAAGCTTGCGCGATAACATGATGCGCGTGGCGGGGCGATCGGTGTTCCGCGCCCGCGCGACCGCTGGCGCGGGTTGGGGCGCGGCCCGCTCGCTCGGCGGGGTTCCAATTGCCCTTGCGCCTTCGAGCACTCCTCATTTGCGTCGGCAGCTGGGTGCCGTCTGGGAGCGGCGGGATGCCGTCGCGGGCTCGACCCGCTTCAGCC
>Ga0307489_10002724_pt1 | contig 11820 bp, 2 predicted proteins | sample SB12metaG_FD_202247 | JGI IMG/M metagenome (GOLD analysis project Ga0307489, IMG submission 202247) | Sea-ice brine microbial communities from Beaufort Sea near Barrow, Alaska, United States - SB 1.2 | ecosystem: Environmental > Aquatic > Marine > Coastal | place: USA: Alaska | collected 2017-05-06
TCTTATGTCCCAAAACAGGCATTATCAGTCTTTAATGATAAAAGCATCAAAGGAAATTGGGTACTGACTATTACCAATGCAACGAATGCTCAAGGTATTTATATAAAAGATTTTGGTTTAAAAATAAAAGCAAGTAACAATTATTATGTACCCTTTGCAATACATGAAACAAAAACGGTTTTTGGTACGGAAAAGAGGTCAATTAACTTACTAGCAACCAACCAAAACAACGAAACCCTATCAGAGTTTACTGTTAAAATAACACGCTTACCAGAGCATGGTAATTTATTAAATAGTTTAGATAATTCTATTGTAATGCTTAATGAAGTCATTAGCGATCATACGATTAGTTACCAAAGCACTGAATCTGAAGACTTCTTAGGGGTAGATTATTTTTATTTTAATGTGAATGATCAAACAAATGGCAGTAGACCAGCAATTATTGTAGTTAATAATATAGGAGCATACAAAAATCCAAAAGCTTTACCAGCTTATGCTGCAACCCCAGTTAACAGCCCATTAGAATTAGCTTTGGATATTATAGATTTTTATTTAAGTGATATCGCTACTATTAATATAACTACGCCAACAAACGGGACAGCATCCTATGTGAACGGAAAGGTTTTATACACGCCCAATGAAGGATACATTGGTTTAGATGCTTTTTCTTATACTGCAGATGATGGACGCTCAGAAACTACAAATACGATAAATATAAAAGTATTTAATGATTATAAAACAGATACTAAACCAGCATTTATGCTTGAAGGTTCTGTGATTGGACATCCTATTAGTACAAGTATAGCTATAAGTGGAGATGGAAATATTGTGGCTGCTTCAGCTGGTGTGGACCCTTCCATTAATTCTTTAGTTTTTGAAGGTCATGTTATCGTTTATAAACGGGACTCACAAACGGGTATTTACAGTCAATTAGGTAACCAGATATTTGGAGAAAAAGCCCTTGATCGGTTTGGCGGTGTAATTTCTCTTAGTGCTGACGGCAAGAAACTAGCTGTAGCAACTAATAAAGTAGCGGGATATAGTGTCGGTACAATTGACTACGTCAAAATTTACCAATATAATGAAACATCTGAAACCTGGGAGCAAATAGGCCAAACTTTGACCTTTGAAGGTGGTAGCTCACTCGTTGATTTAAAATTGGATTTGAATGCCGATGGTTCTATATTAGCGATTGGTAACCCTAGAATAGGATTCACCGATTATGGTCAGGGTGTTGCGGAAGTGCATCAATTTGACCAGAATAATAATCAATGGAATTTATTAGGGGATAAATTTGAGGGAGAATTAACATACGGGCTTTTAGGATCTTCCATATCCCTAAATGCAGTTGGAGATGTTATAGCAATTTCTGAACTACTTGAAAATAGTCGTTATAATAAGCCTGGATATGTTAAAATTTTTAAATATAATGGCATTTCTTGGATTCAAAAAGGAAAATCAATACGTGGTAAAGAAACTATGGATAGATTTGGAAAGTCAATTTCTATAAACAATGCTGGAAACGTAATCGCTATTGGTGCAGACTACGAGTTAGAGACAGTGCAACAACCAGGTATAGCTGGCTATGTTTCTGTATATACATTTAATCAGATTAAAAATGATTGGGAGTTGAAAGGACAAACACTAGATGGTAGATTAGAAAGTGATTATGTGAACTTAATGTTTGGTCATTCAGTATCGATAGACGGTTCTGGTAATATTCTTAGTGTTGGTGCTCCAACATTTGATTCCGATGGAAGTAATCATTTAGAAACTTTTACACTTGTTTATCAATATAATAAACAAAACAACTTATGGTCGAAAATCAACCTAACAAACAATAGCGGTAAAATTGGCTCTGAAGCTTATAATAAAGCTGGTAGTTCAGTAGCCTTAAGTTCAGACGGGACAGTTCTATGGGATGGTTTCAAGCCCAATAGCGATAAAACCCAATCTGCAGTAATGGCGTACAAATTAATTAGTGATTTTGAAGCAGAAATTGAAGATGTTAATGTTGCTCCTAAGGTACAAGATGGGTTGTTCAAACAAGCTGTTCAACAAGTCCCTGAAAGATTAGAGCATTTATCGGGGTCCGATTCTGAGGGAGTTGAACTTAAATATTTGATATCAAAAGCGCCAACTAATGGGAGTTTGAAAACTCAAGATGGACAGGAAATAGTAACGGGAGAGTATATCCCTGATTTTGCGAGTAACATTTTCTATACAAGCAATGCGGACGCTACAAGTGATTCTTTTGAATATAAAGCATTTGATGGAGAAAAATATGGAATTGGTTTTGTTTGGATAGATCCTATTTCTGAATCAACACTTTCTAATCATGAATTTGAATTAGCAAATAGCATTGTATTTTATCCAAATCCAACTAAAGATGTCCTAAATATACAAGGAGATGTTTCTAAATTAAAATCTATAGAAGTGTTTTCTATACTTGGAAAACGTCTACTAGAGATTAAAGAAAACTTGAATGAAATTAATATTTCAAAGCTGCAATCTGGCATGTATTTATTAAGAGTACATGCAGACGAAGCTTCAACAACTTTTAGAATTATGAAGGAATAAAAAAAATTAAATCCCGCTAACAAATTGATTTTTGTAAACAAAATAATTTATTAAAAACAACTTAAACTAATCTTTAAATTTTTATTAAAAAAGCGGGAAAAGACACTTTGCTTAAAACGTATGCAAAAATTGACAAATTTAACAATAAAATAGACATTACTTATATAAAAACTAATGAAGGTTGGTTGTATTTAACGAAGGTTATAGATTTATATGACAGACAAGTTATAGGTTGGTCATTAAGTAAAACCTTATTTACAAAAGAAACAATAACTCCAGCTTGGAAAATAGGAATATCAAAAAGAAAAATAGCCAACAACCTTCTTTTTCATTCAGATAGAGGTATCCAATATGCAAGCAAAGAATTTAGAAACCAGCTTAATACTAAAAATCTAATTACTCAAAGTATGAGCCAGAAGGGAAATTATTGGGATAATGCAGTGGCTAAGAGTTTCTTTAAAACACTTAAAACAGCATTAATTTACCATCAAGAGTATAATACGATAACGCTAGCTAAAATAGCAGTATTTTGAATATATTGAAGCATGGTATAATAGAAAACGTTTACACGCTTCTTTGGGTTATAAAACTCCAGCAGAAACGGAACAAGAATTTAACAAATTAAAAAATGTAGCATAGGTCTTAAGTTTTTTGTCCCACTTTTTGTAGGAATTCATTCATAGTGATTGTTGACATCTTAAGCCTTAGAGTTATAATCAAGGGTAGTAAAAGGTTGCAGTTTTTAAAATACTCAGTAAGTTCTTCTTGATAATACTTAAGATGAAATTTCCCATCCAGTTTATTATATTGAAAAGATTAAGAAGTTGTTTCTCTTTTGCTCTTGACTGCTATTATCCCAAACGGCACTGCCTAAGATTTTGTAACAACTGAGTAAAAAAATAGCATTATAATTAATCTTTTTTTTTATGAAATTTGGTCTTATAAAATAATTGTTTTGAAATTTTGTATCATTCAATCCTTAAAAATAACGTATTGCCCGAAATTTACCTGCCCAATTTTTTTTTCGAATTGTAGGCGCACTATTCCCAGTGGCAAAATTGAAAGTATAAGCCCTCCATGGGTCCTTAATGGCTCCGTTATTATCCAATCCAGCATTTTGATCATTTGAAGACCAATACTCCCCTGCCATATCAAAATTACCAATAGCAACTCGATTATCATATAAGATCTTTAATTCTTCCAAGCAAGGTATATACCAATCAGTATATCCGTCAAAATTATAAGATTTAATAATACCAAAAAGAGAAGTACTAGTTCTCGTAACATCCATATCATTATAAAATGTATAAAGATTATTTGTGTTTTCTTCACCCGCACCTTTATAATTACGAACTACAACTCCTTGAGAATATACATCATTTACACAAGCTAAACAGGGCGACGAATTATAATCAATATAATCTGGCCTCTCATTATACCAAGGAGCATTATCAGTATTATCACTTAAAGCCGCTATTATACCAGTCTGTTTACCTGACACATATTTAGCGTCTGAAGGTGTGTTTATATATGCTACTACACCACCTTGGTATGTATCCCCTACTTGTAAGGGATCAGGTGTTGTTACCGAAGCCTCTGTTGGCGTACTTGTACCAATCGCATTGGTGGCGGTAACCGCAAATGTATACGCTGTACTGTTAGAAAGCTCTGCAACAGTTATAGGGCTTGAAGCACCATCAACTGGATCCTGGTCTGCACTAGGAGTTGGCGTTATTTGTGTTACCGTATATCCTGTTATTTCAGAACCACCATTATCAGCAGGTGCATCAAACGATACTGTTACCACCGTATTTTCTGCAGTGGCAATTACATTGGTTGGTGCATCGGGTGCATTAGCTGGTGTTACCATATCAGAAGTTGAACTTGGCCCACTTGTACCCACGGCATTGGTAGCGGTTACCGCAAAAGTATACGCTGTTTTGTTGGTTAATCCTGTTACAGTTATAGGGCTTGAAGCACCATCAACTGGATCCTGGTCTGCACTAGGAGTTGGCGTTATTTGTGTTACCGTATATCCTGTGATATCAGAACCACCGTTATTAGCTGGTGCCGTAAATGACACGGTTGCCTCTCCATTTCCTGCAAGGGCAGTTACATTGGTTGGTGTGCCGGGCACTGTGGCAGGTATTATAGCATCTGAATAAAGACTGAATACACTCAAACCTACACCATTAGTAGCTTTAACTCTAAATGTATAAGACGTGCCGTTGGTAAGCCCTGTATAAACAATAGACTTATATTCATCTGGTACATGCGCTGCATTCACGGAAATAGGACTAGTTCCAGGATTAGACCAAGCGGTATAGCTAATAATTTCGGAGTCATTATCATTATAAGGCGCCTTAAAATATACTGTTACTTGCCCCTCTCCAGCAATTGGGGATTGTATAAGTGGCATTGAAGGTTCACTTGCAGCTGTTATCTCATTAGAGGCTGAACTTGCCTCACTTGTACCCATTGCATTGGTAGCAGTAACCGTAAAGGTGTATATTTGACCGCTGGTTAGGCCATCTATCATTATAGGGCTTGAATCGCCAGTTTTTGTATCACCATCATTTGAGGTTATCGTATATTCCGTTGTCGAAGGATCACCTGCAATTACAACAGGTGTAAATGATACTTGTGCAACCCATCTATTCTGTGCAACGGCAATTACATTTGTAGGTGGATAGGGAGCAGGAGCCGGTGTAACCGGACTAGAAGCCTCACTGGCTATGCTTATTCCCACTGCATTAGTAGCCGTAACGGTAAAGGTATATGCTGTTCCGTTGGTTAGCCCTGTTACTATTATAGGGCTTAAAGTGCTATTATATGGACCCTGTTCTGCACTAGGAGATGGCGTTATTTGTGTTACCGTATATCCTGTTATTTCAGAACCACCATTATCAGGTGCTGTAAATGTTACTTTGGCCTGCTCATTTCCTGCAACAGCAGTTACATTGTTTGGTGAGCCGGGCACAGTAGCTGTGGCAGTATTCATCATCCCAAACGGCATCACCTGTGCTTTTGCAATACCTGTAAAAAACAATAGTAGCAGTAATAAATATTTCATCTTAAAAATTTTGAGAAATGGCTGCATAAAAGGTACTACCATCATAAATTAGGGTTACAATATCTGTTTTATAAGCGGTTGGCGTAACGGTAGGCGCTGAACCTCCAGACCATTTCCAAGCTGCTGGAAAAGAGACAGTATGATTGCCTGAACTATTTTGAACTAATTTGACCAAGTAGGTGCCAACGTCGGCATTGCTTGTTGTTAAAGTAGTAGCAGCACTTAAACTAATGGTGATCACATTACCCGTACTCAAATCTATGGTTGTAGTAGAAGATGCGGTAATAGCATCTGGCGCCGTAAGCACATATCTTGTTGCTTTTATATCATTGTTTACTGTAACCGTCTGACCTGTAAATATTGGATTGTCAATAGGAGCTTTCGCATCTAATGCATCTTGAAGCCCACTAGTTTTTGCTATAGTTAAACCATCATCGGTTATGATACTTTGTTTGCTATTCAAGGCATCTGTTAAACTTGTCGAGGCATCTGTTAAACCTGACGTTAAACTTGACAAGGCATCTGTTAAACCTGATATTTTTGACAGGTCTATTGCCGCAGATGACGATATATCTTCATTTAATATCGTAGCATTAGATATTTTTGCTGAAGTGATATCACCATCTGCAATTGCAGACGCGGTAACATTCGTTAAACCAGAACCATCACCCACAAAAGCATTGGCAGTAACTGTGCCAGCTGCGGTAGTATTTCCATTAAACAACACCTTAAAAGCATCCGACTTGTTTTCATCATCATCTGTACCATTCCCTATTACAAAAGCGGTATTGTCAACAGCATAGCTTGTTGCACTACTGGTAGCAGTAGCTCCAGCTAAATTATATTGACCAATTACTACTGAGCCATAATCACTTGCTATAGTTCTGGTTCCCATAGCTGTAGCACGTTCTCCTGATGCTTCTGTTTTAAATCCCATTGCTATAGAGACGTTCCCTGATGCTTCTGTTTCGCTTCCCATTGCTGCAGAAGCGATTCCAATTGCTTCTGTTCTATCTCCCATTGCGGTAGAATTATCTCCACTTGCTTTTGTACCATTTCCCATCGCGGTTGAGTAAACACCCGTAGCCGTTGTATTACGTCCCATTGCGAGAGAAATATTTCCAGTTGCACCATAAATACTACTAGGTGAATCTGAAATACTCAAATCTATAGCATCTTGGCCTATATCTCCATAATTAGCGGCAACAGCATCTGCTCTTCTGTAGCCTGTTTTTGAGTTTTCGGTAACACTTTGTAGGCCTTCGTAACTAGATGGCAAGTTAGTTAAACCAGAACCATCACCAACAAAAGCATTGGCAGTAACTGTGCCAGCTGCGGTAGTATTTCCATTAAAGAATACTTTAAAGGCATCACTTTCCAATCCAGGACCGGTCCCGTTTCCAATCACAAAAGCGGTGTTCTCAGCAGCATAGCTTGTTGCACTACTGGTAGCAATAGCTCCAGCTAAATTATATTGACCAATTACTACTGAGCCATAGTCACTTGTTATAGTATTGGTTCCCATAGCTGTAGCATTTTCTCCAATTGCCTCTGTGAAAGACCCCATAGCTGTAGCATTATTTCCAATTGCCTTTGTACGAAATCCCATTGCTGCAGAACTTTGTCCCTTTGCGGCTGTTTGGCTTCCCATTGCTGTAGAAGAGATTCCAATTGCTTCTGTTCTATATCCCATTGCGGTAGAATAGAATCCACTTGCTTTTGTATCCCATCCCATCGCGGTTGAGTAAATACCCGTAGCCTTTGTACGAAATCCCATGGCTATAGCAGCAGTGCCTGTTGCACCAAAAATACTAATAGGTGAATCTGAAATACTCAAATCTATAGCACCTTGGCCTATGTCTCCATAATTAGCGGCATTGGCATCTGCTCTTCGGTAGCCCATATTACTGTCTACACCTTCGGTAATGCTAAGTAAACCACCAGAGGCTGCAGGCTTTTCCCATACAGGAATGGGGGTAGCATCAGCATTCATCGTTAGCACTTGACCAGCTGTTCCTGAAATTGCTGGTTTTATAGCAGCTATTGCATTTTCGTTAGCGTCTATAGCAGTTCTGTTTTCAACCAATGCGCCTTCCACAGTAGTGGCTGTTATTAATGAATCACTATCTGTTATGGATACTTCAGTTGCTGCACTTCCTGGGGCACTCCATCCTAAAACGCCTGCACCATCAGTTGTTAAAACATCTTTTGCATCTCCATCTATAATAGGCAGGGTAATAGCACCTACAGTTAATTTTCCGTCAATAGTTGTATCTCCATTCTTTAAAATTTGAAAAGCGTTTTTGGTTGATACAGAACTACTTCCATTACCTATAGTAAATAAGGGATCAGGACCATTCCAGTTATTATTTGCTGATGCTGGAGTATTGTAGCGCCCTAAGGCCACTTCTCCAATGGTATTTGCGGTAATATAAGTACCAATAGCAACACTATTAGCTCCTGTAGATTTAGATAGAAACCCGCCTGCCATAGAGTTTAAACCACTAGCCTCCGATTCACTACCAAAGGCATACGCTCCATTACCACTTGCAATTGTTGATAATCCCATGGCTATAGCTCCTTTACCACTTGCATTAGGACCTAAGGTTTCAGTACCAGCGCCAAGTTTATCGCTAGCAGTTCCTATGGCTACAGCACCCTCCGCACCAGCGGTTGTATTATATCCCATTGCAACACTATTAGCTCCAGTTGCATTCGCTGTATTACCAAGCGCAATACTTTCTATTCCTGTAGATATAGATTCATACCCACCTGCCATAGAGTTTAAACCAATAGCTTGCGTTTCCTCCCCATAAGCAAGAGCTCCAGCACCACTAGCAATTGTAAGAATACCTAAAGCAACAGCCCCCTCTTTGCTTGCCTTTGTTGATAATCCCATGGCTATAGCTCCTTTACCACTTGCATTAGGACCTAAGAGCTGAGCACCTGAGCCAGTTTTATTGCTAGCAGTACCTATTGCTACAGCACCCTCCCCACCAGCGGTTGTATTATATCCCATTGCAACAGAGTTACGACCTGAATGAGCTTTATCCCATGAATTAGTAGTATTCGTACCGGCTCTAAATGCTCCCATTTCTTTGTCAAACAAGAATCTGGAATCATCATCAATAGTTGAGGCGTCATCATTTAGCTGGCTACTGCCAAATACAAAATCATCTGTTGCTAAGGTACCGCCACTGTTACTGGTTACATTGCTTACCGTTGAAAAAGCACCGCCTGCTGAAGCTAAAGCATCTGTTAATCCAGCAATTTTTGATTGGGCAATGGCAGCATCGTCTGCAATATCTTCACCTACAATCGTTCCGTTTTCTATTTTTGCTGAAGTGATGGCATCGTCTGCAATATCTTCACCTACAATCGTTCCGTTTTCTATTTTTGCTGAAGTGATAGCATCGTCTGCAATATCTTCACCTACAATCGTTCCGTTTTCTATTTTTGCTGAAGTGATAGCATTATCCTCAACTGTAATGTCTGTTAAATAAGAACCATCTCCATGAAAACTAGCAGCGGTTACAGCATATTTAGTTATTTTAGTTCCACCAATATTAACATCACCATTAATGTAAGTATCTCCATTTTTTAGAACTTGAAAAGCATTATTACGTCCTGATAATCCCTCTTCGTCCAATTCAGAACCATTACCAATAGTAAAAAGAGGATCTGTACCTACCCACGTCGATGATGATGATACCGATGGCTCATTAAAACGTCCAATAACCATTTCTGAAACCGTATTAGCAATTAATGAGCTACCAATAGCAATAGCTCCCATTTCTGAAGCTTCTGTATTACTTCCCATGGCTATAGCAGCACTACCAGTAGCACCAAAAGTACTACTAGCTGAATCTGAAATACTCAAATCTATAGCACCTTGGCCTATGTCTCCATAATTATCAGCATTGGCATCTGCTCTTCTGTAGCCTGTTTTTGAGTTTTCGGTAACGCTTTGTAGGCCTTCGTAACTAGCTGGCAAATTAGTTAAACCAGAACCATCACCAACAAAAGCATTGGCAGTAACTGTGCCAGCTGCGGCAGTATTTCCATTAAAGAGTACTTTAAAAGCATCCGACTTGTTTTCACCATCATCTGTACCATTCCCTATTACAAAAGCGGTATTGTCAGCAGCATAGCTTGTTGCACTACTGGTAGCAATAGCTCCAGCTAAATTATATTGCCCAATTACCACCGAGCCATAATCACTTGCTGTAGTGCCGAATCCCATAGCTGTAGCATTATATCCACTTGCTTTTGTATCATTTCCCATTGCGGTGGAATTATCTCCATTTGCCAAGGTCTTTCGCCCCATTGCGGTGGAAGCGTGACCTGATGCGGTGGTAAATTCTCCCATTACTGTAGAAGCAATTCCAGACGCGTTGGTATTATGCCCCATGGCTATAGCAGCACTTCCAGTTGCCCCAAAAACACTAGGCGCTTTTGAAATACTCAAATCTATAGCATCTTGGCCTATGTCTCCATAATTAGCGGCAACAGCATCTGCTCTTCTGTAGCCTATTTTTGAGTTTTCGGTAACACTTTGCAGGCCTTCGTAACTAGCTGGCAAATTAGTTAAACCAGAACCATCACCAACAAAAGCATTGGCAGTAACTGTGCCAGCTGCGGTAGTATTTCCATTAAACAATACTTTAAAAGCATCCGACTTGTTTTCACCATCATCTGTACCATTCCCTATTACAAAAGCGGTATTGTCAGCAGCATAGCTTCCTGCACTACTGGTAATAGTAGCGCCCGCTGAATTATATTGCCCAATTACCACCGAGCCATAATCACTTGCTGTAGTGCCGAATCCCATAGCTGTAGCATTATATCCACTTGCTTTTGTATCATTTCCCATTGCGGTGGAATTATCTCCATTTGCCAAGGTCTTTCGCCCCATTGCGGTGGAAGCGTGACCTGATGCGGTGGTAAATTCTCCCATTACTGTAGAAGCAATTCCAGACGCGTTGGTATTATGCCCCATGGCTATAGCAGCACTTCCAGTTGCCCCAAAAACACTAGGCGCTTTTGAAATACTCAAATCTATAGCATCTTGGCCTATGTCTCCATAATTAGCGGCAACAGCATCTGCTCTTCTGTAGCCTATTTTTGAGTCTTCGGTAATGCTAGTCAGACCAGCATCACTTGAGGGCAGCTGCCAACTTGGAGCAAGGGTTGTTCCATTACTTCGAAGGACTAACCCTGCACTACCATTAGCTAATAAAGTTGTTATTCCAGCTGCTGATTGATAGGGTATTTCACCTCCTGTACCTCCGGATAAATTAGTAGCAGCTGGCAAATTAGTTAAACCAGAACCATCACCAACAAAAGCATTGGCAGTAACTGTGCCAGCTGCGGCAGTATTTCCATTAAACAATACTTTAAAAGCATCCGACTTGTTTTTATCATCATCTGTACCATTCCCTATTACAAAAGCGGTATTGTCATCAGCATAGCTTCCTGCACTACTGGTAATAGTAGCGCCCGCTGAATTATATTGCCCAATTACTACCGAGCCATAATCACTTGCTGTAGTGCCGAATCCCATAGCTGTAGCGTTTTGTGCAGTTGCCTCAGTATATTGACCCATAGCTGTAGAATTAGATCCACTTGCCTCTGTTTCACGTCCCATTGCTGTAGAATTATCTCCATTTGCCAAGGTCTTTCGCCCCATTGCTGTAGCACTATTAAAAGTTGCCTTTGTTTCATATCCCATAGCTGTAGCATGTTCTCCAGTTGCCTGTGTTTCATATCCCATTGCTGTAGAATTAGATCCACTTGCCAAGGTAGTGTTCCCCATTGCTGTGGCCCCAGTAGCTATAGCCTTCGTAGAATTCCCCATAGCTGTAGCGTTTTGAGCAGTTGCCTCAGTGGTTTCGCCCATAGCTATAGCGTTTTTAGCAGTTGCCTTAGTGGAACTACCCATAGCTGTAGCACCATCTCCACTTGCCGTTGTGCTTTTTCCCATGGCTGTAGCCATAGCTCCCGCTGCCAAGCTATTATAACCAGTTGCCATAGCAGCAAAGCCAGTAGCCCCATGACTATCAGTAGCGCTATCGGAGATACTTAAATCTATGGCATAAGCGCCAAGATTTCCATAATTGGCAGTAGTAGCATCTGCCCTTCTGAAACCATCTCCATCTGGATAACCT
>Ga0307489_10002725_pt1 | contig 11819 bp, 20 predicted proteins | sample SB12metaG_FD_202247 | JGI IMG/M metagenome (GOLD analysis project Ga0307489, IMG submission 202247) | Sea-ice brine microbial communities from Beaufort Sea near Barrow, Alaska, United States - SB 1.2 | ecosystem: Environmental > Aquatic > Marine > Coastal | place: USA: Alaska | collected...
CCTCGGTACTCTGTCCCGGATCCAGTGGACCCGGTGCAGTGTTCCCGGGGTGGGTTAGCTGAAGTCCCCTCACAGTTTTTAGTGCTGTGAGGTCCTCCGCTCCCCCGTGGGTGCCCTTGGTGCGCTCCGCGCCCGTCGCTCCCCTTTCCTGTTCTCCCCCTATGCTCTGACTGTGGCTTGGGTTCGTTCCCTGGGAAAGATGTCCCTCGTTCAAGTGCTGGGTTGCCGCGCCATTGGCGCGGTGTCCCATGGGTGTGGCTCGGCGGGGCTCTACGCCCCGGCCTTGCCCGCACTCGCCCCGCACGCCACATCATTATTGAACCCGTCATTCATTCCACCCTGTTGTGAGCAGTGTGGATTGACCTTTGACTGTGGCTGGGGTCTGACCTCTGGGGCTCTACCCTACATTCATGCAGTGGATTGCCGCGCCCTCGGCGCGATGTCCCCGGGGTGTGGCTCGGCGCGGCTCTACGCCTCTGCTTTGCCCGCTCTCGCCCTGCACGCCACATCACTATTGAACCCGTCATTCCCCGCCATTCAATGCGGGTTTACATCTGACTGTGGCTTGGGTCTGACCTTTGGAGGTTGTACCCTACATTCATGTGCTGGGCGCGCCCTCGGCGCGACGCTCCTGAGGTGTGGCTCGGCGGGGCCTCGGGCCCCTGCCTAGCCCACTTTCGTCCACTATCACACTGCTGGTGGGTTCCCGTACACGTCACGAGGTATTGGGTTCAGTGTGAGCGGCCCTAGCTCCTATTTCCAGAGGGGTCCTGGGCCTGCTCCACACTCCCCTGCTCCGCTGTGCTGGGTTACCCCCACCCAACCCCCTGATACACCTGATGAGTCAGGTGGTTTGACATGTGTCAACCATCCCCTCCCGTACAAAGTGCCCCTGGCGTGATTTGGTGAGATGCCCAAAAATCAGGGGTGCTGTACTGCAGTTTGACTCAAGGGGGTTTGCTATTCAAGCCTTACTTGGTGACCACGGCGCGCATCTTGACAGGCGCGCGCGGGCCCACGGAGCTGCAGCGCAAGCGTGTCGCCGACGGGTCCCAGCGCCGCCAGGAGCTCGCCGTTGGGTTGCCCCCCTGCAAGGTGCGTCGCCCGCGGGGTAGCCACCGCCGCCTCGCCTCCCCCAAACTAGTTGGTTTGGAGAGCACAGGCTCGGCCGACCGCGCACGCTTGGCCGTGTGCGGGCGACCGGGCGCGCCTCAAAGTGAATGCGCCCGCGAGCGGCGCATCCACCCTGGCCGCACTCTGCGTCTGCAGAGCGTTCGCGGCCTCCCCGTGCGTTAGGTCACAGGCCTCCCGCCTCAGCCCACTGCGTTGAACCCGGAGATCTCGCGGGTTGAACGCGAGGGCGTTGTCGGCGCCGGTGGCGGCGATCTCGCCGCCGGCGGTGGGCGCGACGTCGCCGGTGGCGTGCAGGAGTTGCTTCAGCGTCCTCTGTGCGTCGCCCTTGGCGGTGTCGCGCTGGCCGGTGAGCGAGCGCACTCTATCCTCGTTTCACGAGTCGAGAACTTTTCGGTAAATGGCAGAAAAGCTCCCGCCCTTCACCACGGACGTGTGTGCGTGTCCCCCAACCTTACAGCCCCCGGCTCAGGGGCGCCCGTGGCGGCCCGCTCGAGCTTTTAGCGAGCGTTGCGGCGGCAACGTCGCTGGTGCTGTTCCCGGGTCAGGTACGACAAACACGCCGTGTTTAAGAAGATGGCGGTCTGCACCGCGGCACCCTCTTTAAGTTCCTTTGACACCCCCTCTTCGCGATATATTTCGACTACGGCCTCTGATTGGTCGGCCAACTTTTCGTCATACATCACCCGTCACGAACGACAGACCGTTAGCGGTTCTTCGGCACTGCGGCGGCGGGATTTTAATTCCTAGTCCGCCTAGGATCTAGTCGGACTAGAATCTAGGCGGACTAGATTTAGACGGCCTTGGAGGCCTGTTTTAAGGGGGAAAGAAGGTAATTCAACTCGTCAATTAGACCGGCAATCAAAAACCCCTCGGCACAGGCAAATAGGACAGGGGCTGTCACGTCCAAGGAAAGTGCAGGCTCCGGAGCCCCGATTCTGTCCAAATCGTCCGCGAAGGCGTGGCGGCGGGACGGCCCGGGGGCGTATGCCACGCGAAGCCGCCGCCTCTACGATACGTACACACACCCAAGGAACGCGGCCAGCGCTCGTTGGGGCGTTTTTTCCGCGGCGACCGTGCATGAACCCCCTCCCGCGGGTCAATGTTCCGCGAGTCGACATTTCCCGGATTAAATGTTCCGCGAGTCGATGTTCCGCGAGTCGACGTTTCCCGGATTAAATGTTCCGCGGGTCAATGTTCCGTGGATTAAATGTTCCGCGGGTCAATGTTCCGCGGGTCGATGTTCCCCGGATTCCATCTTCCGCGGTTCGTTGTTCCGCGGGTCATTGTTCTGCGGGTCAATGTTCCGAGCATCCAACATTCCATCGCTTACTGCCCCGCGCATTAAACGTTCCACGGGTCAATGTTCCGCGGGTCAATGTCAAGCTCTCAAGCTCGAGAAGTGCCGTCCGCATTTTGACACAACCTGTAGAATTTCAGAAGGTTTTAGCGAGCGGCGTTGTGCGCGCAAAACCTGCGACTGCAGCTCTAAGACGACGCGGAGTGAAGTGGCGCGGGGTGCGCGGGGGGCGGGGTGCGGGTGACGGGGGGCTGGATTGGTTCTGAGTGCTGGGTGTAGTCATTCATTACATTTGCGACAAGCTGGCGAGCATATTAGCTGATGCTGATGCTGATGCTGTCTGGTTGTTGCTGAATCCAAGCCAGTGTCTCGGGGTGGTCGCAAACGTCTTCACACGCATCCTTGTCCCATTCGTAGTCGTTCTCCGGCGCCCACTTCAGCAACTCCAGGTGCCCGCCCTCAGCGGCGAGATGACATACATTTTCGGGACCAACATCCTCCCACTCGCGGCCATGCTCCAGCGCCCACTTCAGCACCTCCAGGTGCCCATATCTAACGGCGTCGTCACACATGTATTGCCCATCGAGTTCGCAGCCGTTCATCCACGCCCACCTCAGCACCCCCAGGTGCCCTTCCTGAGCGGCGTAGGTACACGTCTGATCATCCCACGGGCAGCCGTGCGCCCGCGCCCACTTCAGGACCTTCAGGTGCCCGCCCCGAGCGGCGAGTGCACACGGGTTACGCCCACCGTGATCACTACAACTGTATAAGTCCTTCACGCCCCATGGACACCCGTTCGCCTTGGCCCACGCCAGCCGGTCGACGGACGTGCAAAACTCCGCGAGCGGGAGCCGCCATGTCGGTGTCATTGGCAAGCGCGGGAGACGCGAGTCAACCACCGCCGCACGCCACGGCCGCCCCACCTGCGCGAGCATGGTGCGGTCGACGCTGTCCAGCTGCGCAAGCACCTCCTTCTCGAGGACCTGGGGCAACTCCCCGAGCAGCCGCCCGAGCAGCGGCGACGGGTAGGTGATCAGCCCCGCCTCCCTCAACCTCCCCAACACCACAGCGTCCTGGCCGTCCTCGTTAATCGACAATACCGGGTCTCGGCCGGCGGGGCGCAGCAGCGCGGCGAGCACGGAGGCCGCCGCCGCCAACCCCCCCACCAACCCCCACGTCGTCGTGGCCAATCCCCACGTCGTCGCCGCCGCCGCCGCCAACCCCCCCGCCGTCGTTGACAGAATCATTGGTTTTCGCCGTCAACTTGCGCATCAGCTCGTCCTCGAAATACAAAAGCTGCTGCTCGTTCTCTTGGCCGCGCATCATCTCGGCGAGCGCGCCCGACAGGCGCACGACGAGGCGGTCAGCGCAACCAGGGGGGCGCGTGGCGGCGGCGAAGACGGCGGCAGCGGTGGCCTGCATGGCGGAACCAGTTGAAGGAAGGTGTCGGCCAAGGGCGCGGAAGTTGTGTGTGGGGGGCATGAGATCTGTTGAGGTGAAACAAAAGAGACAGGGGCGGCAAGATTTTCAAAACATCCCCACCCATGTCTGCCGCCGCGCGGTCTGCTTCGTACGAGCCATATAGTGGGTGGCGGGGCAAAGTGGTCGCTTGGTGCGCCGAGTGTGTGTCGTTCTTCGGGCGGTTGTGCTTTACCTGCCCTGGCCGCAGGTGGAGAGAGGAGAGGTAAGGACGTTTAACTGCGCAGTTCGGTGGGGGGTCGTGATTCATGGGAACCGAATAACGCGAACACGAATAACCGGATCTTAGGATCCGCGCAGGGTGGCACCGCACTGACAGCAAACGTCGCTGCAATCTCTCGCACACATCGTCGCGCGCACGTTCTCAGCCCGCAACAAGCACATCCCCTTAGTCATTCGCCCAGCGCTCCAGGCAACCCGGAGGCAACCGCACCGCCGCCAACATTCGCCGCTCTGTGGTCAATTTTGGCTGAGTTTTGCGAGCGTTTTTCACGTTCCATCTTCTCGGCAGCCCCCCAGATTCTGACCCCCCCCTCCGCAGTATCCACGACCGCCCCACCCGCGCGGCGCCAACGACAGGTGCCCCTCCTCCACGGACTGCCCGACCTGACATTCCGCGCGTCGGTCCGTAAGTCCGCCCCGTCGCCCGTTCCTCGACGCGGAGGGGGAGTGGGTGCAACCCGCCGGTTTACATAAGCTAGTCAAATCCGACGGAAAAGTAGAGGCGCCGCTCGGGTACTCGCTTCGTCCAATGGCGCCGTCTCGTCAGGAGCGGCGCAAAGCCGAACGTGATGCCGCCAAGCGTGCGCCAGCCAATGCGGGCGCCGCGGGAGCCAAGAAAGCTGCCGCCGCTCTCGCGAACTTAAACGTCAACTCGCTCGGCGATTGGACCACGCAGGCGGAAGACGCCTCCGTAGGGCCCGGCGTATTCCCGCCACGTCATAGGGTGCCATTCAACTCAAGAGACGAAGGTTCAAAGTGCGGTGAGTTACGCGGCGAGTGATAATCCGCCTGGCTCTATTCCTCGTTGCTATTTGAAGCTCTCGGGGCCGAGGTCGTGAAGCAGAGGGCTGCCAAGGTGGGGCGGAGCAGATTGACAGTGTCAGAACGTCAGAACCCGAAAGCGCCAGTGGTTACAGCGTTTGATACTATGATAGCATGAACCGCTTTCAAACTTTGCTTTCAAATTCAACTTGCGCCGCTACACCAAGGGGGACGCAGAAGCGCAGTGGAGCGAAGGTTTCCTGTTAATGTATGGGACGGCGACGGATGGGAACGCAGGCTTGACTGGCGCTGGCGCGGGCGGCATCTCGCGTGTGGCGGATGTAGGGTTGCTCTGTTTCACCCATCATACCTGTATCGAGTCGCTCACCGGACCGAGGCGCGTCGATGCGGTCACCTGACCAAATGCTTTATGTGTGGGTGCCAACCCTACAGGTCGCCAACCCTACAGGACCTAGAGGAGGGCATGGCGCTTCTGGAGAAGGCAGCGGGGCAAGGGCACGTGTACGCAATGGATGCACTGGGATACATTCACTACGCCGGGAAGGAATACGAGCAGGCCATGGCGTGGTTCACCAAGTGCGCCGAGGCCGGGCTGCCGAAAGGGATGCTCAAACTCGGGATCTGCCTCGACTCAGGGGAGGGTGTGGCGGCGCCGGACTACGTGGCGGCTGCGGACTGGTACATACGCGCGGTAGACGCCGGTGACGGGCGCGCTGCGTTAAAGCTCTCAGACATGTACACTCTCGGCCGCGGTCGGGCCTGGCAGATAATGCCTGCCGCATCATCTTCCATAGTTTAGACCCTTGAGCTACATGGCGTCACATGACGCAGCAAGCAATATATGCCAGGCCCTGGGGTGCGGCGTCACGCGCAGCAAGCGGCGGGCGATGCAATGGATACGCACGGCCGCCGAGAACGGCCGCGACGACGCGTGCTTGATGCTCGCCGCTCGCATGTACGGAGACGTGCCCTACGCCCGCGAGGTTGGGCATGTGGTGGAGGCAGCCGGGGTCGCCCTGTCGGCTGGGGTCACCGAGGGGCACCACATTCCCCCCGATGTCATGACCGGCGTTTTACATTGGTTGCGGAAGGGGGGGCATGATCCAGTCGACAATCTCGACGCCTTCCGTAGATTAGCGTTGGTGGGTGGTAAAATTTGCCACAACGAGGGGTGCGAGGTTGTGGGCCTGGTGAAGGACTTCAAAGTGTGCCCGCAGTGCAAGACCGCCCGGTACTGGTGCCGCGTGTCAGAACCAGGACTGGACTACGGGGGGGCACAAGGAAACCTGTGGCACATACGCATTTAAATGAACTTCAAGCTAACTCTCCGCTCCCGCGCAGCAGAGCATGGGACGTGGTACCTGGCCGCGCGGTACGCGACGGAAGGTGGAGACCGAGCGAAATGCGCGCTCGTACATGGGATTCGTCCTGGTGACCGTTGCTTGGTGAATCGTATCACATTTTGTGTTTCTGCGCTGTGGTACAGACAGCTCTGTAGATCCGTACGCTTACTAAATTGCTTTTGAATACACAAACACTTACACACATAACACTTATTGAGCGAGGCCTAGCTTCTTAGCTCATTATTTGTAATGCACTGAGGGGGCTCGCGGGTTTTGCACGAGCGCGGGTTGAACTGGAGCTGCCGAGCGTCGAAGCGGCTCGCGAGGATCAGGGTCGACGTGTTATCGACGCGCGTGGCGTAGTACCAGGCATCGGCGGGCGCGCGCGCGTGAATGGGGGCCAAATTGCTCAAGAGCTCTCATGTTAGCCGCATGCGCCCCGGAGTGATGTATTCGAAGCGCACTAAGTCGTTGGCGCTTTGCGTAAATCATGTACCGGTAATTGAACCTTACAGTGCGGTCCAGTGCCATGAAACTCCACATCAGAGCAGCAAACTTGGTCCAGGTTTGTAGGTCATTGCAAGATGGTTTCAACCTGCACCGCCCCACTCAGCTAATGAGCTAAACAGCTGGCGTTTCCAACCCGACCGCCTGATTGAGTGTCAGTCGGCTAGTTGACTAGTAGTATCCGCAGAAGAAGTTCGTGAACCAGCGCTGACTGTTGACGTCCAGCCACCCGTCCGCCGGAACATCCTCGCAGATGGCGTCCAGGTTGGCCTCGCTGGAGGGTCATTGAGAACATGCGCTCGACCGATATCACACCACGACTTACCTTCAGGGGGAACGATCATACAGAGGGTGCGGAAGAACAAGCACTCAACAGATGTTGGAGAATGACTTACGAGGGTGAATGCTCATACTTACCAGGGTGAATGCTCATACAGACGCGCGGAGGAGGAGGAGACAATTCAGCGTCGGCGGAGTGCTCGTTCTCAACACCCCCCCTGCCCGATGCTGATCCGCCTGCTCCCGTACCTGCTCCATCCGCACCGCGCCGCCGATGCCCAGCAACAGCCCCGGCTCCTCCTGCAGCCAGGGCCTGACAAAGACTGCAAGCCACATGATTCTCCCCATTGTGGACGTGCGTTTCTTGAGTTACTTGGGATCATAAAACGTGGCGAGCATTATCTGTCAGGCCCTGGCAGAATCCTTCGCGTTTACTGCCCATCGTTTCTTGGGTTACATGGAAACACATGACGTGGCGAGCATTATCTGTCAGGCCCTACCTGCAGCAGCAGCCGGACGCACGGCTCGGGCAGGTGTACCCGCAACGCCTCCATCGCGTCTGCCCCCGAGTACGATAAGAAGGCTGCGTCCGGCACCAGTAGCAACTCGGGCTCCACCTTCACCGGGTAGAAGGGTCATTGAAAACAAGGACACGAGCTGTGATGGGAGCATGACTCACTGACCTTTTGGGTGAATGCTCTGACAGACGTGCGGAAGAGGAAGAGGAGGAGATGGAGGAGGAGATGGAGGAGGAGGCGGGGGACGAGGAGGAGGAGGAGGAGGAAAACGTGGAGGAGGAGGAGGAGAAGGGAGAGGAAGAGGAGGAGGAGGAGGAGGAGGAGGAGGAGGAGGAGAAGGGGCAGGGGCAGGGGGAGGAGGAGGAGACGGAGGCGGGGGAGGAGGGGGAGGAAGAGGAGACGCAACATCGGTGGAGTGTTTTTTCTGAATAACTACCGTACCATATGCGAGGCGTCGGCGTTGGGGAGCAGCGTCTTGAGCGCCATCATGACCCGCATTGCGCTGCCGGCCTCGACCTCGAGCAGCCGCGCACCGGCGGCGTTGACCATGGCTGGGAGTAGGGTTGCTTACTGCAGATATGAATGTTTGGTCAGGCAATTGTATCGTCACGTCTGTGTTCTGTTAAGTGACCAGGTCGCCACGTCTCAGTCGGTTGGGCCCACCTTGCCACGAGGATGTGGAGGCGGTGAATGTGTACCGGGTACACTATGAGCACACAATCAGGTGAGCCAACCCTGCCTGGCAGGTGCTCGGCTGCCACGCCGGTGATGCGGCTGATGACGCACAGCCGCGCCGCCACCCAAAGTGTAGAACCTGCCAGATATTGCTCGCCACATCACAGGACGGCCCTGGAAGGCGCAAGGCGACGGTTGTGGTTCCTCAAGAGGATCGGAGTGGGACCTACTCATGCAGGAATCGCAGACCTCTCTAGCTGCATCCTTTGCAAAGAAAAGGCATGGCAGTTAACTCAATTTATGAGAGGTCGGGGTTGACGTGGTGGGCACTACATATGTCAGGACCTACCACAGCGGGTCTGCGAAGGACTCCGGGCAAACCACGCCCTCGCCGTATTTCCCAAAGTTGAATTTCTGCTGCTCGATCAGCGCGATGTAATGCCTCGCCACCCCCATGGTGCCTCGCACGGTCCGCACCATGGCGTCCTCTGTGGCCCCATTCAGGCCCCCCTCTTGTTGCCACAACGTAAGGCCCGCAGCCAATGCTCGCCATGTCAACAACACGCACTGGGCCTGGCAGACATTGCCCTCCGCGCAATGTGAACCCTCGTGCGTGAGTTACGTGTCACCCTATGACGTGGCGAGCAACATCAGCCAGGCCTTAAGCCACCTGGACACGCATTTTGAATCCACGTTTCTCGAGCTACGTGGCATACTACGACGTGGCGAAGGAGAGCAACATCTACCAGGCCCTACCACACCTCCCGCACGGCAGCCCTCATCCTCTCCCGCTCGAGCCCATCCGCCTCTTTGTCACCGCCCCCACCCCCGCCCCCACCCCCCGCCTTTGCCCTCCCGCCACTGTTTTTGGTTCCCGCTGTTTTAGCGGTTTGGGCGTAGACCGCGGTGCGGCGCCCCATGCTCATGCTCGGTCGGTGGCGTTGCTGGCCCCGTCCGCTCGTTGTTGCCCCCGTCCGTTGTTGCCCTCGTCCGCTTATTCCTTTCCCTCTTCCGCGCCCACTCGCCTGGGAACCCCCGGGATCGCCCGCGGGGCGGGGTCGCGGTGCCGGCGACGCGCGCGCGGCGCTCGCGGCGATCATCATCGTGGATCGTTCGTGGAGGGTGCGGGCCCGCGTGTTGTGGGACTGCGGTGCCTGCGGCTTTGAGTTTTTGCCGAAGATACGATGGTGCCCACACGTCTATCGTCGTCTGCCACGTCAGCACAAGTTCACTCTCACGAGTCTCTTTCTCTACCCCTGCCGGCGCCGTTTCGCCTAGCACGTCGCGGCCCTCTACTGAAGAGCTGTCCCATGCATGTAGGTTGCTCGTCGCGAAATGACGGCCAACCTGCACGCCTTCGACTAGCGTGGGAGAGGACCTCTTCTCGGCTGAGCCGTTTGTCCAAGCAGCTACGAAGACTGTCGGGAGCTAGAAATTCCATTCTTGAAGTGTCGCTATGGCACGGCGCGGTGGTGGTGGCGCGACCCCCCCGCGTACGGCACTCGTCCTCGTCCTCGCCATGCTGTTAGAACCGCGTGCGGCGAGCGAGGGCTCGGGGATGGTTGCGTCGGCGGCGGAAGTCGATGTAGGCAACAGCACCTCGAGCGCGCCGACAGGCCCTACTGAAGGTGCCTACTACTCGCACTGGGGGACCCACAACGTCGGGGGAGCGACGACGACGGCGAGGTTCTGGGAGACTGGATGGGAGGATGCAGCCGGCGTCACGTCCTCGGCAAAGGCAAGGGTGCCGCCCCGGTAAGGTATATTAGCTACTGCCCGCCATTTCCCCGACACGCACTTGAACGCTGGTTTCTTGTACCCTCGTTTTACCAGATATGGGCATCCCCTGTGACGTGGCGAGCAATATATGCCAGGCCCCACACCCTGGCGCGGCCTGCGCGCGTTCCCCGGCGCCGCGCTCTTCTACAGCGACGCCGGTAGGGACCGATTCACTATGTTGGCCACATCATCAAACGCATCTGAAACCCTCGTTTGTTAAGTTAAAAGGCGTGCAATGTCGTGTTGAGCACCATTCATCAGTCCCTAAACGTTGGTACCACTGCGCCTCAGCAGCAGCCCCTGCCTCTGCCCTCCTCCACCGTGCAATCCATACTCCTCACGTCCGAGGCCAATGTAGGCGACACTGGGGTGCTGCTCCCGCTCGTGCTCAGTTTCTACAAGGCAGGATGGCGTAATCTGTGCCCCTGTGCTGTGACCCACGCCTCCGCCGCTGCCACCACCCCCTCCTCCGCTGCACCCGCCGCCACCCCCACCACTGCTGCCGCCGACGTTGCGGTCCGTGCACTGGTCAAACTCAAGTTGAAGGCGCCTGTGAGTAACATATGATACACTGCTTTTACGGTTTGCTCTTAATGTGAACTGACGCCCCTGCAACGAGTACCACGACAGAGCCACTAACGCCATCGTGCTGCTCTCCACGGCGTCCACCTCGCCACGCCGCGCCGAGTGGACCGCGTGGGGTATGGCCTGGCACATATTGCTCGCGACATCATGCAGAGACATTTATAATCCTCGCTTCTTGGAGTGAATCGGTGTCCTACTCGTATGACATGGCGAGCGATACATGCGAGGCCCTAGCGTGGGGCGCGCGGCACGGAGTCCTTATCGGGTTCGTGAAGCCGCCGCACGAGCGGGTGGTCATTGGGCGCTTCTTTTGTTACCGCGCTTACCTGCGGAGTCTGCTTCGCGACCGGCCTGGCGTCACGCGGGTCGCAATGGTGGATGCAACGGACGTTCTCTTTCAGGACTCGTTCATGCGACGCGTGCCGGTAGACCGCGTGGCATACGCCGCCGAGCCAGCACACATGCTCATTGGTCGGGCCTGGCCGACATTGCTTGCCACGTCACAGGATCCCGTTAAACTCAAGAAACGAGGCTGTAAGATGCGTTGGATTAAGATGCGTTGGATGACGTGGCGGGTAGTATCTGCTAGCACCTACTCATCGGCGCGTGCAACGTGCACCGCGGCTGGATCGAGGGGTGCCGCAAGTACGGCAAGGCGGTGTTCGAGCGGGTGAAGGGCAAGGCGCGGATATGCGCGGGGACCATCGCGGGGGGCACGGCGGCGGCGGAGCACTTCCTCAAGGTAAGAAGGTGCATGTTGTAAGGGCTTGACACCCGTGTTGAAAGCGCCTAGTTGCAGCAGCGCCTGACACTATACTATACTACTGTCCTATGTATAAACTGCTCGTGTATTCTTTTGCTGTAGTTTTCAACTTGCGCCGCTATATCAAGCGCTTCACCGCAGAGATGGAGCGCACGGACTTCTGCAATGACCAGGGTGTGCTCAACGTCATGGTGCACACGGGGGCGCTGGGGCGTGAGCTGAATACTGGTGGGGGTAGGAAGGGAGGCTCGGGAGACGCGACAACGATGACAGTGTGGCGGCACGAGGATGGTAGGGACTGACGGATAATCTTCGCCACGCCATAGAATGGCATTCAAGCAACGAAGGTTGCAACAGCGTGCAATGACGTGGCGAGCAGCATCTGTGAGTCCGTAGAGGTTGGGCCAATCTTGAGCCTGAACACGGCGCGGCAGGAGCAGGACGGCGCGCGCATT
>Ga0307489_10002726_pt1 | contig 11817 bp, 19 predicted proteins | sample SB12metaG_FD_202247 | JGI IMG/M metagenome (GOLD analysis project Ga0307489, IMG submission 202247) | Sea-ice brine microbial communities from Beaufort Sea near Barrow, Alaska, United States - SB 1.2 | ecosystem: Environmental > Aquatic > Marine > Coastal | place: USA: Alaska | collected...
CCAATTAAGATCGCATAGTTACAGTGACTACATACGTATACGTTCAAGGTGACTAAATCAAGTTCATTGATTATGCGTGGATAACGTTATAGAATTGAAAATCAGGCTTGACGCGATGCGTCAATGAAACCTTATGCGTAACTGATAATTTCCTTTGTACGAGTAGTCTTTATCGGTTCTTGCTCGGACCTAGCCGAGGTTCCAATTGCGTTGGATGACGTGGGCGTGCAGTATCCGGCAGGCCCTACCTCGTGGGCTCTGCGCTGGCTGACCCGTACCTGTGCCTGGCCGCCGGCATGAACGGCCTGGCCGGCAGGGCCTTACACTCGTCCACTTCTCGGCTCATCATAAGCGCCTTTTGTGAGATACGCCTGGTGGACCATGGAGGTTCAGTGACAAAATTGGCTCAGGTTGAGCTCATAAGTGGACGAGTGTATTATGCCCCTGCTTACCGGCCCGCTGCACGGCCTGGCCAACCAGGAGGTGCTCACGTGGCTCAACGACGTCGAGAAGCAGCTCGGCAGGTGCTTACACTCGTCCACTTTTCAGCTCAACCTGAGTCGTTTCTGACACAAAATACACCCTACATAGTCCCTAATACCCCCTGACGCCCCATAAACACCCCCTGAATGACTTTTAAATGGACCCCCTATCCCACAGAAAGCGCTGACGTGCAGCCAAAAAGTAGACCAGTTGGACGAGTGCAAGCCCCTGAAGCTCGGCACCGACGTCTCCCACGGGAAATTGACGGAGTTCGTTGAGGCCACCCTCAAGGCCGGCCGCGTGGTGCCTGGCAGGGGCTTACACTAGTCCACTTTTCAGCTCAACCTGAGCCGTTTCTGACACAACTTACACCCCACAAATCCCCTGATGTTCCATAAATCATTCAAAATACCCCCTAAGCAACCCCGGAACACACCCCTTATCACATAGCAGGCGCTCAAGTTGAGCTGAAAAGTGGACGAGCGTAAGCCCCTGGTGCCCGGGTACGGCCACGCGGTGCTTCGCAAGACGGACCCGCGCGACACCTGCCAGCGCCAGTTCGCCCTGAAGCATCTCCCTGACTATCCGATGTTCAAGCTCGTCAGCAAGCTGTACGATGTGGTGCCCGGAGTTCTCATGAAGGTAGGGCCTCTCAGATCTCGTTTGCCACGTCATCCAGCGCGCATCTTGAATCCTAGTTTATCAAATTCATTGTCAGCCTATGATGTGTCGAGCAATGTCTGTGCAGCTGGAGTCACGATATATGATCTGACCATCCCGTCCACAGGATGACAAGATGACAGTATCGATATGGACGATGACCCTAAAATTAAAGTATCGATATGGAGGATGACAGTATCGATATGGGAGATGACCTCAAGATGACAGTATGGATGTGGGAAATGACAGTATCGATATGGTCATTCTGGATATCGATATGGGATATCTCGTCACTCTGGTATCGAGCAATGATGTGAGGCCCTAGTCCGAGACGGGCAAGGTGCGCAACCCGTGGCCCAACGCTGACGCGCTGTCCGGCGTCCTCCTGCAGTACTACGGCATCACGGAGCAGAACTATTACACGGTTGGGCTTTAGGATTTAGGATCAGGTTAGGCTTTGGGGTCAGGGGTTGGGGTTTCGGGTTGACGGTTTGGGGTTTGGATTTGGGGTAAAAGGAGTTCCCTCTGACCCTAAACCCTAAACCCTAAACCTGAGCAGAACTGTTACATGGTTGGGCCTGGCGTTATTGCACGCCACGTCACAGTATGTCGTTTCAACTCCGTGTCGGATCTGGTATCGCGGGTATGGTGTCAAATCAAGTTCGACCAATCAGAACTGTCCATTACGAGAATTACACCGACCGCCTCGCCGAAAGTCCGACCAGGTCTCCATCCTTGGGTAAATAGAACATCGATTTCGAGGAGGTCAGCGTTCCGCGGAGCGCCGACACTGACTTCAAGTCACTAAGTGAGGGTTCAAAGTGCGTTGCACGAAAGGGCAAGCAATATGTGGCAGGCCCGATGACAGGGTGATATTCGGTGATATTCTGCCTGAACCCTAAACGCTAAACCCTAAACCCCGGTGATATTCGGCGTGAGCCGCGCGCTGGGCGTGCTGTCGCAGCTCACGCTCAGCCGCGCCCTGGGCAGGGGCTTAAAGTCGTCCGCCTTTCAGCCAACATACGCACTTTTTGTGTACTACAGTCGTCCACTTTTCGGCTTGACGTGAGATAACTTTTTGTGGGCTATTCGGGGAGTGTCACGGACAGAATGGTGTGAGGTTTAGCTGAGAAGTGGACGGTAGCTGTGGCACCAGTGACCAACAACGGCTTATGTTAAGCTGATAAGTGAACAAGTGTAAGCCCCTGGTCTGGGGGCTGCCCATCGAGCGCCCCAAGAGCGTCACCACCCAGTGGCTGGAGGACAAGTTCGGCAAGGTGTAACAGTACACAGAGGAAAGAGAAGCTTCCGCGTGTATGAGGAGGGATCAGGCTTTCGCCCTGCCCCCGCCCGTTCAGACAGATGTGAATCAAGTAAGACTGACGCAGATTGTAGCCCTCGATGACCATTGTGTTTCTTTTGTTGCTGCTGCTCCGTATCATAGACCCCGCTTGGAGAGCACGTGATCAAGGCCAGGCCAGGCTTATAAATCCATGGTTGGTCGATAGGGATGATAACAGAGAGAGAGAGACCCGTCAGCATGTATGAGGAGGCACCAGACTTCCGCCTTGGCCACCGTGCACGATACAGGGCTCTAGTATGATAACATTATGTTTTTCTACGATAACACGTACGTTCATCTCCATGCAATCATGCACGCAGCCACCCGCCAAGTCCACGCCCCCCCCCGCACCGCGTCGCATGGCACCTACATCACGACACCATATGCCGCTCTGTCGCACTGCGTTGATGATTAATGCATTTTCTTTTTTAAGGAGTGGAATCCCGGCCTACCAAAATTAACATCCTCACGCCGAAATGAGCTCATAAAATGGCGATGGCGAGGCGGAAGCGTATACACGTAACGCGCAGCGCGAACGCAAAGCGTACCTGTACACATATCATGGAACGAGCAGAGCTGCTTCCCTATCTTTGAGCAAGTCCTATCACGACAATTCTCACGACCTGTGGATCCGCGGAAATAGAAAGCAGTCCACAGGCGGAGGCTAATCTATACCAGACTACCGGCCGGACCTCTGCTAGTCTGCCATCAGGGCCACATGGTCATTCGATTCTCGGGGAGACAGCGTTTGCCTTGGCAGATCCCAAGCAAGGACAACCACGAACCACCACAACGGGCGCTGCCCCGCCCGACGCTGCGCGGTACCGAGCACGGCGGCACACACATTCCACTGCACGATGTCCCACGCCACCAGTGGATCTGCCGCGACGCCGCGGCTGCCGCGCAACGCGCGCGGCAAGCTGTGCGACCTCTTGCGCACCCTGTCCAGCACCGTGGGCAGGAAATCACACTCGGTCCCAATTTCCGCTCAACTTGAGCTTACTTTGCCACTTTCCGCTCAACTTAAGCTTACTGTGTCTCCGATATGACCCAAATTCACCGGAGGTTGGATCTGTCCCGCAGCATGTGCTCAAGTTGAGCTCTAACGTGAGCGAGGTGTCCCGAAGGTGCTCAAGTTGAGCGTTCAAGTGAGCGAGTGTAAGCCCCTGACCGTGGGCAGCTTCGGCGGCCACCACGAGCTCCCCGCCGCCGCGCCCCTGCCCGTCATACGCCTCCGCAAGCAGGGCGGCGGCGGCACGAGCGAGACCCTCGGCCTACCCGTCCTACCCGCCAGTCTCCAGTACCAGGCTCTTGTGGCGGTAAGTCGAGTCATATGCGACGCCTACCGTCACTCTTGCTTGACCCCGCCTGTTTGAGAGAGAGACGCTTCCGCGTGTATGAGGAGGCACAAGCTTTCGCCCTGGCCCCCGTGTGGAGTCCCGCGCGTTCGCGTGGGGCCGTGGCGTATTGTCCACTGTATATTCTCCTCTCCTCTCCTTTCTCCGTCTTCGTCGTCCAGTCGTAACATGCGTAACGCCGTCGATGCCTTCCGCGCGCCGTGTAGCGCAATGTATTTCACCGTATTTTTGGGGTCCTTTGGAGTGAGGTCAGTAAACTAACCTAAAAAAATGTGTTCCGCTCTCTCGCTCTCAGGCCTCGAGCCGCCAAGGCGCCGAGACGGCGGCCGATCCCGACGCGCGGCGCTGCTGCTGGAGCCTGCTGCCCGACGGACCGGACGGCTTCGGCTTGGCGAACACCGCCGTGTGGGACGAGCGCGTGATGGTCCCGCTGCTGGCCGAGGTGACCGCCGCGCTGGGGGCAGGGGCTACACTCGTCCACTTTTCAGCTCAACCTGAGTCGTTTCTGACACAAAATGTAGCCAACACACCACCTCATACCTCAGGACACCCTCCGAACACCCCTTCATGGCACCCAAAACACCCCTAAGCAACCCCTACATGCAGCCGCTATCCCACAGAAAGCGCGTAAGTTGAGCAAAGAAATGGACAAGTGTAAGTTCCCTGGCTAGGGTGCGAGCAGTGGGCCCCCCTCCAGGCACACCTGTGCAAGCTGGTGCTCTACGAGGAGGGGTGCTGCCTCCGCCGCCACCGCGACACTGACATCGATCGCGCTGCCGGCTGCTTCGGCACGCTGGTCATCCAGCTGCCGTCGGTGTTCCAGGCAGGGGCTTACACTCGTTCCCATCTCCGCTCAACTTGAGCTTACTTTGCCAATTTCCGCTCAACTGATGCATACTTTGTCCCCCATGCAACTCAAATTAAGCGGTGGATGTGTCGGGAGGTGCACAAGTTGAGCTCTATCGGGAGCGATGTGTTCCCGAAGGTCCTCGAGTTGAGCTTTGAAGTGAGCGAGTATAAGCCCCTGGTTCCAGGGCGGCACGCTGACCGTGTACCAGCCAGCGGAGGTCGCAGCCGACGCCTCCGCCGCCTCCACGGCGCTCAGGTTCTGCGGCAGGGGCTTACACTCGTCCACTGTTCAGCTCAACTTAAGCCGTTTTGGTCACACCTCTCCGTGTCCCCCTGTCTGATAGACTGATGGAAAATGCTGCACCCAACGTATCCCACAAAATGTACTTACGTTGAGCTGAAAAGTGGACCAGTGTAAGCCTCTGTTCTGCGGCCAGCAGGGCGACGACGCGAGGCGGTGCATGCACGCCTTCTTCACCTACGCGGACTGCTACCACGAGGTGGAGGAGGTCACCTCCGGCGCGCGCCTGGCACTCGTCTACTCTCTCAACCAGCTGGCCGGCGACGCTGCGGCCACCGCCAAGCCATCGCCGGAGGCGGGCGGCATGTTGGACAAGCGCGTGACCGTCGCGGCAGGGGCTTTCATTCGTCCGCTTTTCGGCTCAATGTAAGCACGTTGTCTGGGATACTCTGTGTCTGTGGGCGGGGTCATTGACACAGAAACGGCTCAGGTTGAGCTGAAAGGTGGACGAGTGTAATCCCCTGCGTCGCGGGCCTGAAGAACCGGCGGGAACTGAGCGGCCGGCCCGGCTACGCGGCGAGCTGGGACGAGGAGCGAAAGCGGTACGGCGTGCGCGTGGCGGGCAGGGCTTACACTCGTTCCCATTACAGCTCAACTTGAGCTCTTCTGTCCACCGCAAAACCCAACTTAACTCAAAAATTGTCCTGAATTTGCTCAAATGGAGCTCGAACGTGAACGAGTGTAAGCCCCTGGTAGCGGGCGATCACGGCGACGGTGGTGGTGGTGGACGGTGTGGCGGCGACGAGGTGGTTATCGATCAAGCCGGGTAATCTTCGCCCGCGGGTCTGGCCAAAAAACAACAAAGCAGCTACGGATGCAGCGAAGGCTGAGGCCGCGGCCGCCCGCCTCCGCCTTCCCTGCTCCGCGCCTCCGCAGCCCGCGAGCCGGGCAGGGGCATGCATTCGTCCACTACTCAGCTCAACCTGAGCCGTTCTTGTCATTGACATCCACGGAAACCACCCATGGTGTACCTCAAAAGGTTCTCACGTCAAGCCGAAAAGTGGACGAGTGTAAGCCACTGGAGGCGGGGCGTCGTTAACCAGATCGCGCAGGCGGTGCGCGAGTGGCAGGGGCTTACACTCGTTCACGTTAGAGCTCAACTTAAGCAACTGTAGGACACATTCATGAGCTCATTCGGGTTATACAGTGGACAGAAGAGCTCTCAAGTTGAGCTGAATTGGGAACGAGTGTAAGCCCCTGGCAAGTGGGAGCGCGAGAGCCCGCGTCTGTACCACGACTGCAGCGATCGTTCGAATGTCGGCAGGGGCTTATACTTGTCCGCTTCTGAGCTCAACCTGAGCCGTTTTTGGTCAATGACTGACCGAAAGTGCCCAGCGTGTCTCTCAAAAGGTGCTTACGTTGAGCCAAATAGTGGACGAGTGAAAGCCCCTGAAGCTCGGCACCACATTCGACGAGGGCAGCCTGCAGAAGCCCAAGAAGTTCGTGGCAGTGCTGTCTCACAACTACACGCCGGAGGCAGGGGCTTACACTCGTCCACTCCTCAGCTCAACGTGAGCAATTTTTGTGGGTTAAAATGGGGACCTTCAGTATGTACATGGGTCATAACTCGTCGAAAGTGGACAGAAAGCGGTACACTGACCAAAGCGGCATGGGTTGAGATGAGAAGTGGGCGAGAGTAAGCCACTGGCCGCAGGCACTGCAGCGGGGCCTGTGCGCTCTCAAGGCAGGGCGCTGCAGATTGACGGTGCCAATACCAGGGGCTTACAGTCGTCCACTTTTCAGCTTAGCCTTAGCCGTTTTGCCATTAACAGAACGACACTACTCAGCTCATCCTAAGTGCTGAGGTTGAGCTGAAAAAGTGGACGAGTGTAAGCCCCTGGCGAATACCCGTGTCGAAAGCGCCCATGGTTCCAGCGCTTGATGTCATGAATTGCTTTCAACGTTTGCTTTGAATTTTGACTTGCGGCGCTACGTCAAGGGCCGCGACCGCGTGCTGGGCAGGAGTTTACACTGGTCCACTTCTCAGCTCAGCGTGAGCCGTTCATTGTCATTGACCCCGCCCGCAGAAACAGAATATCACACAAAACGTGCTTTCGTCGAGACGAAAAGTGGACGAGTGTAAGCCCCTGGCGGTGGGCAACCTGCTGGACGCGGCGCGGCGGGTTTCCACCGCGGACGGGGGCCTGCGGGCAGGGGCTTGCACTCGTCCACCTCTTTGCTCAACCTCAGCCGTTTTTGCACTGAAACCAGCCAAGCACCCCAACACATGGGACAAAAAGTGCTCACGTTGAGCTGTAAAGTGGACGATTGTAAGCCCTTGCCTGCGGGCCATGTGTGCGGAGACACTGCTGCGCACCGCTGGCTCCGATGGCACGGGCTTACACTCGCCCACTTCTCAGCTCAACCTCAGCCGTTTTGGTCTGTCAGCCGTGATGTGTCCAGTTTGTGGCGAGTTATGCCCCATACATCTACTGAAGATACCCAACGTATCCCACAAAACGGCTAAGGTTGAGCTGAGAAGTGAGCGAGTGTAAGCTCCTGTCCGATGGCATGAACCGCCTCGATCCGTTTGAGTTCGACGTTGTGCTCGAAAGCCTCAAGGGTTGCCGCGTAGACACCGGCCAGGCCGCTACCACCGCCACCGGGCCTATCTCCGCCGCCGCTGATGACGAAGAAGATCCGTACGCCTTTGACATGTTCCTCACTCTCATCACCGGGGTGGAGCGTTGCGGCGACCCAGATGTTGACGGGCGGGCTGTAGGAAGGGGCTTACACTCGTGCACTTTTTGGCTCAACTTAAGCGCATTCTGTGGGATAGGGGTGCAATTAGGGGTTGTTTAAGGGGTGATTTAGAAGCGTCAAGGGGTATTAAGAAGTGTCAGGGGGTGTTCAGGGTGTGTTTTGTGTCAGAAACGGCTCAGTTTGAGCGGAGAAGTGGACGAGTATAAGCCTCTGGCTGCAGGCTCTTACACGACCGGTGACCTGATACCGCTGGTGCCGGGAGAACGCGGTGTTTTCAGGGCGCTTCGCGGCACGACGGCAGACAACCCCCCTTGCTGGAACCCCTCCGCCTTCGACGGGATCGAGGCAGGGAATAACACTCGTCCAGTTCTCGGCTCATCATAAGCGCCTTTTGTGGGATATGTTGGGTTGTCCATGGAGTTTTAGTGACAACAACCAGCTCAGGTTGAGCTGAGAAGTGGACGAGTGAAAGCCCCTGGATCGAGGTGAAGCATCCTTTGGCCGACGCTCACGACATGCCTGGTTTGCCACGCGAGACGGAACTGAGCTTGGAGCGTGCCGGGCTTTACAATTCTGACACTGGTGAGTTGATGGATCGGCAGACACCCGACGGCTGGGGGCAGGGGCTTACACTGGTCCATTTTTCAGCTCGACCTGAGCCGGTTTTGACACAAAACGCACCCTACACACCCCGCAATGCCCCCTTATACCCCCTGAAACCCCCCAGAACAACCCCTGGATACACCCCCTATCCCACAGAAAGCATTTCAGTTCAGCTCAGAAGTGGACGAGTGTAAGCCCCTGGCTGGGGGCTCACCGCGGACGAAGTTCTCGCCGCTCGCGATGTCAACGCCCGGTGGGACGCTTGGGATGCAGAAAATGGGATCGAACCGAGCGCACTCAATACCATCCACATCGGCGACCTCCGCATCACGGTCAACGAGCTCCTGCTGACTACCAAAGACGTCATCAGAGTGCAGGAAGCAAACGCCCTCAAGTGCACGGTAAAGCGGTGCCGGTTGAACCGATGAAGCCCATGTTGAAATTGGCCTGGAACTAAGCGCTTGAAACTACTATATGATGAGGTGTTTTCAAATTTTGCATTCAATTTCGGCTTGCGCCGCTACAACACAGCAAGTTCCGACAGTTCGTGCAAGTGCGATGACGAGAATGAAAACAGCTTGGACTGTGTGTGTTTGGGAATCATTTATGACGAGCAAGACGATGCGGGGAAGATGGTGAGTGAAAGTTTGGAGTTCCTCGGAAACGGCGAGGAGACAGGGGCTTACACTCGTCCTGATTTCAGCTCAACCAGAGCCGTTCTAATCACTTTCAGACTGACGCCAATCAGCGCGCCCAACAAAACATGCTACTGTTGAGCTGGAAATTTGGACCAGTGTAAGCCCCTGCGAGGAGGGCGTGGAGCGGGGCACGCCGGGGTGGCGGGTGATGGGCGGATTGGGACACGCGTGGGCAGGGGCTTACACTCGTCCACTTTTCAGCTCAACCTCTCAACCTGAGTCGCAACCTCTCAATCTGAGCCGTTTTGGCACAAACTGCTCCCTAATACCCCCTGATATCCCCTAATACTCCCTAAACACCCCCTACACAGCCCCATAATACACTCCCTCTCCCACAGAAAGCGCTTAGGTTGAGCCGAAAAGTGGGCAAGTGTAAGCCCTTGCACGTGGGCCCCGTTACCCGTTGGGGGACGGTGGTTCAGTCGGGCTGCGCTGGTCATGTGGCCTCGCTCGCACCGGCCCGATGTCCTGGCCAAGGCAGGGCGGTGCAGGTGAACCCTATCATACCCAAGTTGAAACCGCCTGGAACTAAGCTCTTGAAACTAAATTGTGATGAACTGCTATCAACTTCTGCCATTACATTCAACTCGCGCCGCTACACCAAGGCGTTCGCAACAGAAGGCGCTGATGTGGCGCTTTGAATGACGGGTACACCTCCTGGGTGAGTGCATTGGGTCTTGGGTGAGCAAGTTGGTGGTGGTTCCCAGCACGGATCAGATTTTCCTGCTGGACCAGGTTTCCGCACACTAGCCTTAGGTTCACAGCACTCCGACGCATGCTGCACTCACAATGTGAATATGGTGAAACCACAGCATTCGCTAGACCGTTGGGATCTCCCATCGTGCCCATCAACTCTCACTCTGTGGTGCTGGCCAAGGCGTTCGCTGCAGAAGGCGCTGAGAAGGCGCTTTGATTGACGAGTACACTTCCTGGGTGAGTGCGTTGGGTCTTGGGTGAGCAAGTTGGTGGTTTCCAGCGAGGATCAGATTCCTGCTGGACCAGATTTCTGCACACTAGCCTTAGGTTCACATCACTCCGACGCACTCACGATGAAAATGTGATCAGAACACAGCATTCTCAACACCGTTGGGATCTCCCATCGTGCCCATCAACTCTCTCGCTGCTTTGTCGCCGCATCCCGCCACCGCCACCGCCGCCGCCGCCACCACGCTTCGACCACCACCACCGCGACGTCGCCGCCAACGCGACGCTCAATACAGTTGAGAATGGCAGAAATGTATGGAGCATCGAGCGCCTAATCTACGGAGACATCGCCGGAAGCACATCTGGCGAGCATAGTTATTAGTAGGGCTAGCGTTAGACTCATCTACGCAGATTTCCAGGGGTGCACAAATGGCGGTCGCCAATTCTCGAACAATAGACTGTCGATTCGCCATATTGGATTTTATGTGGCGGATCTGACCGTCTATTAACTCGAGTCTTCCGATTCGAAGAGCGTTGACCGCAAGTGTCCCCCCCCAAAACTGCGAAGATAGTCAAACAGGGATGTTGCTTTACAGTGCATTGACGACAACATTCTGTACACGGTGCGTCTTAGAGCATTCATTTGCTGTTTATTGTTTTCTAACGTTCATCGAGCCCCAAGGCGCTCACATAGTGAGCATTAGCCAATTCCATCCGCCATTTCAAGCGGACATTTAGGCCGTATCGGTTTGACATATGGTGAATTGATCGCAACATTCTGTACATGTGCGACGGAGCATTGTACGCTGAAGGTGGGCAGTCGCATCGCCTCACGCGTTCTTGATCCAGAGCGTTGAGGTCAGAGTAGGCGACCAGTACAGCGTGTGCCGGCCATTGGTGGCCATCTCGAGTGTGCCTTGCGTCGCTCCGCCTACGTGTAGCGGCGCAAGTTGAAACTCAAAGCAAACCATGAAAGCAGTTTATATCACATTTGAGTTTCAAGCGATAATAAATAAGATACAGGCGCTTTCAAGGTGGGATTCATCGGGTCAACCCGCACCGCCATGCCTGGGTCACTGCCGCACGGCGCGAACACGACGTTGATGGTGACCGGCGGGCCGATGGTGACGGGGCCCGCGGTATAGGGCCGCAAGTTGAAATTGAACGCAAAACTTGAAAGCAGTTCATCGTACTTAAGTTTCAAGTGCTGACATCAGGGGGTTTCAACACGAGTTTCAAGCCTTTTAACTTGCACCGACCCACCGTGGCGCTCTCCCAGCGGCATCCCGCCGCGGCGCACCTGGCAGGGGGGTCATTGAGAACCAGCACTCGAACCGAGATCGGAGCTAACTTACCTTAAGGGTGAATGCTCGTAAAGACGCGCGGACTGGGTTCGTCGGAACACCACAACGTCGGTGGAGTGGTTGTTCTCAACACCCTCCCTGCCCGGCGCACCCGGTGGGCGAAGCGGTGAACATGCCGTCGCCTCCCGCAGTCACCACGATGCTCCCCATACCGACGCACAGGGTCTTACTATACTTGTCGAACTAGGCTAGTGCTGGCAATGGGGGTTAAACTAAGCTAGTTTAAGCTAGTTTAGGGACTAGTGGTTAGTGGGTTAGTGGTTAGTATTGGGAATTACAGTGGGCGAGTAAAATAGGGGGGCTTAAACTAAGCTAGTTTAAGCTAGTTTTCGGCAGAATGCCGCCAAATATTCGGCAGAATGCCGCCAAATACCGCAAAACTGAACTTCATTTATGTCGTGTCGCGTCGTGTCGTGTATGTCGTGTGTCGCTTTTACCAGTTAATAGACCACCAACTTCAAAAAACTGCCACGCTACATGTGCGCCCTAATATTTCTCTTCAGTTACCGACCGTCGATTCAACTCAAGGATA
>Ga0307489_10002727_pt1 | contig 11815 bp, 19 predicted proteins | sample SB12metaG_FD_202247 | JGI IMG/M metagenome (GOLD analysis project Ga0307489, IMG submission 202247) | Sea-ice brine microbial communities from Beaufort Sea near Barrow, Alaska, United States - SB 1.2 | ecosystem: Environmental > Aquatic > Marine > Coastal | place: USA: Alaska | collected...
TGAGGGAAAAGCATGCTTCAAACGCCGTCGAGTGCTTGATCTCAAGAAACCCCCGTCTAGTGCCCAATCTCGGTTGAAGCGATTGCTCTCAAAGACCCTCCTGCGCGGTGGGTGTGGCGTTGGCGCCCAGCAAGCCCTGGGTGTACGTTTGCGGGGCAGTGGGCAGCCTTGGGTTGGTGGCGCTACCAGCGATCAGTGCGCTCAAGGCCAACCACGCATCAGCGGATGAGCAGGGTAGGGCCCGGCATATCTTGTGCCGTCGCCAGCCCGGACATTTAACACACGCCGAACCCTCAGATTGAGAGATGGCATCCTGTGGCGCGGTGAGCGTTATCTACCGAGCTTCGACATGCAACGCATTTCAACCCTTGTTTTATGAGCTGAATGGCGTCCAATGACGTGGCGTGCAACATCCGCGAGGACATGTCATCCCGCGCATTTTGCACCCTCGCTTGTCGAATTACACGGCATCCTATGACGTGGCGTGCACGGCCTGCCATGCCCTTGAGCAAGGCACGGTGCAAGGCGCGCTGTACGCATCAGCGTCGCTGGGGCAGGCGGTCGGGCCGCTGCTGATTGGCAACTGGCTGTTTGTGGCTTTCACGCGGCGCGAGAACGGATGGCCATACTTTCCCGAGGTAGGGCGTAGGTTGGCAGTTTCAACACCCGTGTTGAACGCGCCCGCGGTTTCAGCGCTTGCAACTAGAGTATGATAAAGAGCTTTCAAGCTTGCTTTCAATTCCGACTTGCGCCGCTACACCGGGGCGCCTTTGCTGGTGTGTGCGGCGGGCGCGGGATGTGCATTTGCCGCCGCGTGCTTGCTGCCCAAGCCTGGCACTACGGGCAAAAGGGGGGAGTCAAGCTACGAGCAACTAGTGTGAGGTATACTGTGGGCTAACAGCAGAACGGCGTCAGGTAACTCACGAATAAATGGTGTGAGGTACACTATTGGTGGAAGTGCCGGGCACAACATTCATTCATTCATTCATTCATTGTCTAGGCACGCGCAATATACATGAGGGTTTTCGCTTGTATTGTACAACGTATGTTCGATGGGCTTGTATCTTGTCAATGTACTCTGGGCTTTTATATTGTAATGTACAACCAAGTCCCAACATGGTTTACACACCCTACGACCACACCCTAGCAGCTGACACAGCGGCGTCGTATCTATGCATAGTTGGCATCGCACGTCTCGAAGTTGACGCCATTTATCCCATATTCCGCCCCCGGGGGGTCCGCCGCAAACCCCGCCTCCCTGATGTCAGGGCCGTACACTCGTCCACTTTTCCGCTTGACGTGAGCACTTTTCGTGTGATATGAGTATGAGTATCGGTAACTACGTATATGCGTGCACCTTGTGGTCTTTCAGGTTGAGTCTTCGTAGTGGGCGAAATGCTCGAACAATCAGAGTTACAGGATATGATCCGATATCGATATGGGAGATCGATATGAAAGATCTATATGGGAAATCGGACATCGATGAAATATCAATAGGAATATCGAAATTGGATATGTGTTATCGATTTGGAGTATGGTATATCGATATGGTTATCTGCCATATCGATATGGTCATCCTGGATATCGATGTGGGATATGGGCTAATGATGTGGGAGATGACATATCGGTATGGTGATCTCCCATATCGATACGGGATATCTTGTCACTTTGCTCGAACATCCACAGCCCCTGCCCGAAATGCTCGAACATCCACTCCACGCACTCCGCCCGGAGTCCGAACCACTTTCCTGTCGTTGCTGCCGCAGCTGCCGCCGCAACCGCCGCTGAGTATGGTCAAACGACCATATTACTGTTTCTGGCTAGGCGAAATGACCATGCTGACGTACATGATGCGGCGAGATTGGTCAATTTGACCACATAAGTGGTGTTGGGATAGGTGAGATGACCATACCGCCGCTGCCGCCGCCGCCGCCGCCGCCGCGGCCTCTGCCGGGTCGATGGCTTGTGCCACGGGCTTGGGCCCGATTCCGATGCTGGCCACGTCCGCAACAACAGGAAAGGTGGCAACCAGTGCGGCGGCGGCGGCGGTGCCGGCAGCGGCAACGGCGGCGGCGGCGGCGGTGGCGTCGGCGGCGGAGGCGGAGGCGGCGGTGGCGGCGGAGGTGGTGGCGGCAGCAGCGGCGGCTGGTGTGACGGGCCCGGTCCCAGGCCCGCTCCCGGCCTTGTTCGTATCCCTGTCTGTGATCGACAGCCCGTGGTGGTCAGACAGTACCGCGCGGGTGCACTCCCGACACCCGAGCCCCCCGCAGTGTAGCGGCACAAGTTGGAGTTGAAAGCAGCACTTGAAAAAGAATCATTATATACTGGCTTCAGACGCTGAAATCGAGCGCGGTCAACCTGGGATCAGCCTGGGGTTGACTTGTACCGCCATACCGGGGTTGCCGTGGTTGGCCTGGCGTAGCAGCACCGGCCCGTGCCCCGTGGCGTAGAGGCGCAATGAAATGAAGGCAATATCTGAAAGCACTTCATCATATCCTAGCTTCAAGAGCATAGTTCCAGGCACTGTCAACTAGGATCTCATCGGGTCAACCTGCATCGCCTGACCGTGGCATTATGTATCACAGCGTTCATGGCGATGTCCTCGCAGTTGCGCCGCTGATCAACCACCGACGAGGGCCCGGCAGACGTAGCTCGTGATCGCCACGTCATAGAATGTGGTTTGACTCAAGCAACACGTGCATGTCGATGAGGTAGCGAGCTATGGCTTGTAGATGTTACTTGCTAGGTCATTCAACAACCGAGGATGCATGTTCATTCAACAGCCGAGGATTCACAATGCGTGTCGATGACGCGTCGAGCGAGATTTGACGGGTCCCACCCCGGACATGATGCCAGCGTCGTCGGCGTACAATCGCATAAACCGCCTATGGTATATCATCGTCTTTGTGAGCACCATGCTATACATGCGCTTCGCCTCCTCCGCGTCTGGCAAACTGGCAGCATTCGGGAAGGCATACACCGCCGCCGGCGCGCCCGCAGGAGTTGTGGCGTTGGGACGCATGCCAATCTTGCGCAGATCGATTCCCACTATCCGCTCCGGCGCCCGCCCCCAGGTACCCACCAGACACCGCATCAGCGAGGAGGACGGGAGCAGGTCGTCGTCCGCGGAGATGACCCCCTTGATGTAGGGTATGCCCGATACTACTAGCCACGTCATGGGATGCCGTCAAACTGAAAAACAAAGGCCTCATTATGCGTTTCTTGATGTCGAATGCAATAGGATGTGATGAAACCCTATACACGTGGGGTCACCATGCATTGGATGACTTGGCTGGCAATGACATGCCGTTCAAATCCACTAACGAGGGTTCACCATGCATCGGATGACGTGGCGGGCGATATTTACTAGACCCAACCAGGGTACGCACAAATTCCGTGACCTGGAAGCGGATGTTGAGGGAGCTGGTGCGGCTGCGCAGAACCACCAGGTGTGCGCCGCCCGCCTGCCGCGCCGCAGGGCCTGGCAGATGTTGCTCGCCACGTCACAGCATGCCCTTTGACTCGATGCATTGTGACTCAATGAAGTGTGACTCGATCAACTGTGACTTAATAAAGTGTGATTCTATATAGTGTGGTTAGGAAAGCCGCCGCCAGGGAGTCGGAGATCGCCACGGGATGCTGCGAGGGAAGCGGCCAGCGAGGCGGCTATGGCCGCAACATGCAATGGATGGCGTGGTGAGCAACATCTCACTGCGCCAGGCCCTACCGCGGCGCGGCCGCTAACGTGCGCACGTATTCTGGCACGGGCTCCTCCTGATTGGCCCACAGAAACACCAGCGAGTCCAGCACATCGCCCTGGTTGTACGGCGCAAGTTGAAATTGAAAACAAAATTTGTAAGCGGTCTACACATCTTAGATCCCAAGAGTAAAGAGTCGGGCGCTTTCAACGTGGGTGTCATAGATTCAACCTTCGCTGCCACACCTGATTCAGGTACTGCGTGAAGATCCGCTCAAAGTTGGCCGCGGCGCGCGCCAGGGAGAAGGGTCATCATGAACAAGCACTGGAACCGAGATCGGGGCATGACCTACCTACATGGTGAATGCTCATACATGCGCACAGAGGAGGAGGAGGAGCCGAAGGAAGATACGGAGGACAGAGAGGAGGCGGAAGAGGAAGAGGATGAGGAGGAGGAGCATATGGATCCAATGGCGGTAGATTGCATGCTCTCAATGGCAATCCTGCCGGAGAGTGTCCCATCAGCACCACGGTCGCTTTCGGGCTGGCCGGTCGGCGCCCCTTCCAATCCACCATGAACGTGGCCTCGGGTTCGGAATGTCCCGACCCGGCAGCAGGGTCATTGAGAACAAGCACTCTGGCTGAGAAGAAGCGTAGCTCGCCTACAGGGAGAATGGTCATACACGCTTTCTGAGGAAGCGGAGTATGAGGAGGATGAGGAGCAGGAGGAGGAGGAGGAGGAGAAGTAGGAGGAGGAGGAACAGGAGGAAAATGAGGAGGAGGAGGTGGAGCGGGTTTAGGGGGACGATAAGGAGGAGGAGGAGGAGGAGGAAGAGGAGGAGGATGAGGGAGACGATAAGAATGAGGAGGAGGAGGAGGAGCCAACCGCATCAACGTCGGTCGAGTGCTTTCTCTCAACAAACGCCCTGCCCGAATCGTCCCGCCTCAGATACCCCCACCCCTTGTCCCGCCCAGAGCGTCGGGTCGCGGCGGCACAGCGACGCCGCACTGTAGGGGCGCAAGATGAATTCGAAAGCAACAATTTACAGCAGTTTATTATCGTTTACTTTCAAGCGCTGGAACAAGGCGCTTTCAACAAGGGTTTAGAGCCCTTTGAGCATGTACCACCCTACCACGCTGATCTCATCGTCATGAAATGCGCTGTTCCGGAGAAGCACCACCGCGCAGTAGGTTCATTAAGCACAAGCACTCGACCGGGATCGGAGCATGACGCTATGTTAGAGTGAATGCTCATACATACGCTGAGAGCGCTAGAGGGACATTGCGAACAAGCACCCGACCGATATTGGAACATGATTAACCGTCAGGGTGAATGCTCATACAATAATCATTGAGAACACGTGCTCGACCGATATTGGAACATGATTAAGCGTCAGGGTGAATGCTCATACAAGGGTCATTGCGAACAAGCGCTGGACCGATATCGGATAATTACTAACCTGCAGGGTGAATGCGCAGGAGGGTCATTGAGAACAAGTATTCTACCGACATCGGAACATGACTTACCTCAAGGATTCATACGCTAGGAGGAGGCGGAGGAGGAGAAGGAGGAGAGGGCGATTCAGCATCAGTCGAGTGGTACTTATCAATACACCCCCTGCCGCTGCCCGCTCACACTCTGTAGTTGGCTCCCACTGATGCGCACCGATGTCATCCGACTCGACGTGCTGCTCAGGCCGAGGGCCGGGCATTGGTGTCCGGCCCCACGTGATGACAAGTGGATGGAAGGGGGTCGATGATTGGCTCCGTGTGATGACAGCTGGAGGGTTGGAGGCTGGTGATTGGCTCCGTGTGATGCCGGGTGGATGGTTGAGGGTTGGTGATTGGCTCCGTGTGATGCCAGGTGGAGGGTTGGGGGTCGGTGATTGGCTCCGTTTGATGCCAGGTGGAAGGTTGAGGGTCGATGATTGGCTCCGCTTGCTGTCCTCCTCGGCCAATATCCCCTGTACGTTGCTGATGTCCCACGCTGACGTCGTCTGCGAGCTGCCGAAGTGTAGTGGCGCAAGTTCAAATCGAAAGCACAACGTAAAAGCATACTCTCGGATTTCAGTTTCAAGTCCTGAGACCAGGCGATTTCGACACGAACTTCAACCGGTTTCAATGTGCACCAGCCCACCGATGTACGTTGCTTTCCTCTGCCTGCTGTTGATGTCCTCGCAGGAGGGTCATTGAGAATAATGCCTCGACCAGAGTGACAAGATATCCCATATCGATATGGTCATCTCCCATATCGACACTGTCATGTCCCATATCATTAGACCATATCCCATATCGATATCCAGGATGACCGTATCGATATGGTAGATGACCATGTCGATATATCTATATCGATAACACACATCCCATATCGATAATCCCATCGATGTCTCATTGATGTCCGATCTACCATATCGATCTCCCATATCGATCTCCCTTACCGATGTCAGATCATGCCTTGTCACTCTGGCCTCGACCGGCTCACATTCACGCCGAATGCTCATGGAGACGTGCGGAAGAAGAAAATGCGATTCATCGTCGGTCGAATGCGTGATCATAAACCCCCTGCCTCGGATTGAATGATTTTGAAGGGGTTTTCCGACCGTAACGTGGATGGCCAGGCGGTACTCTGGACACTGCTGATGTCGTCTATCCCAATGATTCGTATTGGGATTTCTGACTGCGAAGGAGATGTCCTGGTGTGGACCGCTGGGGGCACTCCAGCGCACTCGCTTGGGAACTGCTCGGCCAGCCTGGTGCAGAACGCCCAGCGAAAGCTTTTGGCGCAGGCTTCGGATACTTTCGCACCCAGGCAAGAGGGACATTGAAATCGAGATCAGGCACGCTTCAGAGTGAACGCAGATGCAGACGCATGGACTCGGTTTGTCAGAACACCACGTCGGTGGAATGCTTCTTGCCAATAACTGAAGTGACCGTCTGACCTCATCGTATATCGCAATAGACAGCTAGTTGCCCGTTCGTGGCATTCAGAGAGATGCATCTGGGAGTTTGGGCCCATTTCATTGCAATAACCTCCCCGCCATGCACTTCTTGGTGAAGTGCAGAGCGAAGCTCTCGCCGTCGCGAAACTCGCCCTTGGCGTAGCGGCGCATGTTGAAATTGAAAACAAACGTTGACAGCAGATTATGATATTCTAGTCCAAAGCGCTGAAACCTTAAGGGCTATCAACACGTGTCAACCTGCACTGCCCTGCCTTAGTCGTGAACGCCCCGAGCTTCGACCGCTCCGCGATGATCACGTGCCGCTTCTCTTCGTGGGCGTTGCCTTTGTACAGCTCCTGCATGGCATACTGTTCCCACCACCAGTGATTTCGGACCTTGGGTTGCTGGGCCACCAGTCAGGGCCGCGCATCATTGGGTACGTATTCCCATGTGTTAAATTACAGACTATGCCTAGTGCCTGATCTGTTAGCCAAGTAAGTTGAGTTTGCAAGTAAGTGATCTGACGAATGAATCACTCGTCCGAGTACTTACTTGCCAAGTAATTACTTACGGCTCACAGACCAGGCACAAGTCTGTCCGTATTACCTCTGTAGTACCTCTGTAGAACCTGGTCTTCTCAAAATCAACTTCGTTTTCCCAGCGCTGAAACCATAGGCGCTTTCATCACGGGTTTTGATACTGTCAACCTGCAACGCCCTACCATGCGCAGCACTCGCGCGAAGAACTCCCGGCTCCACTCGCTGTTCCGCACCAGCATCAGCCCCGTGTTGAAGCGGCGCAAGTTGGATTTGAAAGCAAACTTGAAAGCGATGAATCACATTTCAGATTCAAGCGTTGCAACGAAGTGCGGTCATTGCGGGTCCAACCCGTGGTCAACCCAGGGTCTAACTGGAGCCAACCCGGGGTCAAGCTCTGATCAACCCAGGGTCAACACGGGGTCAACTTGTGGTCAACCCACACCGTCCTACCGTGTTGAAGATGGACTTGGCCTGCCAGCTGTACGTCCGGTTGCCAGTTATGTCGGCCGGCACGCAGGGCCTTGCATGTCCACATCTTTCCGTTGAATTCCAGAGTTTAGAATTTAGGGTTTAGGATTTAGGGTTCAGGGTTTAGGGTTTAGGGTTTATAATTAAGGGTTTAGGTTTTATGGTTTGAGGTTTAGGGTTTGGTACGTTTAATTCTAGGCTATGCACAAGATTACGCGTCTTAGTGGTGCCAGGCAGATATTGCCGCCCACGTCAAATGATGCCAGAGCGTTGGATGGCGTCAGTGGCGGGTGGTGTGCCTAACATATACTGCTCTCCATGTAACATCGGGGCATCCTACTCAAGACGTGTCGATGACGTGGCTGTCAACCACGCGGTGCGACCCCCTCTACTCTAAGACTCTGGGGGTTTGAGTGTACAGGTACCGGAATCCCGGACTTTTCGCCCGATCGCGGCCGGACATCTTTAGTGTCTTTTGAGTTATTACACCCCCAAATTCGGTCACATGAGTTTCAAGTGAATTAGCTCTCAGTTTCTAAAGGTAGAGGGAGTCGGATAGAATATGAGCGTATCCCTGCCGGCACCACCAAGTGCGTCTCGCTGCCAACATCCAGATCCGCAAGCAGGTCCGTGACGGATTTGTCCAGGTGCAGCGGCGCAAGTTGACATTGAAGGCAGAAGTTGAAAGCACTATGTCACATGTAAGTTTCAGGCGCTTAGCTCCAGGCGCTTTCAACTTGTATTTCAGAGGGTCAACCTGCACCGCCCTACCAAGGTTCATGTATAGCGCGTCGCAGTCCGCCCACACGAACCACTGGTCAGGGGCTTACATGCGTACACTTTTCGGTTTGAGTGGTTTAGGTTTTAGGGTAGGGTGAGGGTTTCAGGGATCAGGAGCGCTTTTCGTGAGATACATTGGGTGGTTGCAGGGTTTCAGTGACAAACACGGCTCAGGTTTAGCTAAGAGGTGGATGAGTGGAGCCCCCTGCCACTGGTGCCCCGACTGCTGGTTCAACAGCTGCCAGAAGTACGCAGCCTTGCGCCAGGGACCTACTCTCGTCCACTTTTCGGATCATCATGCACACTTTCTGCGGGATACGATGGGTGGCAACTGTGACCAAAACGGCTCACGTTGAGATGGAAGGTAATCGAGTGTACACCTCCTGCCTTGAGCCACGCGAAGGGTTCGAGGAAGTGCATGTGCGGCATCGTCTCCTCGGAGCCCTTGAAGAAATCATACCCGTGGCGTAGCGCCGCAGGTTGAAATTGAAAGAAATGCATAAAAGTATGACAAACAGACGAAAGCTGTAAATTTTCGACCCCTGACCCAAACATTCAATTCAAGATTCTTGAGTTAAAAGACGCCACATCACGCCGGCAGATTGATGTGGCGTCTTTTAACTCAAGAATCTTGAATTAATTTTTTTGAGCAAGGGCCCGAAAATTTATAGCTTTCGTCTGTTTGTCATAGTTGTTCATCATCAGGGGGCCTACACTCGCCTACTGTATGGCTGGACGCGAGCACTTTTGCGGGATTCGTTGGGTGGTTCATAGATAGATAGAGTGTCAGCGACTGAAACGTGTTAGGTTGAGCTGAAAATTGGAATACGAGTAGAAGCCCCTGTCTATCGTATCGTCGTTTCAAGAGCTGGAACCAGGCGCTTCCAACACGGGTTTCAACTTGCTCCACTCCCACCGTGGCGTGCGGCATACGCGTCATGGTTCATCGTCGCCAGCTTCCCCATCTCCCCAGCGTACTTCGCGCCGTGGTGCAGTGGCGCAAGCTGAAGTTGAAAGCAAAGTCTGAAGCGGTGTATGGTATTTTAGCTTCCAAGACAGTGACTAAGCTCGGCAACCCAGGGTTCCCCGGGTCAACCCGGGGTCAACCAGGGCACAACCGTCAACTTGCACCGCCTCACCGTGGCAGAACGACACGAGGGCGGCGAAAGGCACCTCGCCTCCCCTTGTCTCAGCCGCGGCAGCCGGTATGTGGGGTCTGTCAGATATTGCTCGCCACGTCGTAGGATGCAATGTGACTCAATAACCGAGGGCCTGGCCGTGGGCCTGGCAGATATTGCCTGGCAGCTTTTGCTCGCCACGTCATAGGATGTCGTTACCTCAATATACGAGGGTTCCAAGTGCGTGCACATACAGTGGCGGGCGATATCTGCGCGTCCCTGCCACTGGGCGATGGTCGACTGCTGGTGGGAGCGCCGGACGCAGCGGGTACGGTGGCCACGTGACCCGAACCGGCTCTGCGTTGAGTTGAAGCTCAACCGGCACGGGTGGGTATGGATAGGGAGGGGTGCCCACGGGCCTCCTCGACCACAGCGGTTTCCATGTTCGCCCCGCAAACTGGAGGGGCTGCCCCGGTGTCCGCAACGCGGCCGATTCCGTGGCGCAGGGACTGATGGATAGTGCTCGCTACGTCAGAGGCGAGGAGAGGAGAGACACTCGTCAGCGTGTTTGAGGATGCTCCTGGCTTTCGCCTTGCCCCCCGCGTCAGATAGCGAGCGAGAGTGACGCTTCCGCGAGTATACGGAGATACCAGGCTTTCGCCCAGGCCCGAGTGTGAGCACTGTCCATCATTCCCTACCGTGGATAGCGGGCCCAGGAGCGCCGCTACCCATAGCGTCAGCAAAGCGGCACTGAGCAGCAGCAGCACCCCGCGGTAAAACTGCACCCTCGCGTTTCTCTTACGCGGCAGGTTTATCCCATAAGTTCCCCACAGGAGTTGGCTCTCGCTCATGACTGCCAGTCGTGACCCTCGCGTGGTCGCGGGGTCGCGGGGTTGGTTCTTTAGTTGTGCAAGCGCGTGTCAACGACAGCCGCGAGCGCGGGCGGAAGTAAGGAACTTGGAACGCGTTGCACTGCAACGCGGTGTGTATGTTTCTGAGAGCTTCACAGTGGGAATGCATATCGTGTCCGGACCGCGACATCGATTACATCCGATGAAATCCATCGGAGACATCGGATGACTCACAATGACGCAAGAACCCAAGCTCGTTATTCATCGCAGCCCCTCGTTATACTTGACTGTGTCATTGTAATCTATGGGATTGTTCGATGGTGGTCTCCAGAGCCGAGGAAAAGAAACCAAAACTACCGGGCGAGCCAATTCATGCTATGATGAACGCGCCTCTGGCACGCGCTGCGAGTATTGCGTCGCACGCGCGCGCACTGCCGTTGCGAACATTGGGTTGAGCTTCGCCGATCTCGTTTTTTGCACCCACGCGGTGGCGGTGAGCGGTGGGCGTCGAACGGTGACGGGATCTCCTCCTCCTCCACCACCTCCTCCTCCTCTTCCTACACCTCCTCCTCTGACTTTTCCTCCCTGCTCGGTGGCTCAGACGGTCGGGCACTTACACGCCCCGCCGGTCTCCAGCGGCGAGCAATGGCCGTTCGCAAGACAGCACGCGCGGTTCGAGGGCTCCTGGCTGGCGCCGCTACGGCGCTCGTGGCGGTGACTATCGTGTCCTGGTTCCTGACGCTTCCTGTCACACGCCTGGTGCCTCCTTTCACACGCACAAGAAGCTCTCGCTCTCTTTCCACGGGATACACGACAACCTCGGGTGCCACGCGAGTCACAGGCACGCCCGGGACCGCGGCGCTATCGCAGACCCAGCTGCCGCAGCACGCGACGACGGCGGGGGCGGCGGATGCCGAGACGGAGGGCGCGAGGGGTGCCGCAGGGGAGGGCGCCGGTGAGGAGCTGGAGGCACTGCGGGGGCAGCTTGCGGTGGAGACGGCCGCGGCGGAGGAAGGTCCTGACAGATAATGCTCGCCACGTCATGTTACTCATTCAACTCAGGAAATGAGGGTCTACAATGTTGAGGCTAACGCGGTAGCTTTATCTGTCAGGCCCCATAAGGAGGCTGCAGCGGCGACGGCAGAGGAGCGGGCAGTGCATGAGGCGGCGGCGGTGGATGCGGCGGCAGCGGCGGCGGAGGGAGCCGAGCAGCTCACTGCTCGGGTGGAGGCAGCGGAAGCTGCAACGGCGGGGGCGAGGGCGGCGGCGGTTGATGCGGCGGCGGTGGCGGCGAGGGGAGCCGCGCAGCTAACAGCGCACGTGGAGGCGGCAGAAGCTGCGGCGGCGACGATGAAAGCAGAGCTGGAGGCAGAAAGGGCGGCGTCGGGGGCTGCCGCCGCCGCCGCCACCACCGCCGCCGCCG